>Ga0307377_10004165_pt1 | contig 15926 bp, 15 predicted proteins | sample TR3MG_FD_202535 | JGI IMG/M metagenome (GOLD analysis project Ga0307377, IMG submission 202535) | Soil microbial communities from Risofladan, Vaasa, Finland - TR-3 | ecosystem: Environmental > Terrestrial > Soil > Coastal area > Acid sulfate soil | place: Finland: Risofladan, Vaasa | collected... | reverse complement strand
TGGCCACGGTTATCCGCGCCTGGATCGACCGCGCGGCGATAGCCGACGCGCTCGGGCTGACGCACGATCAACAGGTATTGCTGTCGCAGACCGTGGGTTATCCAAAGGGATGATGTTGCGGCATTGCTGCGGCGGTCCCTGAATCAAGGGAGCATGCGCGGAGGTATCCCCTCGTTTTGCAGTGGGCGCTAAGCCGGTGCGCCGCCGCGCGCGCTTTCCTGCGCGTAGAGCTCGCGGCATTCCGCCTCGCGCCCGCGCACCACGCGCCGCGCGGTGAGCGGGCCGCGCGTCTCGGTGACGATCGTGTGCTGCCCCTCGACGTGGTGGTCATCGTAGAAGTACACGACGACCCAATCGTGGGTGCGTTTGAGCTTGTGCGCGGTCGCAGTGTTGGAATACAGGGCGGTGAAATGCCAGTCGCCGCTGCGCGTGTGCAGCACCGGCAGCCACGCCTTGCCTTCGGGATTGAAACGCTTGGGCGCGATGGCGGGCAAGCCGCCGGCCTCGGCCTTACGGCGATATTCGCGATCCACCTCGAGCAAGGTCGCCACCGCGGGCTGGCTTGCCGGCGCCGCTGGCGGGGCCTGGTCTCGCGGACGTATCCGGTCGAGCATGCCGGCGAGGTTCGCGCGCCATGCCGCCGCGCGCCGTGTCCCGACGCCGGGCACCCTTTCGAGGCGCCCGTCGTGCGCTGCTGCTTCGAGCGCCTGCAGCGTGTCGACGTGCAATTCCTCATGCATGCGCTGGGCGAGTTGCGGCCCGATGCCCGGCACGCTCTGAAACAGCTGCACCGGGTCCAGCGTTCCGCGCAGGCGTTCGAGCTGGTTCCAGCGGCCGGTAATGAGGATTTCGGCGATTGCGGCGGCGATGCCTTTGCCGATATGAGGCAGGGCGTCGAGCCCCGCGACACCCTCGGCATCGAAGGTCTCGCGCAGCGGCCGCGCCAGCTGCGCGATCGTGCCTGCCGCCTTGCGATATGCGCCGGCACGATACGGATTCGCGCCCTGGGCGTCGAGCAGAGCCGCCATCTCGCGCAGCCTGTCGGCGATTTGCTGATTTTCGCGCACGTCCGCGACCGAAGTGTTCACGCGCAAGCCTCCTATTGGCGTTCATTCTACTTCCGCGACGACAGCGGACGCGCGTGGACCTGCTTGCACCGCATTCTCTGCGAACCGCGTTTGCGCCGGGCGCAGGATTGAACGGACGTAGCCCTGCAGATTCCCGGCTTAGCGTCGCTTCTGGCAGGTGCCGACCCGTTCCGCCCGCGCGAGTAACATTTCGTTTACCTCAGGTTGGGGCTGCGCGGTGCTTGCAATCGCATTAACGGCCAATTGCGCGTGACTGTCAACGGAAGAACGAAGGAGCGCTTTTCGTCGCCTGTCGCAAGTAGAATACGCGGCGAGACGCACTTGTCCGATTTGCCTGGCCGAGGAGACCCGATGATCGATCTGCACTACTGGCCCACGCCCAACGGATGGAAGGTATCCATCATGCTCGAGGAATGCGGCCTGCCGTACACGCTCAAGCCGGTCAACATCGGGCGCGGCGAGCAGTTCAGCCCGGAGTTCCTCGCGCTCAGCCCGAACAACCGCATGCCGGCCATCGTCGACCACGATCCGCCGGGCGGCGGCGCGCCGATCACGCTGTTCGAGAGCGGCGCGATACTGATCTATCTCGCGGAGAAGGCCGGGCGCTTCCTGCCCGCCGAGCTGCGCGCACGAAATGCGACCCTGCAGTGGCTGATGTGGCAAATGGGCGGCCTGGGGCCGATGGCGGGGCAGAACGGGCATTTCCTGCTGTATGCGCCGGAAAAAATACCCTACGCCCTCGAGCGCTACTCCATGGAGGTCAATCGCCTTTACGGCGTGCTCGACGCGCAGCTCGCGCGCACCGGGCACTATGTCGCGGGCGGCGAATATACGATTGCCGACATCGCGATTTTTCCGTGGATCCGCACGCACAAGGCGCAGCAAATTGCGCTCGCCGAATTTCCGCACGTCGAGCGCTGGTACAACTTGCTGTTCGAACGCCCGGCCGCGAAGCGCGGGCTCGACCTGGGCAAGGAGCTGCGGCTGCCGAAAATGGACGACGCGGCGCGCAAAGCCCTGTTCGGCCAGACGGCGCAAAGCGTGCGCGCAGGCGCACATAAACCAAACTGAGACCGAACTGAGACCGAACTGAGGTATAACGATGATCGAATTCTTTTTTGACTGCTCCAGCCCCTGGACCTACCTCGCGTTCCACAACATCCAGCCGCTCGCCGCCGAATTGGGGGCGAAAATAAGCTGGCGCCCGATCCTGGTCGGCGGCATATTCAACAGCGCCAACCCGAGCGTCTATTTCGCGCGCGAGCACCCGGTGCCGGCCAAGCAGGCCTACCAGCTGAAGGACATGCAGGACTGGGCGCGGCAGGCGGGGCTCGCAATCAAGTTTCCGCCGACGGTGTTTCCGGTCAACAGCGTCAAGGCGATGCGCGGCTGCATCCTGCTCGAGCCGGAGGGCAAGCTGGTGCCGTTCGCGCAAGCGCTGTTCGAGGCTTATTGGGGCGAGGACCGCGACATCTCGGACGACGCCGTGTTGAAAGAAGCGTGTGCGCGCGCCGGGGTCGACGCCGCGGCGTTCTTCGCCGGCATCGCCAGGCAGGAGATCAAGGACGCGCTTAAGGCGAACACCGAGGAAGTGATCCGCCGCGGCGGCTTCGGCTCTCCGACGATCTTCGTCAACGGCGAAGACATGTACTTCGGCAACGACAGGCTGCCGCTGGTACGCGCCGCGCTGCTGCGCGGCGGCCGCACCGGAGAAGCGGCCGCGGCATCCTGAGCCCGAGCGCCGCAGGGCGCGGCGCTCGGGCTGCCTGCCGGGATGCGACGCTTCAGCCGAACGTTCCCATGGGCCCCGGATAGCTCACTTCCTCCAGCTTCCCGGTATCCACGTCGTAGATGAATCCGCGCACCGTGATCGCGTCCGGCCCGCTGGTCGGAAGCCAGGGATGATTCAGGATCGAAGACATCCCGCGGCGCACGTCCCATTCGAGGCGTTCCGTTTGTTTGTCGTTGCGCGGCGCGTCGAGCGGCTCGATCTGGCCGCGGAAGGCGTGAAACTGCGACGGCGTCGACGCGCACTTCTTGCAGCTCACGAACGCGCGCGAGGTCGCCTGGCCGAGCAGTTTCTCGGCCGCAGGGTCGCCCTCCAAGCCGGCCTTGAGCAAGTCGTCGGTGAAGGCGAGCATGCCGCAGCGGGTATGGTGGATCAGGATGATCTCGTTGGTGTTTAGCAGGTGGTGCGAGATGATGAGGCAGCGGATCGCATCATCGGTCACCACCCCGCCGGCATTGCGGATGATATGCGCGTCGCCGGTCTGCAGGCCGAGCAGGTCCTCGACGTCGAGGCGCGCGTCCATGCACGCCACGACCGCCACATGCTTGGCGGGGTTGATCGGCTGCTTTCCCGGATAGGTGGGCTTGTGCGGCGCCTGCCCGCCCGCATACTGCTTGTTGTTTGCCAGATACTGATCGGTGTTCGTGTTTGCCATGATTCCTCCTTGTTGTAGTTGCGGAGCCGGCAGTTAGGTCTACGGCTCCGGTCCAGCCACCGCCCATCGCGGCAAAACGATGCTACGCGCAAAAGCGCCAATTTTGTAGACGCGCCCCGGCCATCGTATGCGCTGACGCGCGTCCCGCGGTTTCGCGCCGGACTGCGGCCCAGCAATGCCGCGGCGGTTTCTGGTGTATATTTCGCGCCTCCACGAACGATTGTTTCGCATGCAGGTCAATCAAATTATTTCTCAGGAAAAGTCCTCATGTCGCTCCTATTCTCAAAATGCTCCCTTGGTCCGCTCGCGCTGCAGAATCGCCTGGTCATGGCGCCGATGACGCGCAACCGCGCCATCGGTAATGTCCCGAACGAACTCATGGCGCAGTATTACGCGCAGCGGGCTTACGCCGGGCTCATCGTCACCGAAGGTGTCTCGCCCTCGCCCAACGGCCTGGGCTACCCGCGCATACCCGGGGCGTTCTCCGCTGCGCAGGTCGAGGGCTGGAAGCGCATTACCGAAGCGGTACATGAGCAGGGCGCGAAGATGTTCATGCAGTTCATGCACTGCGGCCGCATTGCCCATCCGCTCAACCTGTCCGCGGGTGCGCGCGTGCTCGGGCCTTCTGCGGTTGCGGCCGCCGGTGAAATGTATACCGATGCCGAGGGCATGAAGCCGAATGCGATGCCGCAGGCGATGACGGCGGCGGACATCGAGGCCGCGATCGGGGAATTCGCGCAGGCGGCGAAGAACGCGGTGGCGGCAGGATGCGACGGCGTCGAACTGCACGGGGCGAACGGTTATCTGCTCGAGCAGTTCATCCGCCCGAACTCGAATGTGCGTACCGACGCTTACGGCGGCCCGATCGAGAACCGCGCGCGCTTTGTGCTCGAGGTCGCCGAAGCGGTGATCAAAGCCATAGGCAAGGATAAAGTCGGCATCCGCCTGTCGCCGTTCGGGGTGTTCAACGACATGCCCGTGTATCCGGCGATGGAAGCCGATTACACCTATCTCGCGCGCGAGCTCAATGCACGCGGTCTGCTCTATATTCATCTCGTGGACCATGCGCCGATGGGCGCGCCGCCGGTGCCCGACTCGATCAAGGCGACGTTCCGCAGCGTGTTCAAGGGCGCGCTCATCCTTTCCGGCGGCTATGACGCCGCCCGCGCGGAAAGCGATCTGGCCGCGGGCAAGTGCGACCTCATCGCCGTGGGGCGGCCGTTCCTCGCGAACCCGGATCTGGTCGCGCGATGGAAGGCCGGCGCGGCGGTGAATGCGCCCGACTTCGCGACGTTCTATACGCCCGGACCGAAGGGGTACACGGATTACCCGACGCTGGCCTGAACCGTCCGATTTCTTCGGCAGGCCGGTAATAGTTCACGGTCGGAAAAGCTGCGCGTAGCCAATAATCCGTTTATGCTTGGTTGTTCGGTTCCGCTCGTTGGCCGCGGGCGGAATCCGTCGATTGCGTGCCCCGGCCGAAACAATATGGCCGGCAACGGCTGTGCGGGGATCGAAGCGAATATGACGAAGACGAGCCTGGGGAAATATGCGGAACGGCGCGAAGACCCTCGCTCGCATCTGCAACTGAAGCTGGCAGTGCTCTACCCCCAGATCGAAGGCCGGCCGCCCAGGCCGATGTTCCAGGGGAAGAGTCACGACATCAGCGTGTCGGGGCTGTCGCTGGTCGTCGGCTACAACGTATTCCAGGAAGGCGAAGTCACGGTTGTTATGGCCCTGCCGCCCGCGCGTGACGGCGCCGCGCCCAAGGTCGTTACGGCCACTGCCGAGATGAGCTACGCCATACACTCGAGCAAGCTCGATGCTTTCAAAATCGGCTTTACCTTCCATAGGTTCAGGGGCGATGGAAAGGCGCTCCTCGAGGCGGCCTTGCGGCAGGCATCGACAGGGAAAAGCGTCGAGGGCGTGCAAGACCCGGATGCCGCTTCCGACCTCAACCCCTTCGATGACAGCGAATGGTTTGACTTGTCGTGAGCCGGCGGCTGCGCGTCAGGTGCCGGTCGGGTTCTTGAGGCTTTGCTTGAGTTCCGCCAATTCGATTTCGAGCTCCGCCATGCGCCGTTCCAGCCGGTCCATGCGTTCGTCCCCGGCGCCAGCGGCCGGCGCGGCTGCGGCCGCGAACGGCCGGCTTTCGCTTTCACTTTCATCTGCAGGCGCGCCGCTGAACAGGTGGGCGTAGCGCGATTCGCGCTTGCCCGGTTCGCGCGCAAGCCGCAGCACGAACGGGCCGTCTTCGCGCGAGGCGAGGCCATCGAGCGCCGCTTCGACTTCAGTCACATCGCCAAAGCGGCACAACCGGCTCGCGCGGCTGCGCAGCTCGCCGGGAGTTTGCGCTCCGCGCAGGAAGAGTTCGCACACGATGGCGAGTTCCTGCGGTGAGAACTTGAGGGTGCCGAAGTTCGTGTTGCAGAACAGGTGCTGGAACTTGGGGACACGGCTGCCGTAGCCGCTTTGCTCGCTGACGAGGCGCTTTTTGACCAGTTGATCGACGAGTTGCTGCACGGCGGCCTCGTCCAGATTCAGCACCGGGTCGCGGTTGCTCTTCTGGTTGCAGGCATTGGTCAGCGCGTTCAGCGACAGCGGATACTGCTCCGGGGTGGTGATTTCCTTTTCGATCAGGCAGCCGATTACGCGGGTTTCGTGCAGGGAGAGTTCTGGGTTCATAGGGTTGGCCTGAGGCGGTGGATTATTCGCGGTGAGGAGCGAGGTTCAATGGCGCGGCGCTTCCAGCATAGCGGAAAGCAGGATCGCCGCGCCGGCCAGTGCGGCAGCCATGTAGAAGCTCGAAGAAAAACTGCCCGAGTGCTGGGCAAGCATGCCGGCGATGGCAGGCCCGCTGATCTGGCCCAGGCCGAATATCAGGGTGATGAAGCCCAGCGCCCTGGGTGCGTTGTCGGGCCCGGCATAATCGCCCACCGTGGCTGCCATGATCGCGGGGATGCTCCAGGCGACCAGTCCGTAGCAGAATATGGACAGGTAAAGGAATATTCCGGGCAGGCCGGAAGCGACCAGCAGATAGGCGAGGAACTGAATCGAAAACACGATGACCATGCCGGCTTTTCTGCCGAGCTTGTCGGAAACGGAGCCGAACACCGGTCCAGAAAACAGGCTGAGAAAGCCGACCACCGACCAGAAATTGCCGGCCAGCGCTTCCGACATGCCTCTCTCTTTCACCAGCGTGGTGACGATGAAGGTCGCGTAGATCACGTAAGTGTAGCCGAACAGGAAGTAGATCGCGCCCAGGTGATAGGTGACCTTGCTGCGATAGAGGTCGAAGCTTCGGTGCGTCACCGCGTGCGCGGCTGCTGCGGCCGCGCCGTGCCCCATCTCGCCGGGCGCTTCGAGCCCCAGGTCGGAAGGCCTGTTCCTGAGGAGGATCAGGCACAGGAACGCGATCAGGGCGACGATGCCGGCGAGCGCGAGCCAGCTGAGGCGCCAGCCCTCCGCGCCCCTCTCGCGGTTGACGTAGGGTATGAAAAAGCCGGCGAACACGATCGCGATGCCGCTGCCGCCGGCCATGAACCCGGCGGCTACGCCGCGGTTCCTTTTCGCGAACCAGGCCGTGGCGAGGCTCATCATGGACACGTTGGCCCCGCCGCTGCCCATGCCGGTAAGCACGTACAGCGCCAACAGTCCGGCAAATGCTGCCGACCTGCTCAGCAGCGCCATGGTCAGAGCCGCCAGCAGGAGGGAAAGGAAAATGAACTTGCGCTGGCCGATGCGGGCGACGATCGCGCCGCTGAAGAAAACCGCAACGAGGTAGCCGATGAAATTGCCGGTGCTGATGAAGCCCATCTGCGCGTAACTGAGCTTGAGCGTGGCGGCCATCGACGGCAGCAGCATGCCGAGCGCGAAACGGGCGAAGCCGAGGCAGGCGACGATGCAGAGCGAGCCCGTAGCGACGATGACCCAGCCGTAATAGAACGGCGGGCGGCTGAGTTTTGACTTCATCACCCGGAAAAATATAACACTGTTTCAGCCGCGCATCGGCGCGATCTAACTCTGTTCACCCGCCGCCGCGCCGGAAATATGTTTCGAAGCGCGCCATGAAGTCGTCGATCTCGCCGGGCGAATAGCCGGTGAATTCGAAATCGACGCGATGGCGCTCGAGCCGGATCAATCCGATCTCCAGCCGCGGCAGGGGCGCCAGGGCGATGCGCCAGCCGCGCGCGCCATCGCGATGCACGAAAACCCCGTCTTCCTCGACGTAGGGAACATGATTGACCGCGGCGGGCAGCAGGCGGCGGAAATCCGCCTGCGTCGTCGTCATCTCGAAGCGCAGCGGCAGCCTCATCGGCGGCAATTCCTACCCGCCCGCTATAGGCGGCCAGATCGCCAGGGTCTCGCCGGTGACGAGGGCGCGCGTGGAACGCTCCGCGGGGGGGATGTATACGCCGTCGATCAGCACCAGATGGCACAGCTTGAGCGGCAGGTTGTGGCTTTCGATGACCTGCGCCGGCGTGGTTCCAGCGTCGAGCTCGAGTTCCAGCCGGTTGGTTTTGCGCGCCTCGTCTGGCAGGTGATCGGAAAGCGTGGCGTAGAGCTTTAGCGTGACCTTCATGCCGCTTTCTGGGCCGCTCCCAGATAAGCCGTCATGAACTGGGTCGGATCCTGCAGCAGTTTGGTTTTCCATTCGCCAAGCCGCACACGGCCCTGGATCAGCCCGCGCAGCGCGCCTACATGGTCGGTCCAGCCGATGCTGGTTGCGCCGACGAGCACGTCGTCCTTGAACTGCAGCGACAGATAGCGGAAGTTCGCCTCGTCCACCAGTTCCACCCCTTCGCCGCCCTCGACGCCCTGCCACTGGCCGAACGAAGTCGAAATCAGGCCGAGGGTGTCGAGCACGTTGATCGCCAGGCTACCCTGCGCCGCCGTTTGTCCGCCCGACATGTTGATCGCGGCAATGCGCGCCTGATCTGCCGCGTTGGGCTGGATTGCGTTGAGCTGTGGCTGCTGGGAGTAAAATCCGGCCGCTTCGGTGACGTCGCCGGCGGCGTAGATTTCCGGCACGCTGCTCTGCATGCGCTCATTGACCAGAATGCCGTCGCTGACCTTGACGCCGCTGCCTTCGAGGAAAGCGATATTCGGGCGCACGCCGGCGGCGGAGATGACAAGGTCGCACTCGATGGTCTGACCGTTGGAAAGCTTGACCTGCATCGCCGCGCCGGTGCTTTTAATGGCTTCGGCGCGCGCGTTCACATGAACACGCACGCCCTTTTTCTCCACCCACAGCCGAATCAGATTGCCGGCCTTCTCTGTCATCATGCGCGGCACCATGCGGTCGCCCATTTCCACCACCGTCAGCTTCACGCCGCGCGCGGCCAGCGCCTGCAGGATGATGCTGCCGATGAAGCCCGCGCCCAGTTGCACCACGCGCGCCCCGGGTTTTGCCTTGGCCGCGATCGCGCGCGCGTCGGCCAGGGTCCAGCAGGGGTGCACGTTAGGAGAATCGATGCCGGGGATGGCGGGGCGCAGGGGATGCGAGCCGGTCGCGATCAGCAGCCGGTCGTAAGGCAGTTTCTCACCGTTCGACAGGGTCACGCTGCGCGCCTTGCCGTCGACCTTATCGGCGCGGGCGATGATCAGGCGAATTTTCAGCTTTTCGTAGTGCCCCGCGTCCCTGCGCAAGTAAGTTCCCTCTTCGCCGATATTGCCGGTGAGCAGATAGGGAATCGCCATGCGCGAATACGGCGGCGCGTTCTCGTCGCCGACGAGTACGATCTCGGCGGCGGGATCGGTGCGGCGCAAGGCTTCCGCAGCGACGACTCCGGCCGGGCCATTGCCAATAATGACGTGTTTCATGAATTGTTCCTCCGAAGACGCGAAGGGCGCAGAGCCTGTCTGCGCCCTTCGCACTACAGGATATTGCGATTAGAGCCCGAGCCGCTTCAGGGTTTCTTTGCTCGGCACGCCTTTTTCATCCCATCCGCGTGCCTTGTAGTACTCCGGCCGCATGATGTCGATGCCGTTGACCTTGCCCTTGGCCGGGCCGGTCTTGGCCGGTTCGGTTTTCAGGCGCGGCGGCAGGTCGTCGTCCTTGGCGGTGAAGCCGGCTGCGTTGTTGAACAGGCGCTCCATGTTCCAGATGCGCTCGCCCACGACCGACAGCTTTTCAACCGACCAGTCGCCCTCGCAGGCGGCATCGAGTTGTGGCTGCAGATCGGCCAGCGTCCAGGCGAAGGTGGTGAATACGCAGACGCCGGCGGAATCGAACACCGATGTGGCATCCTGGAACGCCTTGACCAGATCGGCCTTGCCTTCGGTCACCAGCGGGTCGGTCTTGACCGGGACACCCAGCACTTCCGAGGCGACGGTGTAGCCGCGCAGGTGGCAGGCGCCACGGTTGGAGGTGGCATAAGCCAGGCCCATGCCCTGGATGCCGCGTGAATCGTAGGCTGGGAATTCTTGTTTCTTCACGCCCATGGAGAGTTCGGGCTTGCCGTATTTGGCGCACAGCCGCGCCGAGCCCAGGCCCAGTTCCTTGCCGAAGCCCTCGCCCTTGGCCGTCATCTGCGCCAGTTCCACAAGTGCCTGGGCCGAACCGAACGGCGCCTCCATGCCGATCTGCTCCTTCTTCAGGATGCCCAGCTCGTACAGTTCCATCGCCGCGCCGACGGTGGCGCCGAAGGTAATCGGGTCGTAGCCGTCCTCGTTGCAGATCATGTTGGCGAAAGTCAGCGCCTCCAGGTCGCCGACGCCGTTGGCGGCGCCCAGGGCCCAGGCGGCCTCGTATTCGAGCCCACCGGTCGCGCCCCAGTATTCCGGCTTGTTGACCACGCTGAAGTGCGTTTCGTCGATCTTGGATATGCGCCCGCAGGCGATGGTGCAGCCGAAGCAGGCGGCATTGGTGACCAGGTTGGCTTTGCCGTCGGTCGGCCGCTTCTCGGCCATCGCCTCGGCGGAGATCTTGCGCGCGTCCTCGAACTGCACGTCGCGGTGATTGCGCGTGGGCAGGGCGCCCATCTCGTTGATCACGTTCATCAGCACCTGCGTGCCATAGGTAGGCAGGCCCTGGCCGGTGACCGCATTGTCGGCAAGTACTTTCTTCGCCGCGGCGGTGGCTTTTATGAAGGCTTTGGCGTCCTTGATGGCGCCCGCGCCTTTGGTGCCGCGGATCGCAACCGCCTTCAGGTTCTTCGAACCCATCACCGTGCCTACGCCCGAGCGCCCGGCGGCGCGATGCAGATCGTTGACGACGCAGGCAAAGAGCACGCCGTTCTCGCCGGCGCGGCCGATGCTGCACACGCGCACTTGCGGATCCTGGTGCGTCTTCTTGATGATCTCTTCGGTCTTCCACACGGTCTGGCCCCACAGATGCGCGGCGTCGCGCAACTCGGCCTTGTCGTCCTCGATCGAGAGATAGACCGGTTTGGGCGACTTGCCTTCGAAAATCACCATGTCCCAGCCGGCGAATTTCATTTCGGCGCCGAAGTATCCGCCCGAGTTGGAGCAGGCGATGGCGCCGGTCAGCGCACCCTTGGTGATCACCGAATAGCGCCCGCCGGTCGAGGCCATCGTGCCGGTCAGCGGTCCGGTGGCCATGATCAGCTTATTGGCGGGGGCAAGCGGATCGACCTTCGGATCCACTTCCTCGACGAAATACTTGGTCGCAAGGCCGCGCTGGCCCAGGTATTCCTGCGCCCATTGCATATTGAGCGGCTCCGACGTGCACGTGCCCTTGGTCAGATCAACGCGCAGAATTTTTCGTGTCCATGCCATGGCTGTCTCCTTTTATGCGTTGGCGCGCGGTTGGGTATCGGTCTTGCCGGCCCACTGCTGCATCTTGTCCAGGCCGGTCCAGTTCGAATCGACGTAGGTGATGGCGCCGGTGGGGCAGGCGCTGGCGCAGGCCGGATCGCCGCCGCAGAGATCGCACTTTTGCACCTTGCCGGTCTCGGCGACGTAATTGACCGTACCGAACGGGCAGGCGATGGTGCACACCTTGCAGCCGACGCAGGTTGCGTCGTTCACGACTTTGGCGCCGGTCGCCGCATCGAGCGTGATCGCCTCCACCGGGCAGGCGTGCAGGCACCAGGCTTCGGCACACTGGGTGCAGGTGTAAGGCACCTTGCGCCCCGCGTGTTCGAAGTTGAACACCTTGATGCGCGACTTGGAAATATTGAACGTTCCGTAGTTCTCAAACGAACACGCCATCTCGCATTGCAGGCAGCCTGTGCACTTGTTGGCGTCGATATACAGCGATTTTTGCATGGCCTCGTCTCCTGGGTGGGGTTGTTGCTGACTGGGTCAATCCTGACGGTAGGTTTGCCGAATTTCGTCGATTTTTGCAAAACTCAGTCTAGCCCGTGATGGGGTAGCTGTAAACGGGATTTTGGCGAAATCTTTGCTTGCCCGCTTTCCGGCTCATTTTCGAAGTAAGCGCTAAGCTGAGACAATATTGTCGGTATTCCGTTATTGTTGGCATGCCGTTCGAGCACCGACATGGGCTAGACGGCAGCTGCCCAGTTGCAGGGCAAATTTGAAAAAAAGGAAGTCGCCATGACCGACCTGTCCGACTTAGGTTCCTCCGCCTTCTGGCGTGTCAATCCCAAGGATTCCGATCCGCGCGAGACGCGAGAATGGCTCGAAGCATTCGACGCCATGGTCGAGGCCGAAGGACGGGAGCGTGCGACTTATCTGCTGCGCCGGCTGCTCGATCATGCGCGCAAGCGGCGCGTGCAACTGCCGCCGGTGCTCAACACGCCTTACCGCAACAGCGTCGGTCTCGCCGACCAGCCGCAGTTTCCCGGCAATTTGGATGTCGAGCAGCGCTTGTCCGCTATCGTGCGCTGGAACGCGCTGGCGATGGTAGTGCGGGCCAACCGCGCGCATCCCGAACTGGGCGGCCACATCGCCAGTTACGCCTCGGCGGCGGATTTGTTCGAGGTCGGCTTCAATCATTGCTTCCGCGCGGGACCGGCGGGGCAGAAGCAGGGCCCCGGCGGCGGCGACCTGGTCTATTTCCAGCCGCACTCGGCGACCGGCGTCTATTCGCGTGCGTTTCTCGAGGGTCGCCTTAGCGAAGCGCAACTCGCGCACTACCGGCGCGAGACCGGCGCCGCCGCCGCCGGTGAAGCGCAGCCGCCCAGCGCGGGCTCTGCATCGCACCAGGGTCAGGGACTCTCGTCCTACCCCCATCCCTGGCTGATGCCCGATTTCTGGCAGTTTCCCACGGGCTCCATGGGCCTGGGGCCGATCCAGGCGATCTACCAGGCGCGTTTCATGAAATACCTCGCCGGTCGCGGCCTGCTCGACACCGTCGGGCGCAAAGTGTGGGCCTTCGTCGGCGACGGGGAAATGGACGAACCCGAATCGCTTGCGGGGCTGTCGCTAGCCGCGCGCGAGGGCCTGGACAATCTGATCGTCGTCGTCAATTGCAATTTGCAGCGCCTGGACGGCCCGGTGCGCGGCAACGGCTCGGTGATTCAGGAGTTGGAGGGGCTGTACGCAGGCGCCGGCTGGAACGTGGTGAAGCTGCTGTGGGGCTCGGACTGGGATGCGCTGTTCGCGCGCGACGACGACGGCATGCTGCTGCAGCGCCTGCACGAAACGGTGGACGGCGAGTTCCAGACCTACGCCGCCACCGACGGACGCTTCAACCGCGAGCATTTTTTCAACAAGTATCCGGAATTGCGCTCGCTGGTCGCGCACATGTCAGACGAGGACATCGACCGCCTGCGCCGCGGCGGCCATGATCCGGTGAAAATCTACGCCGCGTATCACGCGGCCATGCACCACAGCGGCCAGCCCACGGTGATCCTCGCCCAGACCAAGAAGGGCTACGGCATGGGCCATTGGGGCCAGGGCAAAATGAGCACGCACCAGCAGAAGAAACTCGACCTCGAAGCGCTGCGTGCTTTTCGTGAGCGCTTCGCCCTGCCCCTGTCGGACGCGGATCTCGAACAGGTGCGCTTTTTCAAGCCAGCCGACGATGCGCCGGAAATGAAGTATTTGCATGCGCGCCGCCAGGCTCTGGGCGGCTATCTGCCGGTACGCTCGCGTGCTGCGCCCAGGCTCGAAGTGCCGGAGTTGTCGCAGTTCGCCAAAATTCTCGAAGGTTCGAATGCGCGTGAGCAGTCCACCACCATGGCGTTCGTGCAGATCCTGGCGCAACTGCTGAAGGACGCAGTGCTCGGCCCGCGCATCGTGCCCATCGTCGCCGACGAGGCGCGCACTTTCGGCATGCAGACGCTGTTCCGCCAGGTCGGCATCTATTCCGCCCTGGGCCAGCTGTACGAACCCGAGGACCACGACGAGTTGCTCTTTTACAAGGAGGCCAAGGACGGCCAGATTCTGGAGGAAGGCATCAACGAGGCCGGGGCCTTGTCCTCGTGGATCGCCGCGGCGACCAGCTACAGCGCGCACGGCACACCGATGCTGCCGTTCTACGCCTTTTATTCCATGTTCGGCTTCCAGCGCGTCGGCGACTTGATATGGGCGGCGGCCGATTCGCGCTCGCGCGGCTTCCTGATCGGCGCCACCGCGGGCCGCACCACGCTCGCCGGGGAGGGCCTGCAGCATCAGGACGGCACCAGCCACCTGCTCGCTTCCACCATTCAGAACTGCGTCGCTTACGATCCTTGCTTCGGCTACGAGCTCGCGGTGATCCTGCAGGACGGCATGCGGCGCATGCTGCAGGAGCAGGAGGACGTGTTCTACTACGTCACCGTGATGAACGAGAACTACGCGCAGCCGCCGCTGCCGGCGGGCGCGGAGGACGGGATCAAACGCGGGATGTACCTGTTGCGCCCGTCACCGCTCAAGGACGCCGCTAGCGCCGCCGCGGCCGGAAAGAAGATTCCGAGGGTTCAGCTCCTCGGCGCGGGCACCATCCTGCGCGAAGCGCTCGCGGCCGCGGAGATCCTGGAACAGGAATACGACATCGCCGCCGACGTCTGGAGCGTCACCAGTTTCACCGAGCTGCGCCGCGACGGCCTCGAGTGCGAGCGCTGGAATGGCGAGCACGCGGGCGAGCCGCGCAGGAGCTGGGTGGAACAATGCCTGGGCGCTGCGCGCAGCCCGGTCGTCGCCGCGAGCGATTACGTGCGCGCGGTGCCCGATCTGATCCGCGCCTGGGTGCCGGGCAAGTATCTGACCCTGGGCACCGACGGCTTCGGCCGCAGCGATACGCGCGCCGCGCTGAGGCGCTTTTTCGGCGTCGACGCGATAGGGATAGCACGGGCGGCGGCCCGCGCCGTCGCTTCCGCGGAGGGATGAGGGGCAGGCGCAGCTTCCGCCGCTTCAATCATTGCTCAACCGGTAATCGTGTTTCCGGGGGCTTCGCCGTAGGGCGGCGAATAGATCACCAAGACGCGAGCCGGCGTGTCGCTGGTCACGGTAAACGTATGGCGCATGTCGGCCGGGAAAAAGCAGCAGTCGCCGGGGCCCAGTTCGCGCGCCTGGTCGCCGACTTCGGCCAGCGCGCGGCCTTCGAGCATGTAACAGACCTGCTCGATGCCGGGGTGCCGGTGCGGCAGCGCGCCTTTGCCTTTCTCGATCACGCCCAGCACCACCTCCACCTGCGTCGCGCCCACGGTTTCGGGGCCGATCAGGCGGTAATTGGTCGTGCCGGTATGGTTGGCGGGGTGATAAGGCGCGACCGATTGCATGTTGACGAAATAGTGGGCTGCAAAGTCTTGGTCGGCCATGGCGGTCTCCGCTTACGCGCTTTGTCTTATTCTAAACGGTTGATCCAGATCAAATACTAGCTGAGACTAAGTCCTTGACGTGGCTTATAATTGGCTCCTGCGCACTGCGAGGAGAAGCCGCCAGGCTGGCGCCGCTCGCGTGCTCCAATAGAAATAGAATACGTGAAAGCAACATGCAGCTTTACGCCCTCGGCCTGAATCACAGCACCGCTCCGCTCGCGATCCGCGAGCAGATGGTGTTTCACGCCGAAAAACTCGGGGTGGCGCTGCGCGAGTTGACTCAGACCAAGCCGGTGGGCGAGGCGGCGATCCTTTCCACCTGCAACCGCACCGAGTTGTATTGCTCCGCGGCCGAGCCGCAGGAGGCGCTGTTCTGGCTGGCCGAGCATCAGAGCGTGAAGCCGCAGGAATTGAAACCCTATCTTTACACCTTGCCCAAGGAACAGGCGGTGCGCCATGCGTTTCGCGTGGCTTCCGGCCTGGAATCCATGGTGCTGGGCGAACCGCAGATCCTGGGCCAGATGAAGGAAGCGGTGCGTCAGGCCGAATCGGCCGGTACCCTGGGGACCTTGCTGCACAAATTGTTCCAGCGTTCCTTTGCGGTGGCCAAGGAGGTGCGGACCAACACCCAGATCGGCGCCAATGTGGTGTCGATGGCGGCGGCGTCGGTGAAGCTCGCGGCGCGCATCTACCCCAGCCTGAAAGACCAGAAGATCCTGTTCATC
>Ga0307377_10004163_pt1 | contig 15927 bp, 12 predicted proteins | sample TR3MG_FD_202535 | JGI IMG/M metagenome (GOLD analysis project Ga0307377, IMG submission 202535) | Soil microbial communities from Risofladan, Vaasa, Finland - TR-3 | ecosystem: Environmental > Terrestrial > Soil > Coastal area > Acid sulfate soil | place: Finland: Risofladan, Vaasa | collected... | reverse complement strand
AAGAAGAAGTAATCTTGGGGGATTTCGATCCCCATGTTGTTCATTATCGTGACCCCCTAACCATGAGAGTCACAAGAGTAAACGCCTATAGAATGATCGTATCTAAAGGGACTCGCTATTATGAGTGGCCTAAGGCATCCGGCAATCTATGGTATGAGGATCGACATCCTGCTGGTAAACTTGATGAGAAGGGCGAGATTGTCCTTGCAGCCGAGCACACCATATGGGTAGCACCTCTATCTGTTGATGAGGCCTTGGGTGTTCGCAATGCTACTTTAGAGCAGGAAAATATCCGTATAAAAGCCGAGTTAACTGCTATCAAGAAAGAGCAGGAAGGCGATAAGGCAATTGCTGCAGATGCTGCTTTAAAATCTGCTGCAAAAAGAGTAGTATCTACTAAAGCAATGGATAAGCCAGAGGTAGTCTCGGGTCCAACTGTTAAGTAGTTTAAAAGGGGAGAATCATGGCTAATTTTCGGACAACAGCTGATTATGTAGACAAGATTCTCGATCTTTCTGGCGAAATTACCAATGGTAACTCAGCCTATGAAGCATCAGCTCTTGCATATCTAAACCGAGTCCACCGTGCAGTAATTGGCGGTGGAAATGAATTCGGAGTGGATATTGATGAGATATGGCCTTGGGCCATGGCTAAACAGCCGATGGTCTTAGAACTACAACCTAAATATGTAACTGGCACTATATCGGTCACTAATAACTCGGCTGCTATCACCCTATCCGCTGCCCCAGCCTATAGCTTGGCCGGATACCACATTAATTTCCAGGGTGATGATAACATGTATAAGATCACTGCTAACGTGGCCGGAAACACTGCTGCCACTATTGATTCCCTATATCCTGACGTAACTGCAGCCGCACTCACCTTCGAAGCCTATAAGCTAGATTATGAACTCCTCCCCGATGTTATCACTATAGATGATACTAATAACAAGTTGGATTTCACTGAGGCCACTGCGGGTACAGTGCTGACAGCATCAATGACGAATGGCACCTTTCCAATTGCAACCGTGGTCACTGCCTTAAAAACAGCATTGGATGCTGCAGGGGCAAGTGTCTATACCGTCACCTACTCAACACCAACACGCAAGTTCACCATAGTGAGCGATCTTGCTGGCGCTGATAACATCTTCTCTATGCTAGGTGCATCAGGAACAAACACATATGTATCCATACTACCAACTCTTGGTTTCGGTATCCAGAACAACACCGCAGCGGCCACCTACACTAGTGAGAGAGCCTTGGGTGCCATTGGTAAACTATCCCAAGCAATGAATATGCACATCGCCTACAAGAGCGCCTCTGGAATCCAGGGGCTTGATCTAGATAGGTTCACCACTGACTACCCTCTAGCAGAAGTTCCTGAGGGCAATCCCTCTCGTTTCACTATCCTAGAAGAGAGAGATGACGGTTATGTAAGAGTGCGCTTTAATAAATACCCAGAAGAGGCAAGACGAGTGGAAATTAATTATGTTCCACAGCCCCTAGCCCTATATGACAATGCCTATTCACAACCCCTAGTACCTCTCAAGTATTCACAAATACTCACGCATGGCGCTGCCACCTTACTAGCTCTTGAAAAGAATGATAGCAGGGCAGTAGACTACCTAGCCATTACAACAAATACACTCAATGCCATGCTTCGAGCGTATCGCAAAACCGAGCGCAGGGTGAATAAGAACTACGGACAGATCATAGCTAGGGAAGACCTCTTATCAGGCAAGCGAAAAAGACTCCTTTATGGATATGAGGTCGATTAATGTCCTACAAAGGCGCTATTGTTACTATCCCTCTTGGTCAGTACGGTCTCCTTACTGATCATAGCCCTAGTGATCTCCCTATGGGCGCCCTTATCCAGGCTAAGAATGTGGTACTCAATGAAGGCCTTATTCAAAAAGCACCAGGAAGCTATAAATATAATCCAAATAATCAACTCGCTAAGATAGTGGGTCTGTGGGATTGGAATCCAAGCCTCTCTATTCAGCGCATGATTGCTGTCACATCCACAGGAAGCATCTATAAAGACCTGGGTGACGGGACTTTTAATGGATCCTTAGCCATAAATACTAGCCTGGGTAATCTAACTCCGCGCTGCTCCTTTGTTCAGGGCGGTAATGAGACTGCGGGTCGCGCTAAGAAGTTATTTTTCTTCTCTGACGGGGAGCACCAGCTAGAAGTAATGGATGGAGATGGCGCGGCTTTTGCAGAGATCACACTTCCTGCAGCCGACTGGACGCCTGGTAACTACCCCAGGGTGGGAATAACTCACCGGAATCGTCTATGGGCCTTTCAAGATCAAAGGGGATATGCATCTACCACTGGCGATCATGAGGATTTCCAGGCCGCCACTATCCTTACTCAAAACATATACCCTGGTGAGGGTGGCGACATCATAGGTGCCTATATTTTTAAAGGACGCTTGTTCGTTTTTAAAGAGGGTAACTTTATCTATTACCTAGAGGATCAAGACACAAGCAGTACTAATTGGTATTGGAGAAAGCTCGCAGGTAACTTTGGCCTTGCCAGCCCAAATGCTATCACCACTCCTATTGATGATTTATTTGCTGGTGATAATAATGGATCAGTTATATCGCAAAAAGCCACCGAAACTCTTGGGGACATAGAATCCTCAGACGTATTTAGAATAGCTCAAGTGGAGAGATATATTAAAGCCACCACGCATCCGGTGGGACTCCCCTATATGCACTCTATTTATGATGAGCAACTCAAGCAAGTCTACTATACCAGTAGGTCCACCTATACTAATGAAAATGACATGCTCATAAACATAGACCTTAATGGACAAATGCCTCGCATCACTTATCTACAAAAGGGCACTCCTACATGCCTAGCTGTTAGAAAAGATGCATACGGAGCAATGCGCCCTATATATGGATCCTCTGATGGCTATGTTCATATAATGAATTACGAGGATCGCCTTGAAGGCTCCACTGCCTATGAAGGCTCTTTCCAAACCGCCTATACCGACTTTAAGGCGGCTGCTCCCGAACTCTCTGTAAAGCAAAAGCAGTTCGACTTCCTCTGGGTGGAGTTTGTAGAGGAGGGGGAATTTGATCTCTCTATAGACGTCTACATAGATGGTAAATTCGTAGAGACTACCTCGACCAAAATGATATTAAGAAATGATGAAATCACTGAGTTCCTCCTTGGCACAGATCGAACAGCGCAATACACTACAATAAGTAATCCTATCCCTTTGCACGGAATGGGTAGACGCATTAGCTTTAGATGTTATAATGCGGGATCAAATCAGAGCTTTCGCATAGCTAGTCTATCTGTAGGATTTAGACCAACTCACGAAGGTTTTACAATATTCTAAGGAGACAGTTATGGGAGCTACATTCAATCGAGTAAAAACATGGGTAGCAGAGAAATTACTCGTAGCTGACATCAATGCTGAGTTTGACAATATTCTATCTAACCTTACTCCGGCTGGCGTAGATGATGCCAGTGCTAACACAGCTGCAATGCAAGTACAGACTGATCCAGGTGAGGTGGGCACAGAGAGCCTTGCCACATCCATCGGTGGTGAGCTTGAGAGACTTCGCTTTGAAATTGCGGAGATAAAGGGAACTACTTATCACTACACTACTGCGGCCACGGACCTAGCAGCTATTAATACTAGCCTTACATATCTGGGGTCAGGTACTGGTGGAATAACCTCCGGTGCCACTAGTGCCAATTCTGCCCAATCAATGCTTCTGGTTCCTGAGGGAGCTGGTGTAGGGAACAACTGTGTTATTAAAGCTAGTACTACAGACCTCGTATATTCTATCAATAATGTTACATACACAGCCACATCTGATGTCACTATCACTAGCTTTACAGCGCCTCCTATTGCTAACAATACAGCATTGATAAATAACCCTGGATTAAATGACCAGTTCTGGACAAAGTGGGATGGCATTGGTGGCGGGGGACTCTTTATAGACAATGTTGGACCAGAAATCTCTTCCAAAGAGTTTTTTACATCAGTTTTTAAAATAGTCAATTCTGGTGCAGAGGTTGAATACTTCTTAGGAAGAAATCTAGATGTCACTATAGATATTATTACAGACTTAAAACGGGGCTGGTTTTTTGATGAGAATTCCGCACCTGTAGAGCCTATCGTATTTGGTGATACCGATGTCGTCACCCTAATGAACCTTGCTTACATATTCTTCTCCTCCACACAAACTGCTACGGTCACTTACAATGAGCCTATTTATAAAGGAACTGCGCCCACGGTTGGGATCGCAACAGGGGATTTCTGGTTTGATATACCTAACTCTAAATGGATGAAATATAATGGATCCACTTGGGATGATTCCCTTTCTGTCCTCATAGGAACTGCGGTCATCGATGAGAATGGTGATTGTGTAGCAGCAAGATCTGAAGATTTTACTCATGTTCCTAGTGCTGTAAATGAGGTAGCTCTTATGCAGTCCTATGGGCTGACTTCTAAGGTGTATAGCAAGAGCAATCCTTCAGTAGCTGTGATGGGAAAGTTAATAGATTTCGGCCCGCGCCAGTTCGTTTGGGACATGTCCATAGATCTCGAGTCAGGAGTCACTGAAGCTGCCAGCACTGTCTACCATTTATATATAAAAGATACAGGGGATGTTGTGATAAGCGATAAGCCCCCGCAATATTTTGATGGGCGACTTGGCTGGTATCATACTTATGAAACCTGGCGCTGTATTGGACAAGCATTCAATGCTGCGGATAGTAATCTTATATCCCCTTTAGCTTATATAAATGATGGGGCAACACAACATGCGGCACATTATATAAAGGCCGCAGGAGCATTAACATTCATCTATCTTAGTGTCCCTGTAAAAAGACACACTATGGGTCAGTATAATGCTACAGCAGCGAATGCTTACGGAGATGCATACCCCACAGGCACAGTAGCTTTTCCCTTTTACCAAACCATAACTGTTCCATCGACAGCTACACTTTCGCATCTAGCAGCTCTCGAAGATAACGTAGTACTACATGTCATAACAGGGGCTAATTCCCTCTGTGGTATTACACTAGGGGTTAGTGCTCACCAGTGGGGCCAAACTGGTGCCCCTGCAGCTGGTGCAACCCTACTTGAACTCACTACAGGTTCTGATGGTCCATACCTATATTCACCTACTCTATATTCCACAGATACAGGCGCAGGTTGTTATGCTAAGGCAGTCGCGGTACACAGATGTATTTCTGCAACAGCGGGCACCTGGGCGCATGGTGGAACTGATATAGCTACATTAACTGTTGGAGATAACCTTGATGTGTGTAGAAGGATTCAGACAGCTACACTCACAGCGAGTGATGCTACTAATGCTAAGGTAGATGTCGCAGACCTATCAGCCAGATTTGCAGCAACAGGTCGTAATGTCCGTATTGGATTAGAACCAGATGGCAGCGGTGCGAATATAGCTTATCTCGATGTGACCAAAGTTGCCGCCAGTGTTGCACAAGGGTATTTTTACTTACAAAATACTAACGCAGCAGGTTCTCCTTCTTTAGTACGGAGTTACCATATGTACCAGGGGGGTGCTGTTGGTACTCTAAGACTACGAATTCCTTGTTCTGTCTTGAGCAGCACTTTTAAATACAGCACGGCTGCGTTGCCTCTATATTTCTGTCTACAAAGTGTATCTACAACAACGGCAGCGGTAGCTTACACAGTTCTATATGCAGAAGAACTACCTTTAGGAGTTCCATCTTGAGCCTTTATCCAGCTTATTTAGAAGAACTTCGTGGTCAGCTCTACATAGAGCTTCCCTACGGGTTCACCTCTTATATCTTATATCCTGATGGAGTCTGTATGCTGTGTGACACCTACATTCGTCCAGAGGAGAGGGGTAAAGGACTTTCCCAGGCTTTGTTTAAAATGGTGGAAGTTCTAGCAAAAGCGGCAGGTTGTGATAAACTGATAGCCACTACTTCCTTGGATATTAAAGATCCCAGTACAAGTGCCGCAATTTTACTTAAGTACGGGTTTAAGATTAAAGAAAGCAGTAAAGTTATGTTGTTATTTAGTAAGGAGATCTAATGGGCTTACCAACAATGTTTACATATTATAATCAGACTGGGAACAAGGATGGTAGAGTAGGTTCCTCTGATCGTGGCGGCATAACAGCTCTTTATGATGATACTGTTGGTGAGGTACATGGATACAACAGAGCCGCTGATGCTGCCGAAGCTGCAGCGCAAGAGCGCAGAGCTGATCACATGCAGGCCGTACAGTATGGTCTGGGTAGTGTAGAATACCAAGCGGATCGCTCCGCAGATGTAATCAAAGAAGGTCGCGCTGCTTCTAACGCAGCAGGCGCAGGGCTAAGATCAGCTATAGGTCGTGAGCAAAATGCAGGATACGATATCCAACGCGCCATCGCAGCGGCTAAGAATCCCGAAGAGCTGGCCGCTCTCGAAAGTGCCATGGCAAACCAAGGGCGCTTCTTAGAAAGACAACAACAAGTACTAGCTAATATTGATCCCGCAGTAATGGAAGCCTCTCGCCAAACCCTCGCTATTATGCAGGGCAAGGAATCTCAATTCTTGGATCCTATAAGAAGAGATCGCGCCGATAAGAGAAAAGCCCTTGTGGATAATCTTCGTAGTCAACTTGGCCCAGGTGCTGAGACAGGTACTGCAGGCATACAAGCTCTTAATCAATTTGATAAAGAAACCAGTCTCACCCTATCTACGCAAAGACAACAAGCACTGGATCAGGTATGGGGAATTGCGAACCAGGGAGCACAGACCAGTTCAGGAGCTAATTCACAGGGAGTCCAAGCTACTCTAGGTCTAACTGGCGCATTAGGAGCTTACTCTGGACGTCAAGCACAAGCCGGATTCTTAGGTATAGATAAATCAGCGACCTTTGGTGGTCAAACTCAAGGTGCCTATAATAACCTCGCTGCAACTCGAATAAATGCCACTCAAAATAACGTGGCACAGAATGCAACTATGAGAAATACTTTCCAAGATCTCATAAATACGCAAGCTGGTCTGAGTGCAACAGCGGGAGCTGATCAAGTGGGCGAATCTGTTAGAGCACAGGGACAGGGGCTAGAAGCAAACAAAGCGGGCGACACTCTTAAAAACTTCTTTGGTGGCATGATGGGTGGTAAGAAATGAGATCAAAAGACCAGCCAGCCTCACTAGGAGAAATCATGGGCAGCTCTGCACAGAAGCCCAAGATGTCCCTTGCTGACCTGGGGGATATAATTGGCCATGACAAAGTGGTTGATTTACCTCAGAACAGGGTAGGTAGGCACAGGCTTAGAAAATCCCTTCAGCAACGCTTCGGATCTGGTTACAGAAATATTCCAGGTGTTAAGGATTTGCTTGATGAATTTGATGATAATACAGAGTTTGCAGAATACATAGAAAAAATAAGAGCAGTACAACCGAAGCGCAAGGAGTAGTCATGGCTAGTTTAGCTGAATCAATGTATGCGGAAACTCTCGATACTATGAGAACCCCTGTGGATAACAAGGGTCTCAATGATGGGTTGAATAGAGGCGCTGATCTAGCTAAAGCTGAGATGCAGAATAAGGTAGACATGCAGAGATTGGATCAAGCTAAGGCCGATACTGAGCTTAAAAAATATACAATATTTGGCGCTGAGATGGAGAAAACAATAAAGCTCCCCCCATCCATGCAATCCAATCGCATTGATACTATAGGTACTCCAATGGCCGCTAAGATGGGATTTGCATTTGATGGAGCGCAATTTAAATCCCTACTTAAAACCAAAGAACTTGATGAGGCCAAGATAGGCAGGCTTTTTACGGATCTTAGGGAAGCCGACATGGGCGGTGATAAAGAACGTACTAAGGGGCTTGTCGATGAGATGATGCGTTTAACTCATGGCGATCCTGATACTGTTACAAAATACATCCTTCCAGTATTTAAAGCCAATGACTCTAATAAGAATGCTCAAGCAAGTAGAGCGCAGAGCGATCAGCATTTTGCAGAATCCCGTATAGAGGCTTTTAATAGTAAAAAACTTCCATTAGCTAAAGAGTATAGAAAAGAATACACCGAGATTAATGAGAGTACGCAACGTCTACAAAGCCTGGTTAAAAACTTGCAAGAAGCTAAGGATACGGGCAACTTCCCACTCTTCAACCAATCTATTAAAGAGATTGTTAGACAAACTGATCAGCGAATTACTGATAAAGATTTTGCACTTATTGCACAACGACCTGGAGCTAAAGGCATGATTGATGCAGCTCTTAAATTCAAAGGCAAAGTTCCTCCAGCTCTCGCTAATGATATCATGCGACTACTGGACCTCGGTGCTAAGTCCGGTGATGAGCGCCGTTCTCGACTCAATAAAAATTACGAAGGCTCTGCTAAAATAATCGCTAACATGCCTGGTAATGTGCAACGTCAAACTCCTATACAAATCATGAGTGAGTTTCAAATGGAGCAAGAAGATGCTAAGGCGCCACCACCACGCGATCCCAAAGGGCAGAACCTTAAAGGTAAAGCTCCTACAACTCCAGGACAAGCCCCTAGAGAAAAAACCCTGAATGATTTTATGTCTGATGATCAAATCCAGTATTCAGTAAGTAGCATACTCAAGCATCCAGAATTAGGTAAGTTAGGCGGTTCTGAATTAAGATCCAAACTGTCCAAGCTGTTAACACCTCAAGGATATACTGAGACAATGCTTGACCAAATTATGCAAAAGATAGCGACAGCAAGAGCTAAGCAAACCAAATCTGGAGGACAATAGTGCAAGACGCCTATGTGAGTTCCCAAACACAGCAGCCGGAATCATTGCCGGATCCTGTCCCAACTCCTACCCCCACTGGGGAAACTGTAGCTACGGATGATTTTGGCTTTCCTAATCTTAATATCAACACACCTACTCAACAGGCGCAGCCACAAGCGCAGGCGCAGGCGCAGCCAGCTCCCGATCCTGCTGCCGCTGCGGAAGACAACCTGGGCTTTCCCGACCTCACACAACAGCAACCAGTAGCTATGGATGGCGAGTTTCCAAATGACGTAGTGGAAGAAGACCCTGGTTTTTGGAAATCCCAAGCATTGCAATTTCGTGATGAGCCATTACGCTCTGCCGTGGGATTGCTCAGTACCTATAAGAAGAAAACCAAATACCTACAGGATGTTTTAGGCAAGAAGAATGTTAAGACAGTTCCTGGTGAAGATAATCATCTTGTTAGAAAGTCAATAAAGGATGAGTTTCATAAACTGGATTCAGAGGATCTTGAATTCCCCACCGACCTCTACGCTGATGAAAGTCGGGAAGCGGTAAAATTTGCAGGTGCTGCTTATGGCGCGGGTGCATTAGCCAAGAGCACAGAAGGTAATGCAATCATGAAAGGTCTCGGTTTTATTGCAGGCGGTACCATTGGTGGAACTGGTGCTGCATTACTATTACAACCTGTCACTGAAATCCTCATGAATATTCCCAGAGAATCTCAAGAAGGTGGAACACAAGAAGACCCTTTAACTGGATACACTGACAAAGAGCGCACCCAACTTTTAATGGCAAGAGAGCGATTTCAAGATGCTATGTCACAAGGTGCAGTCACAACAGCAGTTGCTTCTGTATTTAAAGTGGGCGGTATAGTCTTAGGCAAGGCTAAAAGTAACTTTCTCGAGATGAAAAAGATCAGGCAAATCCCTCCTACGGAGACAGCTCTTGAGGATATACGAATTGCTAAAGCAGGGGCCGAACTTGTTGATGCAAGCCCTGGGGTGCAGAACATTCCTAACTCTCCCCACAAGGTGGGCACTCATTACATCATGGGTGATTCCGATGCTGTCTACAATGATCTAGTGAATACCACTATGACATCAAACGAAGGACAAAAAATACAAGAGGTCAGTGTAGCTAATGTAGTAACAGCTGTTGATAGCTATTTCACTGCTTTGATGGGAAAACCCGCTGGCTATCTTAAGAAAACTTTTCAATCCATCCCCAAAGGTAATCTTACTGCTGTTTCATCCAATATTAAAAAAGTTCTTAAGGATGTAAAAAAAGAAGAGGGTACTAAGATAGGGGAAATGATAAGAGCGGCAGAGTCTGCTGTAGGAGATAAGAAGTCGAACATCCTTATTGATAATTCCCATAGAGCTTTAAAAGAAATTCTAGCAGAATACCCTACCATACAGGAAGGTCCAAACGGATTAATTTTTCCCGAAGGATTTGATAAAATAGTAAAAAATAGATTGCTGACAACCAAAGCAAGCTCTGACTCTATAGCTTTAATTACGGAAGATTTTAAAAATATATTGAACACAATACATAATTACAAGAATGGTATTATGCCCAATACTCCTCCCAATAATAAGAATGTATTGGACATACGCACAGGTTACACAAAACCTAAACAGCAGTTACGCAAGTCTTCTGACCTAGCTGACTTCAATCAATTCTATGACGAAGTGGATAATTTTGCAGCGGCCCGCGCTGAAGAGGGTGGTCCCCTGTCTGCATTCTCTGCTCGTCTTGCACAAGGAATGCGCGCTGACCGCATTGACACAATAGACATAGCACTAAGTCGTGCTCCCCATCTGGTACCTACTTTTGCAGATCCCATTACAAAATACAGAGCAGCAATGCAGCTAGAGTCATTAATGGGAAATGTTTTACAGAATTCCCTCACAGCACAAAAGTCTTTAGTTAAGGGTGTTTTTCGCAAGGATGTGGATGGTTACGAAAGAGTAGTTCAACTTAAAGCCTTTCTAGAAAAACATGAGCCAGAAACATGGTCGAAAGTAAAGACTGCCTTCATTGATGAAATTGCGGAACGCAGCAGAGTACCAGGCAAACCTGGAAATATAGATATGACAAAATTTCGTAACGAGCTTTTTGGTGCGAATGGTTTTGGCATTGACTATGTAAATATGATTGGTGGTAACAAGCACTATTCTGCAAACCTAAACAAAGTACTTATGTTAGGTGAGCGTGTGGAACGCCTCCTTGTAAAAGGTGATGGTGAGAATGCTCGAGGTGTCTGGGGTGAGATAGTAAAAGGAATACCTGCTTTAATTAATCTCAATGGCCCTTCTGGTATTAATTCGGCAGCGGCTCTATTGCGTTTCGGAAGTACATAAAGAACTCGCTTACTCCAAGTAATGAATGAGAAGACTCTGGATCGATATCTAGTGGGTCTTCCTGCTGTGCAGCAAGGCCCAATGGCATCTATCTTAACTACACTTCTTAGAGGTAGTAGCGATGCCATTGGAGTAGCCATTAAGACAGGTGCTCCCCAAGTTCAAGTGGGAGCAGAGATGGCTCCTAAGCCAGCGCCTAACTATGTAGAATCTCAATGAGGTTCATAGACCCCGCAGGCCACGATCCAGGTACAACCAGAACTGCCTTCCATAAACTGGAGGCAGATGTACAAGTAGCTTTAGAGGATCTAGATCACGCAATGGCGACTCTCGGCTATATAGTCATAGTGAGTGGCGCTGCCACAGGCAACCTAGAGATAAGTATCAGGATCGCCAACTAGGGTAAGACCCTTTGGTCCCATTACCATTTGCCCACTAGCTATCATAGATCCCACGGTCTTCTCCGCAACATCAGGAGCAAAGCCATCTTTAACCATGCTTCCAATTGCCTGAGCTTTTGTAGATCCGCTCTTAATGACTTTCTTAATAAGAGCGTTATTGGCCCCGACCTGCGAGTTGGTCTGATGTGATTGCCCCTCTCTTATCATGGATGGGATTCCCTTCTCCACTTCATCCAATAGTGTGAGGGCGAGATCCCAATGGCGCTTTCTTAATACCATGTCATCCCCTTCCGCAGCACTGATGATCATGGAGAGTTTTCTCAACATGGTGGGCTTTCTTACCAGGAGGGATTGCATTTTTTCACTACTGGCCATCTGCTGAGTTTGATCAAACTGCGGAAACCATGACTCCCATGCTTGCTTAAAATCCTCTTCTGCTGTGAATGGTCCGGTCATTTCATTAATGGTGGCGAGATCCTGTATTAGCTTCCCCTCATCAATAGTGTTGTCGGCAGTTTCATTACGCCCTTGCCATGACGACTGGCGGCTGAGCACCTCATCCTGCACCACATAGGTTAGTCGAGAGGCAAAGCCTCCGAGCACCCCTTCCGCAGTAAGAAGTCTAGATAGATAATCAAAGGTACAACCAGCTATGAGATTGAAGCACGGGTTAATAACCTCCACGGGTTCTTTCCTAGATACGGTGGCCTTAGTTATATTATCCCCATCATAGAGTGCGGTGACTGTCTGGGCAAATCCCCCATAGGGATCATGGAAACAGGAGCTGGCCTCACTGGCTGAGTAGTACACACTGGTGTGAGGGATGAACTTCCCCTTATATTCAAATGATGTGGAGGTGCCGAGCAGGTCAAGTAGCTTCGGCTCTGTAATCTTATTGGGTAGAATCCTTAAATGCTTTGCATGTAATTGGTTCACACTCCTAAGAAGGTTCACTGCGGGGCGAATAGCACTGGACTTCCCTATGCCAGGGCGACTCACAAGGAACACATACATGTTAGGGAATTCTGTGAAGTGTCCCCAGGGCAACCACGCTTTTCTCTCAAGTGCTGCAGCTACTGTGCTGATGGCGCTCCACAGGTAAAACTTATTAGGTACAAAGTTATCCTGATACTTTTTAACGTAGGCCTGTATGAAGTTGCTATAATTCCTCCCCATGATGTTCCTTCCTTAGATCTGGTATGCTTGCATGTCTTTTAAGTTTGGTCCCACTTCCACTTCGGTTGGGATTACCAACTTACCTACTGGGAAAAGAATCTCAGGGTGCCACAAATCCGTATTATAGCAAATCTCTGCGATTTTATTTATATGCTGCTCCCTAGCACTTAGCACAATAGAGTCATGCACTTGTAAATGAACATTGAAATCAACAGCGACTTCCGTTCTCTTTCCCAGGAGATAGAGTAGCATGTGGTTTGTTATCATAGGTATCGTAGATTGCGGCTCAAAGGCATATGCCTCCCTAAACATGGTGTCGTCCTTGCGACCCCAAAAATGGCGACGGAAGCCCAGTGGGTTCTCTAACCAGCCCTTGTCATAAAGCTGCCTTTTAATGTCGCCATGCCAGCGCCTTAGGCCTGGAAAAAGATTATGATACGTTTCTAAAATGTTACGCGCTTCAGCCGTGGTCAGTACCAGGCCTTCTTTAAAACACTGCTCTCTAAAAGTATGGTAGCTCATTGCATAGTTAGCCCCATGGCCAGCCTTCTTACCTAGCTGTCTCTTGGAGGGATCGCCCGCATTCTTCTCATCCAGCACTTGTTGAATAGGCACACTGAATGCGCTGGCCGCTACATAGGAATGCACATCCTGAGTAGGATCCTCTAACATCTGTATAAGATTATATTCCTTGGCTCGATAGGCAACATAGCGACTCTCTGCTTGGCGCAGATCCACCTGGATAAATTGGTGCTTCTCCGGCGCTAGGAATAGCTTCTTAGCCTTCTTAGGTATTGTTTGTGGATTAAGTCCCAGCCCCCAGGAATCGGTGCCTCCGGCAAACCTGAGAGTCTCAGTGCCTGTACCCCGAATAGTGTATCGCATGACCCCATCATCATGATATTGAAATTCAACATAGGAGGATAAGTACTTCTCCATCTTGGCGAGTGCCAGGAAAGTATCTATATCCCCATCATCAGGATAGAGGCTCTTCAGCTTAAGAAGACTTAGCTCATCTACACTATCTTTCCACATACCCCTTAGACCTCTGGTCTTAGGAATCTTATATCCCTTGCTCTTCAAATAAACGATTTTTTGTTTTGGTGATCTATGATTTAGCCCTGGAGGTAGTAAGGTCACTAGCTCATCAATATCGCCCAGTGTCTTTACCTTCTCCTGCTCCCGCAACTTCTCATCCACTCGCAGTCCCTGGCTACACATTTCATTAAGAGGCTCCGCAAGTCTTATTAGATAGTCGTCATAGAGTTTAAGCATCCCCTTCTCTTCTAGCTCGATGCGCTGATTCATGGCGGCTTCATAGGTGTTGGAAGTATCTTTACAATTGTAGAGCAGGTGCTCTTTCCAATTATCTATATTGGTCCAATCCTTACCATCTTCTTTCCAATAAATCTCATTGGTGAAGATTTGTCCTACTATGGCAAGTCCTTGTTTAAACTCTGGGTATAGGAGTTTTTGAGCCCACATTGTATCATGCCACACTCCCCGCATTTGTATGCCATATCGTGAGAAGTAAGTTCCTTCATAAACATTATTTTGCAGTATTTTCTTAACGCATGGGTCTTCCAAGATTCCAGCCGCCCAATCCCACAGGCACCGTTGCAAGGAATGACTATAGTATCCAGGCTCACATCTAATGGCAATTGCATCATTGGCACTCCAGGCGAACCCCAGAGTATTGATAGTACCTCGGCTTGTTTCAATGTCGACAGAAACAGGTAATCCTCGGTCGATTGGTTTTCTGATAAGCTCCCTAACGTCGGCTTCTTCGTAAACAAGTCTATAGCGGGTTTGTTTCCTTTTCCACTCTCCGGCATACATACACTCCCATGCTTTTTTAAAAGTCTGGAAGAAGAACATCTTGTATTCAAATTGCTTATTGAGTCGTCGAGTGCAGAAAGTTGGCAGAACCTTTTTACATAAAACATCGCGGGTAGTAGTTAAAGGTGAAAGGCTCCACTTATCAATGCTCGATTTTCCAGTAAGTAATTTAAGAGGCTCTTCCCCCAGGGTTATTATTAGATCTAATTCAAGTCCATTAAGTTCCTCCACTGTGCTCTCATTCATGAGCTTGTAGTGGACCTCACTGGGATTGAATCCTGACTTAGCCAGGGCTGATTCGATGAGATGTTTTTCGTAATCTGCGAATGGCGTCCCTGCCTTCTGTGCGGAAAAAGAGGGGGTTGGTCCGGCTAAAATGCATAATCTTGATGATACGGATGCCATGATCCTCTCCCCTCTGTAATTTTATTGAATGGTTTTAATGCCTTTGATAGTTGATCGGCCTTGCACATCTTGCGCAACTATGGAGATGAACTCCCCACCGACTAACTCATCAGTGTCAAATGCGCCATCTTTTGCTGAGCCTGTCACAACAGTGATAAACTTCTGCAACATGCCAGCGCCTTTGCCTTCTAGCATAGTGGTGTACCAAATCATACGACCATTATTTTTAGGCTCGTCTTCATTAAAAGTCTCAAGAGTCCAATTAAGATACTTGGCTCCCTTCTGACTAGTTTTTTCCTCACACTTTTGAATGCGAGTGTAATATTCGCCAGGTTGAATTTGGTCCTGGGCTTCTGTGTAATCAGGCGTAACTAATGCCATGGTATGCTCCTTTTGCCTTTATCAGGCGGTTGTGTCCTTACGGACGTTTATTTTAAATACTTCTTAATTGATTCATATCCATCCGTAACATCCAGAGGATCTGGTAGTCCTGGGATTTGCGAGCGGCATTTATACTTATAGTTGCTCTGGGTCTGCGCCATTCGCCTTCCCTTGTCAGTATATATTCTCCACACTTCTTTGAAATAGATGGGCAGTTGTTGGGAGAAAGCGCCATCCATTACTGGGCCTCTGGACACCTCGCCACTCAGCTCATCCTTCTGTATATCGATGTGGGCAGTCATGATCACATTGCAATTAAGGGACAGGAGTCCTGGGATGATCTTGGCAAACTCCCTCTTAAGTATTCCGTAATCTTGAAGACAGGGCTGGATACCTTGCTTAGATACGAATCGCTTAATAGCGGGATTGGTCTTAATGATGTGATTGAGGGTGGCTCGCGAAAAGGTGGTGATGGAATCTAGGATGAGGGTCTGCGCCGACATCTTACCCAACTTCTGCTCCGGTATATATACCTTATCTATTAATTGATTGAGCCTTACCATAGGATCTTCAGTCATAGATGCGGCCAGGTTTTCTACATCAATGCTCTCTAAGAG
>Ga0307377_10004162_pt1 | contig 15928 bp, 24 predicted proteins | sample TR3MG_FD_202535 | JGI IMG/M metagenome (GOLD analysis project Ga0307377, IMG submission 202535) | Soil microbial communities from Risofladan, Vaasa, Finland - TR-3 | ecosystem: Environmental > Terrestrial > Soil > Coastal area > Acid sulfate soil | place: Finland: Risofladan, Vaasa | collected... | reverse complement strand
AAAAAATTAGTTGAGAACGCTTAGAAAATGCGTTCTCAACACACATTAAGAGCTACAGACTCAAGCTCCTATTCTAAGGGTATTTGGAGCATATTTTTTTGAATAATCCACAGGATAAGAGTATGATTAAGAGGCTTAGAGCTGGAGCTCTTAGTACAAGATGTTTTGTAGTAGAATAAGTCATTAAGCTCTGAAAGTAGACTGTAGTATGAATAGAAGTATGATTTTATTAATATCGAGTTAGAGGGTCTTAAGGTCTGGAAATGTATTAGGATGATAACTGTAAAGTATGTTTAAATGGTACCAGTGTATAAGGCTTGTATTCATGTTTTAATGAACATACTTTTAATAGTATGAAAGATATGTTTCTTAAAATAAGAGTATGAGAGATTCTTTATATTACGGAATATACGGAATAAGAAACTTTTTCTATTTTGAATGAGTATTCATAAAAATAGATAAGTTTATAAAGGAAAATAGATATCTCTATTATAATAACAAAAATATTAAAAAAAGAGATGATAAAATAATGGATAAAAAAGATATTGACTATATAAAAGAAATGATAAAAAAAGAACAAAAATTGCTTGAAATTCGATTACATGAAAAAATGAAAAAAGACATGATTCAATTTGAAAGTCATTTATACTATGAAATAAATAAAAAATTAATGAGATTAGGATTATTTCATAGAAATATTGATTTTTTAGCAATTAAACATAGTTTTGAACATTTAGTTAACGCAATTAGATTAAGATTAAAATTTAATTTAAAGATTTAAAAAATAATAAAAGTTAAAAGAAATAATAAATATTAATATAATAATAAATAAAAAAGGTAAATAAAAAATGTTAGAATATATAATAATGAAATTAACTCAAAAACACATTTTATTTTCATTGAGTAGTTATGATGATTATTTATCAATAGGTTTTCATATAAACAATAAATTAATGATAATAAATATTAAATTTAATGAAAATAGAATTAGATATTATTTAGTAAATAATAAAATTTCTCAAATCTCTAAAAAAGAGCTAAAAGAATTAATAGACACTATTTTAACTTAATTTTTCTTTTTATTTTTACTGATTGACTAAATATAAGTTAGTTAATCAATAAAAATAATAAAAAGAGCTGATTAAATGAAAATAAAAACAAAATTATATCTATATTTAGATTTAATTTTAATTATAGGTTATTTAAATATTATGTATTTGGTTTTTCAAGCAAAATTACCTATGTTTATATATATTCCATTAATATCAATTATAATAAAATTTAACTTAAAATTGTATTTTTATACCATATTTACCATTGAAATAATAGTTATATTAATTCAATCAATTTATTATTGTAGAAAAGAAATAAAAGCAAGATTAAATTATTTAAAAGAAAAAAAGCAATTAAAAAACAATGTATAAATTACCATACTATATTCGAAATAAACCAGATATATATTATATTCATTTTAATGAACATGATTTAACTTGGTATTATGGAAAAAGATAATTAAATATTTTTTCTTTCTCTAATTTCTTTTACATAATCTTTATATAATTTCTTATTTATTGTAATAGCGTCTATGTTATTTTCTATGTCTTTTAGTGTAATACTCCACTTTTCTACTTCATTTAGTATTAATCTTTCATTGGGTTTATTAACTACTTCATTAGTATTATATAATAAACCATTTATCTGTTTTGGATTAATATACACATTTTTAAAAGAAAATTCATTTTTTATTAATCGTAAAATATTATAAAAATATTTTGTATGTAATAATTGTAATGTGTTCGAATCGTAAAAAAGAACTTTTAAAAATGATTTATCTGATAATTCTAAACTATGAGTTAATGGATTAAATCTAAGATGAGAAATTTCAGGTATAGCCTCTAAGTTAAAAATCTCTCTATTTTCCTTAGTTAAATGAGTATAATAATGAAGAGTAATGTAAGTATATATAAGCTCTTTTCTACATAATACCGCAATTATAGATGTAAAATTCTTTAACCAATTTTTTAAATTAATATAATCATCAATTATAACTAAAAATTTGCCTTTTTCTAATATAGAATAAGGCAAAATACCATAGGGAGTAAATGTAGTCATAGATTTATGAGTTTCTTTATTCCAAATATTTAAATGAAAATTAGAAAAAATATGAAAATCTGGATGTAATTCAAGAAATAATAATGCCATAATAGAAGCAATTAGCGTTTTTCCCTTTCCAGTATTCATATTAAAGTAAATTTTCTTATATAAATCGAAAAAGATTAATAAATCATCAATTTCTTTCATGTATTATCGTCTTAATCCAAGTTTATTTAAAATTCCATTTTCATTTTTAGTCTCAGTTTGTTTTAATGATTTTAATGTATTATTTATAATATCAAAATACATTTTCTTTGTTTGTCCTTTATTGTCGTTTTGTTTCGCTATAATTTCATTAATTAAATCTTTTTGAATTTTGTTTGTTGATGATAATAACGCATAAGGTTTTGCCATTGAACGTGAAATTATATCTTTTTTCTCGAAATTATCCAATGCTTTCGCTAAAATTATGGTTAAAATTAGACTTGGATTAAATTCTTCTGAATTATTAGCACTTTTTATTAAATCTAATAAATCATTTACATTATTAGAACTTTTTGATTCATTATTTTCATTAGTAATATTTTTATGTAATACTCTATTTAAACCATCATTTTCTTTATTATCATTTAAAATTCTATTTAATTGTTCATTCATGATAAATCAACCTTTTAATCCAAGAAAATAATTCCATAGAATCACATATTCAAGCATTCCAAAAAATCCAAGAAACAACAGAAATTCAATCCAAATTCTTAACGGAATTTTATTAAAACCATACACTCTTATAAACGTTTTGTTCTTTTCCATGAAATAAAAAATATCCGAAGTGGTGCCTTCCATAATAAAATGGTCTGTTAGTTTAATCATATCATCTTTAATTTCAAATGAAATTGAATAAGGTATCTTATCAAAACAAAAATATATTGGAGTATCGTTAGTAATCATCGCAGGCTTCATTAGATAAAAAGTTTGCTTCACATTAACAAATTCAAATAGCGGATTTATTGAATGTAAACCTATAATTTTAAAGTTCATTGTTTCACTACTCCAAAAGAAATAGACAAATGCTATATAGTTTTCGGAATCATCTAATAAACGGTCTTGTTTGTTCACATCTAACGCTTTAATATTAGTATTCATTGTTAAATCTGAATTATCTAAATTATTATATAATAATTGTTTAATTTGTTCTTGAATTTTTTCTTTAGTAGAATCATCATTCCTTAAATTTTGAGCTTTTTTAATTAAATCTGCTATTGTTTTATCAAATTCATTTTTATCTAAATTTTTCTCATAACTAATATTGCTAATTTTTGAATTTGAATATAATTCATTTTCATTTTCTAATTTTACCACAGTTTTTTTAACTACATGTGAATCATCTCGAGTGAGCCATTTTAAAAATGATTTGCTCGGAGTTTTGTCTTTTTTTATTGCTTGTAATTTATATTTTTGCTCAAAATTATCAATATCTTTTTTTGTATATTCTATAAGTTTTTCACTCATAATTTTTTCTCTTTAATTTTTATTTAATTTTATTTTAATTTTTAAAAATATGGTGTTATTCCTAATAATTCTTTAATCCAGTCAAACAAAATTTTAATTGGTATTATAAAAAATGTAAGAGTATAATAATACCGTTCAGCATTTTCTTTATATCCACGACCACGAGCAATTAAATATCGTAAATATAGGTAAATAACACATAATAAATACCAAATTGTAAATAAAAGAATATATTCCATATTATTAGTAAATGTAATAATCCAATTATATAATTCAATTACTATAATCCATAAAATATCATAGACAATTGCCTGAGTACTCCAAAAATCAATTTGTCCAAGAGTAATAATATATATCATAAAAGTAATTCCTATGCTCATCCAATAGATAACAAACTCAACAATAATAGGAAGTAAATAATCTCTTATCCAGATTAAAAATGGCTCTATAACTGTCTCATATAGCCACATTAAACCGGCTATTAAAAGATATAAACCCTCATAAATCCACCAAAAAACATAAATTAAAGCATAAAATATCCAATATAACATAGTATTCCAAATAAAAACTAAAATTGAGCAACCAATATACATAAAAAGATAACTTGCTCCAGCAATACATAAATAATTAATTAATTGCCAAAGTAATAAAATAGTGTTTATTACAGTTTTTACAGCATTTCTCATAAAATTAAAATCCACGGTATAAGAAAACGAATCCGTAAATTTTATTTTCCATTTCCACGACCCTAAATCATCTCTTGAAATGGATTCAGATTTATAAGGATATTTTGCTGTATATTGTACCATTTCCATTTGAGCAAAGTCAATACTCCAATTTCCAATGTTCATTGGTATTTTACCATGATACTGTGTTTTGAAAGTCACATAAGTCCAATATGTTTCGCTTGGAAAATCTGGCTCGTCTGGATTACTAATGCTTCCGTAATCTGTGTCAATATCTATTGTAACATCAATATCATCCGAGAAAAAAGGAATTAGAAAATATCTGTGAAATATTTCTGAAACAGAACCATAGAGACTTCTCATTCCAGCGAAAGAATTATATGAATAATTTCCAATAATTCCCGTTAAGTTTAAGTAGTTTCTATTAAATGAAGTAAAATTAAAACTTGATTTTAATTTAATACCTGTTAAATCTTTTCTTGATTGCTCTCTAAATTCAATCATAGTATCATAATTTATCCAAATCTGATAATACACGTTAATAATTTCAATATCTAAGGTATTTAATCCAAACCTTACATGAGTTTGTAATTCAATATTATTCACAGCTATATTAGATATATCATATGTAATCCAAGCGTAAATATAATCGTCTGTATTATAATTTATTTCAGAATAACGATAACGAATTGAATTATTATAAATCTGAAATTCTAATCTATTATATCCTATTTCGGCGTCGGTATTGTCATATCTATAATTATAATGGATTAATTCAATATATCCAGCATTATTTTGAGTAATATATGTAATATTAAGAGATAATTTATCAATAAATAAATTAAAATTAAATGAATAAAAGGATTCTATTTTTAACTTAAATTTATTAAATCTATAATAAGCGGATTCATTAAAAATAAATGAATAATCATTAAAAGTTAAATTATCTTGATAAAACTTAATTTGATAATAATTTTCAATGTCATAATTATAAATTGAAATATCTATATAATTAATTTCATTAGAACATAAATCAAAATATAGTGTATTTATAACGGGTTTACCACTTTCATTATATTCTAAACTTGTTTCTGTTATTATTTTTATAGCATTTGATTGAATATTATCAAATGAAATATAAATACTTGAAATATAATCTTGAGTTAAAGCATTTGTATATAATTGAATTTCAATATCATTAATAGAACTATAATTAAAATTAATTAAATTAAAATTATAATTACTAAAACTTCCCGAATCAGTTATGAAATGATTTTTATAATATGTATTACCAAGATAATAAGTTTCAGTCATTAATAAAGAAGTACCACCGCCAGTACCTCTTGCTCTAATAGTAATTGTTATATTAAATAAATAAGATTCAAATTGATTTTCTAAATCAGAAAAACCAAATTGTTCAAAACCAAAAGATGATTCTCCTTTAATATAATCAAAATCAATATCAATATCATTAATAGTTTCATAATGATTACCAATTGGTTCAGATTGCCAATTATCTACTATATCATTATTAGGAAATAAATTAATATTTTCCATATTAAGTGTTTCTACTTCAGATTTATACATATTATAATTAGAATCATTTAAAGGAATTAAATCAGTAATTCGATTTTCATAATATCCATTAGTCCAAGAAAAATCAATATTATCTATTAAAAATTCATAATTATTATCATTTTCATTTGTTTGTAAATAAAGATAATTAAATTTAGAAAAATCTACAAATTCATATTGAGCCATTCTAATATTATTAATTGATAAATTATAATAACATAATATAGAATCAAAATAAATATGAATATTATACCATTGATTTGAATTAGGATAAATTTCAGTAATATTATACCAATTATTATATTTAAAATTAAAAAAAGAAAATTTATTATCTATAATTTTTAAATGTATAAATGTAGTTTTATCATTAATATCAGTTATTATTATTTCACTTATTTTTGATGTATTATTAGTTCTAATACTTAAATCAATATATCCAGAATATATCTCATTTTCATTAAATTCTAATTGAGTAGAAATATAAGAATTTGAACTTAAATCAGTTAAATTTAAGATATTACCATAATTATTTACGTTATTAATACAAATAGAATTATCATAACTATAATCAATTGTAAAATTATCATTTTCCAATTCTGTTTGTACTCCATATGGATTAGTGTTATCGTTTTCATTATAATTAGTATCAAAAGTATAACCTAAACCATCAATCCAAATTTTCTGATATGCTTCAATCATAAAAGAAATAGAATCAATTCCATCAATCATACTATTTTCATAATCCATATTACCAGATTCATTTCCATTAATATAACTTGTAATAATTTCATTAGTAGAATCAAAATTTAATCTTATATGATAAAAAGTATTAGGAATAAAAGTTGATATTTGTAAATAAGTAGTATTAAAAAGAAATATTTTTTCATTATTCCAATGAAGTTTTATTATATTAACAGAATCATCTTTAAATTGTAAATAACCACCTTGAGAGTTATTATTAGCAAACCAAAATTCCATATCAAAATCATAAATATCATTAACATAATTATATATATAAGCCATAGATAAATTAAGATTACTTTGAGATTCTAATACTGATTTATGATTTAATATTTCTGATTTTACTTCAGAATAATGTCCATTACCAGAAACATAATCAATTAAACTAATATCAGTATTAGTTAATCCTATTTCATTTTCAAATGAATACGTTCCATCATAATTTCCATAATTCGATTCTGTTTCTTGATATTCGTCAAACGTATAAGTTGCGTTATATTTACCAAATTCAGAATCTTGTTTCTCTAAACTTCCGTTAACTATATTTGTTCCATTAATTACATTAAAATTATCTGAAACAATAGAACTTTCTGTGTTTTTGCTATTATCATTACTCTGATAATTATATAAATTATCCAAATTATCAAAATAATATTGGTTAAAACTATATGTAGTAAATTGAGAAGTTAATCCCGTACTTAGCATGTTTGATTGAAGTTTTGCCGGAAACAAGAAATCTGATTGAAAACTATTACGATATGAATTTGAGCCGTCTGAATTATCTTGAAATAAGTGAGCCGAATCTTTTTGAACGTTTATATCTTGATTAAATAAATAAGTGCTATAATTGTCGTCTATGGCCTGTATGTTAGGAATTGTCTTAAATGAACTGATTAAAAACACAGATATAAATAATGTTAATATGAAATAATTTTTATATTTTTTATTCATTTTATTTATCTCTTGTCATTAAAATTAAAGAAGCTACAAAAACATAACTCCAAAAGAGCCAATTTCTTATAAAAAACAATAAGCCCTGCTTACTATTAGATTCATAAGTAATATGATTTAATAAATTATAATTTCTATGAATTTTAAATCCAAGACCATAATGTTGATAACCGTAATAGACCATTAAAAGAACAATACAAACGGTTACAAACCGAAAATAAGGATTACTCATTTTTAAATCGAAGCCACAGGCTAATTGAAACATTAATAAAGTCATAGACACTAAAACAGAAAATAGAAAGCTTTCATATTTATTGCTTTCAGTGTGTATATAGATTTCAAGCCAATTAAAATATAACAAATACCATACAACAACTAAAAAAAACAATATTCCTAAAATATAAATGATATTAGTTAAAGTAATTGAAAGTTGTATAAATCTCTCTTTCTTAACAATAATAGGTTTTTGATTAATTTCCTTTTTTTTAGTCATTTATATATCCTATTGTTTTTGATTCTTTTTTATTTTGTTCATTTTCTACAAAATTATATATAAATTTATCTTTTTTAGGAGTAATTCGTCTCTTTTCTAATATAGATCCTAATTTCATAGTTAATAAAATAGGAATTGTAAATAGTAATGATAATAGTAATAACCAAGCTATTAAATAAATAATGATTAAACAAATTCCTAGAATTTTATGTTTCTTAACATCAAATATTTTATGAAATTCTTGTCCAATTCTATAATGAAGTTTTTTAAAAAACTTTTTCCTATATAATATTACTCCAAAATACATTGTAAGTAAAATAGGAATTGTAAACCAAAATGTTAAAAATAAAATAAAACTTTCTAAAAATACTAATATTTTCATAGTTGTTTTATCTGATTCATATTTATAAATCCATTTGTATGGATATAAATTCAATAAATATCTATATAATGGATATTTAAATATTCTAATAAATCTCATAGTTTCTCTAATTTTTTAATTTTATTTTCTAACTTTTTTATATAAACTAATGATAAAATAACTACAATATTTAAATAAAATATAAAAAATGTAATCATTTCATAATGTAACCATACATTATAAATAATACACATTTGAAAATATAAAAAAGAAATAAGTAAAATTTTAAAAATTTTTCTCATTATAATAAGATAAGCAATATTCCTATTTAAAATTTACTACTTTTCATAGTATTATTCATATGAATCAATGATTTGATTAATATAAAATTCATTATTTTTAATTAAATCATTAAAATTATCATATCGCAAATCAAAAGCTTTAGTTGTTAAATCTGGCAATATCCAACGTTTATCATACACATTGCTTTTAAATTTATCAAAAACTAAAATGAGGTTTTTAGCCAAATTTCTATTAAATGATTCCATAAAACCAATCATTCGATTTTGTCTCTTTGGTTTAAAGTAATCTTTTACAAACACATTAAAATTATCATAGTTTAATTTTCCGAAGCCTTTCATTTTAACACTAACAGATTTTAAAGGCACAGCAATAACAGGGTTAGGTCTAACTTCCATTGTTTCAATAACATATTCTTTACATCCTAAAGCTTGAAATTTATCAAAATAGAATTCAGGCTTCATATGTCCAATTTTATCCGAGTTTTCTATAATATCACTTGAAACAATTGAATCGGAATCAGTATAAAAAGGTTTTTTTGATTTTAGTATTTCCTTATGTAATTTTAATCGAGATAAAGCACTAATCATCATAGAAAAAACTACATTAATTTTAATTTTATTATACGTAATATTTTCTCTTTTAATATACTCATTAGAATTTAAATTTAAGCTCGTTACTTTCCGTAATTCTGTTTCAGGTAAATCTTCAAGCGAATTAATAATCTCAATTTGTTCTTTTATTCGTTTTTCAGCAAATTTACCATAGACACTAAGCATAAAAATTTTACTCATATAATACTCAAAACTATTATGCTTATAATTATTTTTAATAGAATATGCTATTGAAACAAAATCCTTAAATATGTACGCATAATCAGAACAATACCATAAATATTTAATTTTGATGTCTTTTTGTTTTAATCCTAACTTAAGTAAATACTCTATTTCTTTTCTAAATAAAAAACAATCTTTTTTGCCTTTCGCAAATACTAATTTACCATTAATTTTAGATACTATTAAGGGAATTTCATTGATAACTTCATTTAGTTCGCATTCTATTCCAAAAATCTTTTCATTCTTTTTCCAATATTGCCAGCAATTTTCACTTTCAATACATTGTTCCCTTGAATATGGCTGTAAAGGGAATTTGTTCTTTAGCATAATAGAGCCATAGAAAGAATTAAAATCATTATACACACCTTTTTTACACACATTTAGATTAAAAATTTCAACCCTTCCACCATAATAATATTCTCTTAAAATAGTTTCATATTCTAAATTTCTGTGTGAATTATCGTATAATAAATCATAAATTTCTTTTCCTTTTATACCATTTATTCCATTTGAATAAAGAATTTTATGGAAAACTTTTTTACCTAACGCTGGCAATGTTAAAGGCAATTCATTAATAGTAATGTCAAAATGATAAAATTCTTTCATAAAAAATAATAATTTATTTAATGCTTTCTCTATAATTCTAATATCCCTTCGACAATAATAGATATATTCTTTAGTAATTACTTTCATAGTATAATCTATTTCCTTTTTAAGATAACCTAAGGAATGTCCTATTTTATCAGCACTACTCATTAATAGAACTAATGTGTCTCTTAGTTCGAATAAAGTTTTTTTGTAAATAGTTTCTTTTCCTTTTTTATTATATCTTTTATATTCCTTGAATACTCTTAAACTTAAAATTTTAGAGCTATTAATAATAACTTGATAAGAGTATTGTTTAGGAAGTAAATTATAGATTAAAGCTAAATCAAATCGTAAATTATGAAAATAGAAAATAGAAGGATTAGATAAGGAACAATTAAACATGATAAAATCATAAAGTTTTTGAACTTTATTGTTTTCTACATTAAAATAATACCATTTTTTCTTATTTGGATTTCTGTATTTAGTATTACACACTAATTTAGCACATAGAAATCTGGAATTAATAAAATAATTGTCTTTCGCTTGGTAATCAAATGGCGTGCTTTCAAAATCCGCTATAAATATTTTCATTTTATTTTATAACCAATTTATTAAATCATAAATTCTCAATTGCTTTTTTAAATTTTTCAATAAATCATTTAAATTATTTATTTTATTATTTAAATTAAATATATAATCATTATATTCATAATGATTCATAGCTTTTTTATATGTATATTTTTTATATAAGTCTATATATTCCTTAAATTCCTTTTGAATAGATTCAAATAATTGTAATGTTTTATTAGTCATTTCTATTAGCCACCTTTTCTGATTACGTACGTACAAACTCTATTAATTTGTATGTTTAATTTTGATTGACTACATTTAATTATGAATTCTTTAACTTGACGATAAGCGTCTAAATATAACGTTATTAACAGTTCTTTACCTGTAAAGCCACTTGAAAAAGTAATCCAAGAATTTAAACTAAAAACCTTAGGTTTTTTTTCTTGAGTAAATAAATCATAATTTATTCGAATCAAGACTTCTTGCCTTCCTATTAAATTATTTTTTTTAATAAAATCAATTTGCCAAGCTTGTTTTAATCCTAAAACTTCTTTTTCGGCAAACCCTATATATCCAATAGTAGATTTATAGATTTTATCTGTTTTAGAGAAAATTGTAGACCTTGAATATGTTGTCGTTTTTGCTTTTTGAACTTTTGTAGTAATTTTTCCTTTAATCTGTGAAGCAAAACGTAAGTCTTGATTAAATTTTACAAAGTCTTGATTTGATAAATTTTGAAATTCATTAATGTTTGAATTACGTCTCACACTTCCTAAAAAACTTGAAATAGCTTTATCAATTTGTTGTTGATTTGATAAAGATTTATCATTAAAAGCTTTTTGACCAAAATTAGCTGTTGTGCCATCAAATAAGTTATCATATTTAATAATAAAATCCCTTTTGGATAACTTACTTGATTTTAAACTAATTAAATCATCAAAAAATAATTCTTTTGTTGTATTTTTTAATGTAATTGTAGAGCTTAATTGATTTGTAAACCTAATTACAGATTTTTCATTTGTCATTTTAATTTTTCACTTTTTCAATTGTAAAATTTTTAACTTTTTTCTTATCTTTTTTAAACATTTTATCCATTTTATCTAATCGATTATATATCATTAAGCAATAATTTGAAATATGAACCATTTTTCTTTTATAATAATCATTAGTATATTTAAATACATAAGTAGATTTATAATAATAATTTTCTTTTTTAAAATTATTTATTTGTTTTTCAAGATTTTTTATTAATAAATCAACATCACATTTTTTCCAAGAGTTCTTATATAATCTTTCTTTCTTTCTAAAAACTAATTCACATTGTTCATTAAATTCCTTAAACATTTCTGTAATTTTATTCATAGCAATCATTTCTTTTTAATTTAAATTGATTCTTTTTCATTTCTTTAATACATTGAACATAATTAAAATTATTTTTCTTATGTTCCATAACTCTTTTTCTCAATTGACTATTAATATCTTTATTCATTTTTTATTCACATTTTCTAATATGTATTCTCTAATAGTCACTTCTAAAATTTCAGTTAAAAAATCTAAATTACCTGAATAAAATACATCAATATTTTTTTCATTAAAATATTGTTTTAAATTTTGTTTAAATTTTTCTTTTAAATCTATTATAAATGTTTCATGATTCATTCTAATATACCTTTTTGTAATATGTCTAATAAATTCTCTTTTTTAATTTTATCAAATTGTTTAATACTTATCCAATACAATTCATTTGATGTATTTATATTATTTTTATTAATATAATCTATTATATCATAAATGTTAATAAGATAAACTTCAAAAGAATCAATATAATTAATATTATTTTTTAAATTATTAATCTTAATAAAAATATAATAATCTACTTCAATTAGCTCTTTTGACTTTAATGTAAATACTCCAATTCTAATTTTTTTAGAATGATAATTTCTAAACCTATATGTAAAACATGATTTAATCTCAATTTTTAATTCTTGATTTTTATCATTACTAACTTTTAAATCAATTCCATTAGTATGATTTAAATTAACATTAAAATTAAAACTTTCAATCAAATTTTTAATAGATTTTTCTAAATGATTAGAAAAACTTTTTTTCTTACAAATATACCAAACATTTTTTGAATTAATCATTTTTCTTTTTCTTATTTTTTAATTTTAAATCCATATAATAATATTATATTAGTTTTATTTAAACTTTTAAGAGAATAGCATAAATGTATATAATATTGAATCTTATTAAAAATAGTAAATAATATATACATAATTTTTATTATTTTATTCATAATTTAAAATGAACACTTCCTTTTAATAAATTATACCAATATGATTTTATTTTTAATAAATCAAAAATATCTTTATAATGACAAATACATGAAATACAATACCAATTATTATCTTTTAATTGTATTAATGAATTCTGTGAGCTTGTTTTTTGACAACATTTATTACACTTATTTACATTTTCTTTTTTCATGATTATTACACTCCTTCATTAAAATAAATAGAATCATTCATTTGATTCCAACTATTTGCTTTTCTAATTAATTTAGACACTGAATTAAATAACTGATTAGATGGCAATTGGTAATTATATTCTTTTTCAATTAAATCTTGTATTTTAATTGATTCTAAATCAATTATAATACATATATTACAGCTTTCTTTAATTTTAAAATGATATTTTTCAATATATTCAAATAAATAATCAAGATTATTATTTGAAACATTAGTTATGTGAATAAATAAATATTTATCTAAACTAATTTTTGCTTTAAATAATTGAGATATATTAATCAATGCTTTAAATTCTTTAATTCTCTTTTTATTCAATTTTCTTATCTCTTTTTAATTTGTTATTCTTATTGATTAACTAATTAATTTTTAGTTAATCAGTAAAAATAAAAAATAATAGTTAATTTTTAGATTTTCTAAGTTCAATAGAATGATTTATAATTTTAATTCTACAGAGTACATTTCACTTAATCCATAATCCTTATGATTTGACATAGTTTTAATGAAAACAATGATTTTTCCGATTAATTGTTCTTTTGTTAAATTATTCCTTTTTCTTTCTACAGTTAAATTAAATAGAAAAGAATTTGGAGTAATAAAACTCATTGTTAATCCATTAGTGTCTATTAACATGGCGTAAGCTTTTCCTAATCTTGTTGTAATAGGTTTTGGTGTTTCAAGTATTACGGCTGTGTAAGGAATGTTTGATTCAGCTTTAAAAGTAGGATAAATTTTATCCATTTTTAGCACATTTTCGACACTTTCAGATTTAAATTGAGCTTCATAATCATCTAAATCATTATTATCTTTTTCGCTTTTTATAGGCATAATTTATCATCTCTTATTTTAATTTTATACTGTTTTAAATTTTTATTTCAGTAAATTTTTATTTAAATTTATATTTCAGTAAATTTTTATTTAAATCTATATTTTAAGGATAATAGACATAAGGAAAGCATATATATTTAAATAAATTCATACTTCTAAGAATATGAAAAGTAGTAAATAAAAAAGAAAAAATATTTAAAATTATACTCCTATATTTTTAAATTCTTGAAGTTTAATCGAACAATAATCAATTATATCATCTAATAATTTAATTTCTTTTTCATTATTATTTTTATTATCCATTTTGAATGATAATTTACATTCTAAAGCTTTTGATGATAAGGAAATTAAATTATCGGTTATTACTCCTATTTCTATTTGTTTTATTGTTTTTATCATATTTTATTCAGCTCTTATTTTTTGTTATTTTTATTGATTAACTAACATATATTTAGTCAATCAGTAAAAATAAAAAATTATTGTTTATAAGAATTATAAACCAAATGTTTTCTTCCTAAATTACTTGTTTTTATATGAGGTTTATTACATTTAGAACAAAAATATTTAGCAGAATAATTACCTGATTTAGTTTTATATTCTTTTTCATTCATTTTTATTTTTCACATTTTATTTTTTAATTTTTCTAAAATAAAATTACATAATTTAAAAAATAAAATTCCTAATAATAAACAAAATACTATATTAATAAAACAAATTATCAGAATAAATATAATAGTATGTAAATCTAATGAATTATAAGTAATATAAAGTGTATTTAATATACCTCTTAAGAACCCGAAGTAAATCATTTGAATTAAAAAGATATAATACGTTTTTTTCCCAATATATGATAAAAACTTAGTAATTAAATTTTTATTTATTTTTGGTAAAAATTCAATTAATATAATACAAATAAAACAACAATAGAAAGAAACAATAATCTGATTAAAAATCATTATAAAAATTAATAAATGAATATTAGTAAAAGGAATAAAATAAACATAAAAAATTAAATAACAAATACCAATTAAAACACCAAAAATAAACATTTTATTTCTTTTTAAAAAAATGAAAAAATTTCCTTTTTCATAATGTTTAAATAAATAATTACCTAAAACAATTAAAAATAAATATCGAATAATATAACTTGAATAACCAATTTTTCTTAATAAGTTAAAAGGATAGGAAAAATAAAAATTCATAAAATAAATTATAAAACAATTCATAAAATTGATTATAAAACAAATTATTAACGTTAATTTTTCATTTCGTTTATAACAATAATAAATTAATGGAAAAAATAATATTACTTGGAAATAAATAATAGTAAAATATGTTCCAGACCCTTTTATAAAAATCTGAAAATTTAATAAATTATACCATTTTAAATCAAAATCTTTTTCAATTGTTAAATCAAAAAATATTATTCCGATAATTATATCGATAATAAATATTATTAGAAATGGTATAATAAATCTTTTTAACTTATTAAATAAATTATGAGAAATATAAATATTTTTTAATGAATATTTATTATTTAATTTTTTTGAAATACTCATTGAAAGATTTAAACCTAATAAAATAAGAAATATAGGAATAGCATTAGCAATTATAAACATATAAAATAAATAATCTTTTAAATAACAAATAGGTAATAAAATTGAATGACTAATAATAACAAAAATAATACATATACCTTTAATTATATTTATCTCATTATATTCTTTAATTTTCATTTTTTATTTATCTCATATTTTTAATTTTCACTTCTTTAATTTTTATGATTATAATTAAATAGTTGGTATATCTATTTAAATCATTACATATTAATAAGAATATTAATAGTATTATTTTTGATATTTTTTCAAATC
>Ga0307377_10004161_pt1 | contig 15928 bp, 13 predicted proteins | sample TR3MG_FD_202535 | JGI IMG/M metagenome (GOLD analysis project Ga0307377, IMG submission 202535) | Soil microbial communities from Risofladan, Vaasa, Finland - TR-3 | ecosystem: Environmental > Terrestrial > Soil > Coastal area > Acid sulfate soil | place: Finland: Risofladan, Vaasa | collected... | reverse complement strand
AAAACACGAATGGTGTTCAATAATTTCATCGGGTGTTTCTGTCATCTCCAACGTTTTCCCTTCATGTCCGGGTTGTCCTCCTGCTTTACGATTACTTTTCTCTCGAAGACTGCTCGTGCGTGGCGGCCTGTTCTCATCTTTAGACGGTGGCATAGAGCTATTGTTACTGTTCTTTCTTGTTGTATATCGTGCCAATTCTCGTTCAAGAACATCGATTCTCGCTTTCAACAGGGTAATTTCCTGTGCCTGCATCAAAACGATGCGTTTCAATTCTTCGATGATTATTTGATCAGATGTTTTCATATCTTATGCTACAAAACTAACCCTGAAATCCAATATATCAAAGAACGTAATCGCCTATTTATCAACCACTAAAATAAATTTTGTTTATATGTGTTCGTTTTTTAAAAATGCCACTCTTATAAAAATTGAAAATGTTTATTTCATGTCCCATATTGTTAATAACACCTTATTTTTAACTTTAGGCACTCTAAACTTTAACTCACTTTAAGTACTGATTAGTTACAGTAACTTTAGTTAACTAAAATTTGAAATCATGAAAAGGCTTAAATTTTTATTCAAGTTTTGATAAGTGATTTCACGATGAATAGAGATAAAAAGGGTAATTATGAAAACAAAAAGCATTATCATCAGGATCTCTGCAGCGGACAAAAAACTAATTCAGAAGGCAACAATGAAGTTTCAAAAAGAGACAGGGGCCAAAGAAAACATTTCATCACTAATAAGGCATTTATTAAAGCAATATACTGCCTCAACAGTTGAGTAGCTTAAAAGTGCTTTAAAATGAATTTTGTCAGGTATTGCAAAATCCGTGATATTGAGCACCCTTGTCCTGTTTAAAGTGAGCAGTCTGTTCGTAATTAAATTATATTATCCTTTTGCATTGATATTGTGATTTTACGTTCCGCCAGTGCAGGATGATCTAAATATTTTGTGGTATGCAATCCATCAAAAAATATCGGATAATCATTTCTTAATAGGTTTTTCAATAAATTTTTCGATCTCCTGGTATTGACCACATAAGGCAGATGGGAAAGATTGTAAATAAAACCTGACTTTCTTGGATAATAACTTACTGATTCACAAAATGATTCTAACTCTTTGGAAGCTTTACGTCCATATGCAAAAGAGTGCAGATGGATGCGTATTCCCAGGTTATGTAATGTTTTTATCCTGTAATATGTATCGATCATTCCTCCGTAATCAGGAGGGTAGGGGATGTTTAAAGTAATAATATTAAGGCTTTTACTCAATATTTCAAGATCAGGCAATGTGTATTTAAAGATAGGTACTTTTTGAATTCTTTTCAGATAGTGATCAGATTAAAAATGAATTTTAATATCCTTTTTCTGATACTATTTAATTTGTTCCAACGCATCAGCTACCTCTGTTACAGGCAATTTACATGTCTTGTTCTGACAAACATAAATCATAGTCTTACCGAAAACCATTTTATTCTGAAGCAGCATCAGGCTACCCTCATCATTTCCCCCAAAAATATAGCATCTGGAAGATAATTATTATCAAGATCTTTCCTGATACGGTTCCAGTCTTTTCCAATAATAGCAACTTCATACAATGGTTGTATGAAATGAATTGCTAAAATTGCCCAGTTTGAATAGTATGAAATGTTTTTACTCAGATCGGTTTTAACATTAATCAACATCTGTTTTGCTTGTTGGATGTACAGATCATTATTGAAGTAATGACCCAGGAGAAATAGATTTTTCGCCATCTCTGAATTTGAGGATGGAATAACGTTGTCGGTTATCTCCATTTTCCTGGCAATCAGCTCGGAATGTTTTTCATGTGTATAATAAAACATCCCTGAAACATGGTCAAAAAAATGGTTAAATGCATAATCAGTAAGCTCATTTGCTTTGTATAACCATTTTTCATCAAAAGTTGCCTGATACAGATCAATAAATGCAGAGATAACAAAAGAGTAATCATCCAGTAATCCGGGAATGGTTGATTTTCCGTTTTTATAATTACGGAATATTTCATTATCCCTTCCAATTGCATTTAAACTTAGAAAATTGGCGCTATTAAGTGCTGTATTCAGGAATTTTTCGTCTCCAAAAACTCTGTAAGCATCAGTATAGCCTTTTAACATCAGCGCATTCCAGGAGGTCAGTATTTTATCATCCAGTCCTGGTTTTACCCGTTGATTGCGGGTTTCAAGAATGGCTGCTTTATCGTTAGCTATTTTTTTTCGAAGTTCGGAGAGAGAGAGATTGTATTTTTCTGCAATATCCTTTTCATCCTGTTTTCTGAACAGGACATTTTTTCCATGTTCCCAGTTTCCTGATTCAGTAATGTTATAATAAGCAATAAAGAGAGGTGCTTCATTCTTCAATATCGATTGAACTTCTTCAAAGGACCATGAATAAAACTTACCCTCTTCACCTTCACTGTCAGCGTCAAGAGATGAATAAAATCCCCCGTCTGATGAAGTTAATTCCTGTCTTATAAATTCAAGTGTCTGATATACAATGGCCTTATATAAATCTTTTTTTGTTATTTGCCAGGCATAGGAATAGAGACTAACTAATTGAGCATTATCATAAAGCATCTTTTCAAAATGGGGAATATGCCAGTTTTCATCTGTTGAATATCGTGCAAAGCCCCCGCCTATCTGATCGTAAATGCCTCCATATGCCATATTATCCAACGTGGATGTCACTGCATTCAATGCATCCTGATCATTCCTCATTGAATAGTAATGCATCAGGTATTCCCAGTTTGAAGGCATAGGAAATTTGGGTGGGAGTTTTCTTCCTCCTTTAATAAAATCGATTTGTGGTTTTAGATTTTTAAATGCTTCGTCAAGATTCTTCTCTGACAGGATTGTTACTTCCTTTATAAGATCAATATTTTCAATGGATTTAATTCCCTGAGTAATGTTATCAGCCTGGTCGACAAGGGATTCAGGATCTTTTTGCCGTATATCGATAAAATAATCAAGAACCTTTATCCATTTATCTTTTGGGAAATAAGTGCCTGCAAAGAAGGGTTTTCCATCAGGTAAAGCAAGAACATTTAATGGCCATCCCCCGCTGCCAGTTACCAGATAAGCTGCATTCATATATACCTGATCCACATCGGGACGTTCTTCCCTGTCAACTTTCATACCCACGAAATGTTCATTCATAATACGTGCTACAGTAGTGTCTTCATAACTTTCGTGTTCCATAACATGGCACCAGTGGCACGCAGAATAACCGATGCTTATTATGAGCATCTTATTCTCTTCTTTTGCTTTTTTAAGTGCTTTTTCTCCCCAGGGATACCAGTTTACAGGATTATGAGCATGTTGCAGTAAATAGGGGCTGCTTTCATGAATCAATTCATTTGTGTATTCGTACATTGAATTCTGGTTGTTATCTTTATTAATGGTTTGTCCGCATGAATAATTCATGAGGAATATAAATCCTAGTATTATTAATGGCTTTGCTTCATTATAAATAAGTATAACAATCAATATATTTAATAGTTTACTTGTATGAACATACTGTCGGTTCAAAATCAGAACCTGACATACAGGATTGTTGAATTTGTCAGCTGGCGCGGATTTACCTTCGGTGAGCTCCCTTCGGTCGGTTGGCTTCACCGAGCTCGCAAACAATACACCGCAGGTTGCTGGCACGGATTACAAATCTGCGCCAGCTAGAATTTCGACACATTGAGATAACCTGTTATCTTTTGCCATGCAATGTTAAATGATTAAAGGTACTAATAATGCAAACACCCGTTTAAATACCGGTTTAAATTGTGCAGACTTTTTTCCCAGTATCCTAAAATAATATTTATATATAGTCTTACTCCGAATCAGTAAACATTGAAAGTATTTCGTAGATCTGGGATTGATTTTTCAGGTTGAACCTTGCTTTTGATTGTTTTGATCCGACTTTAATAGTAAAACCATATTTAGGGATAACCTTGAATAAATCTTCGTCCGTTTTATCATCACCTATTGCAAGTATAAAGTCATAACTTTCCTGATTTATCAAAATGGAAGCGGCAGTACCCTTGTCATATAGTATACTCTTAACTTCCAGCACCTTATCACCCTCCAGCATCTGGAGCTTCGATTCGGTCAGCAATATTTCCATCAGATCATCTTTGAGTTCATGTATCCTTAATGATGCTATCCCCTCATCAGCATTACGATAGTGCCAGACCAGTGATGCTTGTTTTTCTTCAATCATCGAACCACTGCACCTGTCAACATAAGTATTGAGTATAGGCAGGATTTTTTCTTTCCATGATAAATTAATTTCCATATTATTTATCCATTCGCCATCCGGATATTTTATATAGAATCCATGTTCTGCAATTAAAATTACTCTCAGATCTTTGAACTGTTTTTCAATAAATTCACGGTCCCTGCCGCTGATAATCACTACTGTATTCCTTTTATCAGTAATTATTTTTTTCAACAGACTCTCTGTTCTTTCATTAAGTAATGCCATTTCCGGAATTTTAACGATAGGAGTAAGGGTCCCATCGTAATCAATCAGGAAAAGACGCTTCCGGTCTTGCTGATATTTTGCTTTAATACATTTTAAAGTATTTTCATCGAGATATTTTACCTGCATAAGTTGTTGTTCTTTTTTAATATCATTTACCTGCATGAAGAAATCGGAGGACCAGGTAAAAACATTATATCTTTTCAGCCTTTTTTGCATTCTGCGGATCTTAAGTTTTTTCTCTTCTTCAGGCATATTTAGTGCTTTGTCTATTGCATCAGATGTTTCATCAATATCAGTGGGATTTATTATTATTGCTTCATTAAGCTCAACAGCGGCGCCAGCCATTTCGCTCAATACCAGCATACCGAAGCTATCGGTCTGACAGGCGATATATTCCTTTGCAACCAGGTTCATACCATCACGAAGAGGCGTAATTAATCCGACATCACTGACATTGTACAGAGCAACAAGCTCATTAAAGGGGATTGACTTATACTGATAAATAATGGGAAGCCAGCTTAGATTTCCGTACTTACCGTTAATTCTTCCTACTGTCGCCTCTATCTCTTTCTTAATTTCACGATAGGCATCAATATTATCTCTTGATGGGACTACTACCATATTGAAAACAACCTTATGATGCCAGTCAGGGAACTTTTCAAGAAACCGGTCAAATGCTTTTAGTCTGCTGATAAAACCTTTTGAATAATCGAGCCTGTCAACTGAGAAGATAAGCTTTATGTCAGACAGATACTTATGTAATTTTTTCTTATAGTTATTGGTCTTGGCTGAAAAACATGTGTTGTGGAATTTATCAAAATCAATGCCCAGCGGAAAGGCGTCAGCTTTGCACAGCCTGTTTTCTACTGAAATATAATTTTGGTTAAAATTATATCCAAGGGTTCGTTTAACCGATTTAATAAAGTGCTGAGTATAGTCATTAGTATGAAACCCGACAATATCTGCACCTGTCATTCCGATCAGAATCGCTTCCCTCCATGGTCTTGGAAACAACCGGAATATTTCAAATGAAGGAAAAGGTATATGCAGAAAAAAACCAATACTGGCCTTTGGGAATGATTTTCTGATCATATCAGGCAACAAGAATAGCTGATAGTCGTGTATCCATACAAAATCACCAGGGCGGATAATACTTTGCAATCTTTCAAGAAAGAGAATATTGGCTGTTTTATATGCCTCAAAATAACTTTTATCATAAACCGTACCTCCAGGGAAATAGTGAAACAGTGGCCAGATAGTATTGTTACAAAAACCCCCATAATATTTCTCATTTACCTTACGGGGGATTTCGATAGGGAAAAGATCAAAGCTTTCATTTATATTTTCATTGCCCAGCTGAAGATCACCTGTACCTATCCAAAGGATCTTCGAAGTCATGCTTTTGTCGATATTCATTTTCTCAGAGAGTGATAAGATAGCTGATACCAATCCTCCGGAATTCTGAACGGCATTTAACTGACCCTTCTTTTTAACAAGTCTGAAAGGTAACCTGTAAGCAACTATTATTATACGCTTAAAACCGATTTGATTATTTGAATTCATCTTAAAGAAAGATTGGTTTATCAAGTCTTTTGGATAATCTGTAAACAGCGTTAACAAGACCAACATGGCTATAAGTCTGGGGGAAATTACCCCACTGGCCATATTCCTTGTCAGCATCTTCACTAAACAAACCCAGATGGTTAGAACATTTGTTAAGTGCTTCAATTACTCTGAAGGCTTTTTTAAGCATCCCGACTGTAGCAAGAGCTTCAGCGTACCAGAAACCAGAAATTATAAATGAATTACGGGATACTCCAAGATCATCGTGAAGATACCTGTAGAATAATTTCGGATTCTGAAAGAGTATATTTTCATGGGCTTTCAGATGGTGCATCGCCCTGCCACCGTTTGGATTAAGGTAATTCATAGTTATCATCTGAAGGTTGCTGGCATCGAGGTATTTGCTTCCCACAGATTGCATATATGCTTTGACATCAGTATTATAACATTTTTCAATGTATTGTATTGATTTTTTAGCAAGTGATGTGGCTTTTTTTGTAATGTCATCCCTGTTGGCTACTTTGCCTATTTTAATTGCCGCCTGGCAACCTGCCCAGTGAAAGAGGTATGTATAACAATGGAATTGGTTTGTAGTTCCAAATTCCCATGGCCCGGAATCAGGCACATCCATATGTTCTTTTATACGGTCGAGGAGCCATTTAGTGATGAATTCAGACTTTTGGATGTCTGAATAATTCAACCTTTTATCAATAAACAGTGGTAGTAAACTGATGAGTATCTGACCATATACATCATTTTGGGTCTGATAATTTGCATTATTCCCAATCCTTACAGGCTTGTTTTTCAGATATCCTTCCAGTAACAGGACTTTTTCATCCGGGACCCTTTCACCTGAAATTGTATATAATGGTTTTATCTGTTGTTTTTCATTCAGTATCACATTCTGTATAAATGCAAAATATTTTTCAAGCTCTTCAAAATGACCTATATTGTTAAATGCGTTAAGAGTATAGTAAGTGTCCCGCATCCAGCAATAACGATAATCCCAGTTACGGTGCGACTGGTCATATTCCGGCAGACTTGTTGATCCGGCAGCTATAACGGCCCCGGTGTCTTCGTACTGGTGAAGCTTCAGAACCAGGGCAGATCTAATTACTTCGTCCTGGTAGATATTAGGAATTGATGTGGATTTTACCCAGTTGATCCAATAGTTAAGTGTTTTATTAAGAAACAGTTCAGAAGTTTCCACGAGTGGCACTTCGAGTGGCACTCCATAACTAAAGACTATATATTGTGTTTCGTTAAGGACAAATGCTTTTTCCCCTATAATATAGTTGAGGGGAATATCCGTTGTCAGTCTTACCTGGCTCCGCAGATTCAGATAACGGATATGATTGCTCCCTAATGAAGTCTCCGATGTTTTTTTCCCATAATTATCGACAGGGTGACATTTAACCCTGATAATAGGATTTCCTGAAATAAGTTCAATCTTTCTGAAAAGCATTAATGGCTTGAAATATCTTTCATACTGATTGAAACGGGGTGCAAAGTCAATAACTCTGAATGTACCTTCGGGTACCTGAAATTCAGTAGCCAGTATATTTGTGTTTTTTAAATAGTATTGGTGTGATTTAAATTGACCATTAGCCGGCATAATACTGAATTCGCCTCCTTTCATTTTGTCAAGGAGTGATCCAAAAATAAAACTGCTGTCGAACCTGGGCATGCACATCCAGTTAACATTGGCATTAGTATCAATAAATGCCAGAAAAGAACAATTCCCAACAACACCAAAATTATATCTGTTCATATAGAAATATTGATCACTATTACTTTGCATTATGAATAACCCTCTGGGGAAAAGGTATTTCAATACCCTCATTATCGAAAGCAATCTTCAGACGTTTGCGGAACTCACCACTTATTTCCCACTGCTTGAGAGGTTTAGTGTCACCCAAAACTTTTACAATTATAGCAGAATCAGCAAATCCATCCACCCGTAAAAATTTAGGAGGACTTAATACAGAGTCCTTAAACAGAGGATCTTCAGACAATTCCTTTCCGGTCCTGTCAATAACCTGAATAACATGCTCCAGGTTAGTATTGTATGCTATGCCAATGTCTATATTTACTCTTGCAAAATTTTTTGAAAGATTAGATACTCTTTTAATTTCACCATGAGGAATATGATGAACTGTTCCATTCAGATCTCTCAATGTCGTCATCCTCAGGCTGATATCTTCAACAAGTCCTCCGGTGCCATCAAAGTTTACAACATCACCTATCCTGTACTGATTCTCAAGTATAATGAAAAGACCTGATATCAAATCTCTAATAAGGTATTGTCCGCCAAAACCAAATGCCAGTCCTACGATTCCTGCACCTGCAAGGATAGGACCTATTTCTACCCCAACTTCCTGAAGGATCATTAAAAGGGCCATTGTGATAATAACTATATTCAAAGCACCTGTAAAGATGCGGATAAGAGTATCTTCTCTCTTTTTCTCACCCTCTTCAGATGATGATACATCAGGAACCACAGCAATTATAACTGCTTTCCGGATTATCTTGCTGATAATTCTGTCCCCTAAAAATGCTACTATAGCAATAATAACAATTTTAAGTCCGTGCGTTAATAACCACGGACCAACTACTTCGATCCAGTTGCTTAATTTTTCTTCCATTTTTTTGTATTGATTGTATATTAAATATTATGACTATCGGAAATGAGTAGTAAAATAAAATAATTATAAATATAATATTCTTATTGTGTTAAAATACAAATACTTACACTCTGTTTCAAAACTACCCCCTTTCCCGTCCCGCCTAAGCGGGAGGCTTTGTTTTGTGCTCCTTCCCCCTGGGGAAAGGTTGGGAAGGGGGTATAATAACTTATCAAAAATTGTCTTATGCATCATTCCGGATACTCATTTTAAATATAAAACAAAGATTAACTGAATTGTTCATTTTCAGGAACAATAATTACTCAATACCTTCAGCCTGAAAAAATAAGCTAAAGCCCTGTATGCAGGCAAGCCGTATTATAAGTTATTTATGAAGGTAAAATACAATATTACCCCAGCTTTTACTGTTACTTATTGCAAGATAGTAAAAAAACAGGTAAAATGATTTAAAACCTGCAGATGTTCCGTCAGGATTGGAAATATCTGCCAGCTCATGAACGTGAAAGCATTGTTTTCCGGCCGACAAACTTTCAAGATCAGCTACAACCATTATACCTGAGTCAGTGCTTATAAAAGTAACCAAACCCTGTTACTTTCTGTAATTTTTGCTCTGTTCCGGTTGATAAATGCAGACAGGTCCGGTCAGATGAGGACTATACGATCTGTTTTAATTGATATTCAGCTGAACCATTTGCTTTAAATACTCTTTTTTCACCTTTCACATTGATCTTTACAGGTTCGTCCCAGCCCTTTTCGAAATCGATCCTTAATTTTTTTTGATCGATTTTTAGTTTTATCCAATGACTGCGGTAGCGAATTTGTATTTTTAAGTCTTTTATTTCCATGGGTAATCTGTGGTTAAGCCATAATTCGTCATCTCTGATTTCCAGACCGGTATAGCATCTGTGGATTAAATCCACTGTTCCGGCCATAGCTCCAAGGTGAATACCTTCAGGTGTTGTTCCTCCCTGGAGAATCGGAACCGGGATATTGTGTATGATATTCGTCCGGACCCATGACACCCTTTATTTCATACCGGCCACTCCGCGAATTATGCTCAGTAATACTCGACCAGAACAATGCTGTGCTAAGTATCATTTCTGCTCCGTAGTTGCCAAGAAATTCCATGTCTTTTTTCGCCTGGTAATATTGCCAGGCATTTTTATGAGGCAGGCTTTCCATGAAGCTGTTAAACATTTGCTTCCATGCTGTTCTATGTATTCTGGCAGTCTGCGTTATTACACCATCCATGTCAAGAATGACAGCTCTCATTCCTGCAATTTTCTTATTTTTCATTATTATAATCTGCATTTTGTTGCTGGTATATGCTGAAATTATCTCTGAATAGCTGAATAAATCAGATAGTTCCCGTTATGCTATTTGTTGTATAATAGTGATACCTCATTCCAGTTTACAATATTCCAGAAAGCTGTAAAAGCAGAAAGAGCCAGTTACAGAAATTGAAATTTCCCCAAACGTCACCACTTTAAATTCAGTGAAATTAGTTTTTCCCGAAAATTTTCTGTATGAAATAATGCCCGTATGCCCTGATAGTCTCTGAGTGTTGGGCAGCTAAATTAGTAACGATCATCTGTACAATTGAGCCGGCAAGTTTTCTGTACTTGTTGCCTGACGAACCTTTGACTATTTTATTTGAGAGTAAGCCTGAGATAAGGCCTGTGGCTGAAGTCAGTATACTCTCGATCTGATAAGAGGCAGAGGTTAAATCATCAAGGGTATCTCTGAGCAGGTTAATGGGCTTTAAACTCTCTGAAGTATGATATAATTGTTCTTTTAAGAGTTGCCGTTTAGATGATTGCTCAGCTTCCAGAATTTCAATTGCGTTTTTCAGCTCCGCTGTAGATGTTATATTATGCATCATACCTTATTTAAGTAGTTGTTTAACAACATAATCAGATATAAGATTTTTGAATCGTTTATTCATGAAAAAATGCAACACGAGAGCTAAAAGGCCATAAAAACCGGCAACAACAAAAAATCCGAGATATATCTCATTTAAAATTCCTCCAAGCCAGAATGCACATCCCAGGCTTAAGAAAAGCAGGAGGCAAATTATTACTGCAAATAAAACTGTGTGAGGTATTAGTGTGGAAACAACATCCGCCACTTTATCAAAGATCTTTAGCTTTGCCAGCTCAATGCTGGTCTTTACATATTCGGTTGTGCTTTCAAGCAACGATTCGATATTCCTGGCATTGTCTTCCATACTTTCTGTACTAATGACGTTAGATGAACACTATCTGTTTTGTAAATTATGATCTTAACGGCTGCAATTATGTGTATAATTTGTTGCTGCTGTTATTCTGGTTTTATTCTAAGTATAAAGCTATGAAGTTATAAGAAGAAATATAAATGCATCCTACCCAGTTGTAGTCTGTGCATCTTTCTTAGCTTCTTTTGTACTTGATTTTTGCTTCTGGGTAATGTCAGCAACTTCTTCTTTTACCTCCTCAACTTTTTTTGTTACGTTATCCAGCAATTCATCGAATTTTTCTTTAACTGAATTAACGAGGTCATCTCCTTTTTTAGATATTTTTTTCCGTGTTACAGAACCTTTATCGGGTGCCAGTAAAACCCCGACCAAAGCACCGACAGCAACTCCTGCCAGAACACCTAATAATACTTTTCCTGATTTCATACTTTTATTTTTAAAATGTTAGTAAATCCTTTTAATCAGCATATACCATTCTTTTTGATATGCTGCAGATGGCAATCTTCATTTTGATTGCTCTGTGTATTCCCCAATATAATAAAAATTTTGCAGATTGTCAAATTATACTGCCATATAAAGTCTGTAAAATCAGCTCAAAACAAAAGAAATAAAGGAAATTATTGTAATCAGGACCTACCTGATTCCATTATCCAAAGTTTAATTTATAAATATTAAAAACAAAACAAGAAATAATATTAGCTGATCTTCATGCAAGTCCTCTTGTCAGCCTGCTATCCTAATCCAACCAATTCAAAATATTATTGCGATACCAGATCCTGTTTATAAAAAACATATCTTGGCATAAGTTGTTTTATTTTTGACATTTATATTGAAAATATTATGAAATTTATATCAAAGTTTATCAATCACATCTAATCACTATGATATTATGTTCAATTATTCTGCCACTTACACTGATTTTTACCAGCTGACCATGTCGCAGGTATATTTCCTTAAAGGGTAAAAAGAGACTGATTCAGTATTCGACTATTCGTTTCGACGATTGCCCTTTGATGGGGGTTATGCAATATTTGCCGGGCTGGATGATCTCCTGGGCACTCTCGAAACATTGACCTTCAATAAAAATGATCTGGACTTTTTGAAGTTACAGGGATTTCATCCTGATTTTATTAAATATCTCGAAAAATTCAGGTTTACAAGAAATATTTATTCAACTCGCGAAGGCGATATTGTTTTTCCTGTCAGTCCGGTTTTGCAGGTTGAAGCAAAAATTATTGAGGCACAAATCATTGAAACCATTTTATTGAATATATTAAATTTTCAGACACTTATCGCTACAAAGGCAAGCCGTATGCGACATGCTGCAGCAGGATGCACACTGATTGATTTTGGATTGCGGAGGGCGCAGGGGCCAGGGGGGTACTATGCCAGCCGGGCAGCATTTATTGGCGGATTCAACAGTACAAGTAATGTTATTGCAGGTCGCGAATACGGTATTCCTGTGTCAGGTACAATGGCTCATTCGTATATTGAAAGCTATGATGATGAGTTAACAGCTTTCCGTAATTATGCTGATGTGCACCCATTTGATTCAGTTTTGCTGGTAGATACTTACGATACTTTAAACAGTGGGTTACCCAATGCTGTTAAGGTCGCAAAAGAGATGGAAATGAAAGGTCACAGGCTTAGTGGTGTAAGACTCGACAGTGGAGACCTTGCCTATCTTGCCAGGAGAAGTCGTGAAATACTCGATAATGCCGGACTTCATTATGTTAAAATTGCTGCTTCTAATCAACTCGATGAAAATATAATAAAAAGCCTGCTTGAACAACATGCTCCAATTGACGTATTTGGTGTTGGAACCAGCCTTATAACCGGCCATCCCGATGCATCACTGGATGGAGTCTATAAGCTGGCCCTGTCAAATGGCAAGCCACGGATCAAATTGTCTGATAATGTGAATAAATTCACGCTGCCTCACAGAAAACAAGTGTTCCGAATGATGGATAATACAGGCTATTTTGCAGGTGCAGATGCAGTGTCGCTGGCTGATGAGCAGGATGTTGAAATCATGCATCACCCTCTCTTTCCGCTTAAATCGCTTTCAACTAAAACCTACATCAAGGAGCCTTTGCTGCAGAAAGTTATGTCAGATGGAAAAAGGTTAAATAAACTTCTTTCACTTGCGGAAATAGCAGGATATACCAGGGACAGGTTAAAAAGACTCCAGAAAAATTCTGATATAGTTTTGGCTACGCAGGACTGGCATCCGCAGGCTCATAAGAGTTTTGCCTCGAACCATCCCGGAAAGAACCCTTTTGAAAAAATTGATCTTCACGGGATTGAACAGATACTTTGGCCCGACCACTGTGTACAGGGAACTGCAGGTGCAGGGTTTCATCCTGCTCTTGAGACCAATAAAATAGCAGCCATATTCCGCAAAGGAATGGATCCTGAAACTGACAGTTACAGCGGATTTTATGATAATGGTCATCAAATCAGTACAGGACTTTCAGGTTACCTGAGGGAAAAAGGAATCACCGAAATCTTTTTTTGCGGTCTGGCTGCCGACATTTGCGTCTATTATACAATTTTGGACGCTTTAAATGAAGGATTTGAGGCAACGCTAATTGAGGATGCCTCCAGCCCTCTGGACATAAGTACTTTTTCAGACAAAAAAACCAGGCTTAGAAAAAATGGTGTTAGTATTCTAAACTCGGGACATATGTTATAAGAATAAACCTTTGTAATAATTTAATTTGCAAGGGTTTATAGATGTTATTATGTGAATATGGAGAGAAAAAATCAAACTTTTAAAAGAGCATAAGGTATTAACAATGAATATCTTAATAATTATTAACAATTAGCTAATTTAGATTGACACTACGCTACAGATTATCTTTAGGCAACGCAATTTTATCATTACCCTTTAGTCAGATTACTTAAATTTACAACAACAAAATTTCAGGAAATAACGGGTGGGCAGTATTTACATATTTTTCAATTTCCCCAAAGCTCTGAAATACAGATTAACATATTCCCCTGCACTCTTCTCCCATGAATAATTCTGAGCCATGGCTTTTCTTATAAGTTTTTTAAAGTGGAATTTCCTCTCGCGGTATGTTTCCAAAGCCCATTTAACCGTATTATATATGGCTTTTCCACTTGCTTCATCGAATTTAAAACCAGTCCCATCACCATTTATCGGGTTGTAATTCTCCACGGTATCATTTAATCCTCCAGTTGCACGGACAACAGGGAGTGTTCCATATTTTAGGGAGTATATCTGGTTTAGTCCACAAGGCTCATATATTGAAGGCATCAGGAAAAAATCGCTACCAGCCTCAATCAGGTGAGCTAATTCGTTGCTATACCCGATAAAAGATCCTATCCTGCCCGGGAACCTTTCTGGCAAGTTGCCGTAGTATCCTTCCAGCCGGGTATCGCCGGCACCCAGTATTGCAAACTGTGTGTCCATGTTATTTACAATATCTTCAATACACTCAGTCAGGATATAAAATCCTTTTTGCTCAACAAGCCTGCTTACAATCCCAATAATGGGGGTCTCATTAGACTGATGCAATCCCAATTGTTTTTGAAGTACATTCTTGCATGCATACTTTCCTTTCAGATTATCCGGGGAGTAATTAAACGGTATTAATGAATCGTTTTCCGGATCCCATTGCGAATAATCAACACCATTAAGGATTCCTGTATAATTCTCACCTCTTTTGTTTAGAAAAGAATCCAGGCCGTATCCACCTTCTGATGTTCTGGTTTCGGAAGCATATCCCGGACTTACAGTATTGACCATATCGGCAAAAAAAATTCCTCCTTTCAGCAGATTAACGTCATTATAGCATTCAAATTTATCTGCAGTGAATTCTTCTTCACCTATTCCCGTGAAGCTATAATAGTAACGGTTATACCTTCCCTGGTATGCTATATTATGAATTGTCAGAACGCTTGCAGCATCTCCCAGCAAGGTATCGTCCTTATATATTCTTTTAAGATAAGCAGGCAATATGGCTGTATGCCAGTCGTTTGCATGAACAATATCAGGTTTGTAGTTTAACTCATTACATAGCTGAAGTGCAGCTTTTGACAAAAAGGTAAACCGTATGGGATTATCCTCGTAGTCATTAAATTTGTTGTCATGGTAAATATCAGACCTTCCGAAATATGGCACATAATCGATAAAATAAACAGGTACTTCGTTATTAATGAAAGTTTTACAAACCTTACAAATTATCTGTTCATGGCCCATCTGAACGCTCATTTTGTCTATTACACCTGTAATTTTATATTTCTCGCAGTCTATAAATGAATAAAATGGCATTACAACACTTACTTCATGGCCCAGTTTCTTCAGGTAAACAGGCAGTGCTCCTGCGACGTCACCCAGTCCCCCGGTTTTTGCAAACGGGACACATTCTGCTGAAACAAATAAGATCTTTAGTGAATCTGGCATATGCAAATTAACGAGCCGGCAATTTAAGCTCTATTTTTTCTTCTGAACCATATAATAGAGCCACAACCAGTGTAAGATATTCCCTCAGGTGACGGGTAATCAAATAATTATCCAGTACAAACTGCCGTGCATTTTTTCCCATGGTTTCCATAATTTCAGGATGTTTGAGGAGATAACGGATCCGCAGGGCGGCTCCTTCCGGTGTATTTACCCTGAATCCGTTAAAATGGTTGATTACCTGAAGTGTAATGCCTCCTGTATCTCCTGCTATAACTGGCTTGCCTTTCCACAGACCTTCAGTTACTGTAAGACCAAATCCTTCTTTGAGTGATTTTTGAATTATAATATCAGATCCACGCTGTAAAGCATTTATGGCCCTGTGGGCATCAGGCGGAAGCTCCAGTATGTGAATATCAGGGTCGTGATTGGCAAATGTTTTTATTTCCTTAAGTACCTGACCTCCTTCAGGATCGTCTGATGCACCTCCCCCGGCTAAAACCAACTGCACAGGAATATATTTCTTCACTAACCTGTAACTTTGAATAACACCAATCGGGTC
>Ga0307377_10004160_pt1 | contig 15930 bp, 8 predicted proteins | sample TR3MG_FD_202535 | JGI IMG/M metagenome (GOLD analysis project Ga0307377, IMG submission 202535) | Soil microbial communities from Risofladan, Vaasa, Finland - TR-3 | ecosystem: Environmental > Terrestrial > Soil > Coastal area > Acid sulfate soil | place: Finland: Risofladan, Vaasa | collected... | reverse complement strand
GCGATCTCTTTGAAGACCTTCGCGGCGGTCATGGCAGTGATAGGGGCCTCTACAGATGGATTGAATTCCACAATATCCGCCCCAACGATGGGGGCGCGCAACGACTGAATGACGCGCAGCACCTGCCGGGTTGTAAGACCGCCCGGCTCCCAGTGGGAAACCCCCGGGGCAAAGGCAGGGTCGAGACAGTCCATATCGAACGAAACGTAGACAGGCGTGTCAAAATCAAAGGTCAGGTCATCGTGCCAATCTTTCATTTCGATGACTTCCACGCCGAACCCATCGGCCTGCTCGCGCTGGTGTCCGTTCATGGTGCGGATGCCAATTTGCACCAGTCGCTCAACCAGACCGGCTTCCATAATGCGTGCAAAAGGTGAGGCGTGCGAGCGGCGGTTGCCCTCGTAGGCGTCGTAGAGGTCGGGATGCGCGTCAAAGTGCAGGATGTTCAGACGCGAATGACGCGCGGAAATGGCACCGACGACTGAGGAGGTCACTGCATGGTCGCCACCGAGAATGAGGGGGAGCAGACCGTGATCCAGCAGACGAGTGACTGCGCTGGCTATCTCGGCGAACATGTCCCCATCTTGACAAGGCGCGATGTCTCCGGCATCCACAAAGACGCCATCCTCGCCCAGGTCCGTCCCATTCTCACTCCACAAGTTGGAGGAGTCCGAATGGAACGCGGCGCGAATCAGCGGAGGAGCATCGGCTGGGCCGCGTTTGTACGATGAGTTCTCATCGTAGGCGATCCCCAGCACGCCAATTCGCGCGCTTGGATCTGCTGCGAATTGTTCCCAGGTTTGCATGTGCTGTACCCGTCGTGTTTCGACTCGGCTGCAGATGACGGCGTTACGACACGAGCCGAGAATGGTGATTGGCTGTGACCATATCTTGAGGCAGCGCACTAACCATCGACCCCGCCGTCAGATTCCGCCCATCGGGGTCTGTGCAATGCCTCTCAGTCATCTACAGATTCTAGCACAGGCAGCACGGTGGGACTAACCCGGGCCTGAGCCAGCGGAGCACGCAGGATGCGCGGGGCACCCTCGGCACTGGCACAAGAGCTAACCTCCGTGGAGAGGAGAGATCAGGACCTGGAGGTGGCACTGTACCCATCTTGTGGGGCGACGCTAGGATCCAGCGAGCACTTCTCCTAATGGCAGACCTGGAAGGCCAGGGCTGGTATTCCCTGATGATCTTCCGGCACGACAGTTCAGCCGCTCGCCGAGACCCGTGTGAAGAAGAAGAATGATCAGTTCTTCATTGCTGCCCTGGGACCATTCCCCGAAGAGGCGCAGGTCCCCTAGGTACGCCTCTTCGGTGTTCGCGCGCTTGCTCGATGCTCTGAGGTACTGCTCCATTCCGGCGAGCGGTGGTGTTGACACTTGATGACCCGGAGCGGGGTAGTGCGGTGGTGCGTGGCGCGGAGTGACGTTATGCTGGGAAAACCCTGGCAGCTATATGCCTAACCTTAACAGGTCATGTGGGGAAAGTTCAGTCAGATTACCCGCATGACGTCTATCATGTGAGCATCTTGGAGCCAGGATGGCGGCGCGGTCACGCACGATCAGCATGCAGCGGAGTCACGAGATCCAACTTCGGCGGCGGCGCGATGTCCAAAGCCTAGAGAGAGGTTGCCAGGAGGCTGCCCGACGAAATGCCGCAAGAAGAGACCGCCGAATCCGGGTCCTCTGGGCCGTCCTTTCGCCTGCTTGTGCGTCTCTAAGTGGTTTCCACCTATCCGCATTCCGTCCACATGGCGGCCCACGAGCGACGCGTCGCATTCAACCTCCTGCGCCCGCGCCGTGTAATGCCCGGTTGTGACGCGCAAGAGAGCTGTGTCTAGCAAGCTCCTCGAGCTAGTACAGGTCGCGGGACCCTAGGTCACACGCGTGGCCGGGCTGGTCGGCGCTTCCCCTTGCGTGACTCACCGCGTCCGAACTGCGGATGACGCCCAGGTCTGGGGGTTGTGCCAGCCCTTGCGCTTGCCTGCACTGTCAATCACATGCACTTGTTCCTCATCTCATCATCGCCGTCAGGATAATACTGATCGAGGGCAGTCTGTCGGAGCTCCTTGGCTATTGTAAACAGTTCGGCCGATCCCAGTTTGGGGCAGGGATCTAGGAGTGAAGGTCTCTGCAGGATAGCCTCATCCAGAGATAGGATGAGCGCAGATCGAAAGCGCCTGTCGTCTCTGAAATCGAAGTCTTGCACCAAGATTCTGAGGACATCGAAGATGTCCGGGCGGTATCCACTCGGATCGCTGAGGCGCTTGTCGAATACCCAGTGTCTTGCCTCTTTCGAAAGGGACACTTTCCCATCGGTTAACATGTGATTGTATATCATCGTGGCGTACAGCAACAGATAGTCGCAATCCAAGAGCCTCTCGTCCGCCAGGCCTAGCGTCTCCTCAAGAACGCAGTCTGCTGTGCGGCTAAGCGAGTTCGCAATCCTGGTGGTAGCACGGCCATGGTAGATATAGCCGTAGTCCCATTGAAAGCGGTCGAGCATCAACCCTAGCTGCCAACGGGCGGGTGCCTTTGCTTTCCTCATGATCGCCAGGACCTCTAGCGCCTTGCGGCGGATGTAGGCGTGAGGGTCCATCTGATCGGTTATCTCGGCTGAGTACCATATGGAATTCGTATGCGACCACATTCGCCGGAAGAAGAGGAGTCGAAAGCATTCGCACGCAATACCCCAGTGCCGCCCCTTTGCTAGATTGACTGCCATCTGGGCGAAGAAGCGGAACCTTTCTGGTAGCTCCATGGGGGAGTCCTCCGCCCCGACTAGGCCCAAGGCTCTCAGGAAGACATCCGGCGCGCCACCGGGCGATACATCGTCCTCCGCGAAGGAAGTCTCGTGAGCAAGTGGCCCCAACCCATACCAGTAGTAGGGCCGCTGATAGGCGATGTTCAGTTCATAGCCAATGTCTATCGGAGCCGCCTGAGCGGCTGCAAGGGAAGTCCTCTTCACTATAGCAGAGAGCTTCGCGGTCACGCTCTCGACGATGAGCGTGGAGGGAAAGAACCCGGCGGCTGCGAGATGGCGGCTTTCCCAGATTGCTGAAAAGACCACAAAACGCCGGATGTCATAGGGCCCTTCTTCCGCCAATGAGTCAGCCAGCCTTTCAAGGTCATCGAGGGTTATCACACCTTTAACCAAGAATGCGAAGAACCACTCGCTTGAAGCACGGTCGCTGCGCCAAACATGCGATATCAACTGATCTCTGTCCTCAGAGTGAAGCCCTACCTGTCTGACCACTGGTCCAATCAAGTACTCTATGAAGCTGGGGGCGGCACTCCAGTGAGCCTCTGGCAGTACCTTGTCGATGATATGAGTGAGGCCCAAGATAGCATCGTTCTCTGACAGAATAGTCAACACCGAGAATCTGCTTGCAGGTAGAGACAACCCTTCATCCCGCAAGCTGCCGATCAGGTCCTGGATGAGAACGTCCACGATGGCCTTATACTTGGGGTGCGAATAGAATGGCTGTAGTGGCTCACCAGGCTTCAAGGTACACTCAACCCTCCCCCTGTAGAATCTGTTGCATGTCATGTCTCCTTGACCGCGCGTATCCACGTGTCGTGAGAGATGATCGTGGGTCAGGTTGAGGATCGTTCCAAGAGTGACCTTCCCAGTAGACTTGCTCGCCTCAGCCGCCATTAGGTGGAACGTCAGGGCAAAGGCACTAGGTTCCTGTACCTTTCTTAGGAGCACGCCCTGTGGGTTCGCAACATCAACGTAGAGGCGATTGGCAGGCATACTCTCGAAGTTAGCGGGGTCGCGGGGAGAGTTCCAGCTGCAACAGTCCAAGAGGACAGCAACTTGAATCGAGGTGGCCCAGTTCAGCAGCTGATCGAGCTTGCGGAGAGTGAACCCATCAGACAGAATCTCAAGAGTGTCTACCCTTCTCATTCCGTGGCTTGAGATGGTGCAAATGAGGGTGTCGTGGTCATCTGGTTGCGCACGCCTGTCCCACTCTTGCCTGCAAGTGTCTAGGGCCTGGGTAACGGATCGTTCATCGGCATCGAGAATCAGGTGCGAGCGATCTGAGTCGATGCGATCTGGATAGTGACGATCAAAGGATTGAAATAGCAGCCGGGCTGCGCAGTCTGCTTCAGGATAGAGATCCATGAACGCGTTGTTCGCGAAGGACAGGACTATGTGGGTCATGACCATCGATGAAGGTGTCCCAATCTATCTCACATCTAGACAGATTGGCCCACTTTCGGCTCCTTCAGATAGCTAATGGGTACTGTCTTGAACTCGGTTGCGATTTCGTTCCCGTCCCTGAGAGAAACAGACACCCTCACTTCCAGATCAGCGAGGGGAGTGTCCATGCGAAGCCTTGCTGCACCTTCGATTAGGCCGCTGGGGGTCGGACCACTGTCCGTTTCTGTGAATCTCCACCCGAACGTCCGTTCGCCAAGAATGAATGGTACTCCAGTTGAAATCGCCTGCTTCCGGAAGAAACGAGTGCTGCCGTACCCAGCTGCTTTGATCAGCGTGCCTAGGCCGATGCCAAGCAGCGCTAACGTGGGTTCTACTGTCGCTGCCAATGCTCCGAGTGCGGTCATCGTAGTTCCGCCGATGTCAGCGCCTTCTTTCACATACTGACCCACTCTAGACTGGTCATCCACACCCAGAACGGTTTCTTCGGCTACGAGCCCGATGTTTGTCACCTGCACAAGTCCGTCAGGCTGCGATGCTGGTAGTTGTAGTTCGAAGGAGAGGGCATAGGCGCTCGGTGGAGATTGCTCTAGAATCTCGGCAATCTCGCGGGGCGTGAAATTGACCCGGAAGCAGAACAGAACGTTGTCGTCGACGTCGAGCGGCTCGGCAACGGAACACCAGATAGTGACTAAATCGAGTTTCCATTTCTTCGCTTCAAACTTCTTTCCGAGTGGGACTGTGGCCTCGGTTGGTAAAGCGACCTGCTCACGACCTTCGATGTCGGGAGAGTTCCCTCCGCTCTTCTTCGTGGTTTTCCTTGTTGCCATCTTCTGCTCCCGTTTTCTGTTTAGCGAGATCACAGTTGTCGATGCTAGGAGAGACACTTGCTGGTCGTGAGAGAGTTTCTTGCGCTCCGTTCTCCCTTTCTATCCCAATCGTTTGGCTGGACTGTCCCACTGGCCAGCAATGCTACCAGCAGTATGCCCCGGATAGGAGGTCCTAGTGAATACCCGTGCGTGTCCGAAGCGAATCGCACGCCTTGCACCGATCATTGAGTGATGGCCAGTAGTGCCCACGTTGCCCGATTGCACCTCGTTGGATGACAACGTCAGTGCGCTCCTAGAGCGCTTCCCTTCTACGGTTCTCTCATACTCAGTGCCAGGCGGCGCTTGTCCACGTCGATGCCAAGGATCAGTACATCCACACTGTCGCCAATTCTGATGGCTTGCCTTGCATCGGATACATGGCCCGGCATCTTGCTCTTGTGAACCAACCCGCTCACGCCGGGCTCGAGCTCGACGAACGCCCCATAGTCCTTGACCTCGGTGACTGTGCCTGTGGCTTGATCTCCTTCGCGGTACTTGAGGAGTGGATCATTCTCCGGCAGCTGCATGCTGAGCCAAAACTTGCGTTCGGCTCGGTCTACCTCCAGGATGAGCACGTCCACTTCATCGCCGACACTGATCACCTCTCGTACATCAGGGATGAAGCCCCACATCTCCCTCTTGTAGACCGGTCCCCTCACGCCAGGTTCGAGTTCGACAAGCGCACCGTAGTCTTTGACCTCGGTAACCGTGCCTTTGGCTTGGTCTCCTTCATGGTAGTTGAGGAGTGGATCGTTCTCCGGCATCAGCATGCTCAGGCCGATCTCGCGCTTGTCGAGGTCCACCTTGATCACACGTACCTCGACAAGATCGCCGATACCCACTAGATCTTCCGGGCTTGCCGTGCCACTCCAGGTCATTTCGCTCTTGTGAACCATGCCTTCCACCGCAGGCTTGCCATCGATTCCACGCTCGAGCTCAACGAACGCGCCATAGTGTGTCAACCGGAGGACTTTGGCCTCAGGTATTCGTGTGTCTATCGGGAATCTGGCTGCCACCCGCTCAGGCCACTCTGTATCCACAATCTCGGCCATGAGCTGATTGGAGAAGCGGTAGAGGTCATTTATGGCGCGACGATAGTTCCTGTCTCCCGTCGGCGCCTGCAGTTCGCTGCGCAGGCTGGATGGCATCCGGCCGCTGAAGTACAGTGTGCCGTTCTCCCAAGATAGACGCTTGAAGCCGCGCTTCACTCCTATGAGAGGACTGATCTCCTCGGGGATTTCTGCTAAAGCCTTGTGGGATGGTCTGTCTGGAAACCAGAGCCTGACTCTGCAGGTCTCGCCGACTTCGTGCTCCGCGGGTGGCTTATAGAGCCCTCTACCTGCGACGCCAACGACATGGACAAAACCTAGCGCTGGCTCACTCCATCCGAGGGTCAAAAAGACTCTCTCCTGGGTGTGGTGAATCTCTCCCACGACAGCTTCAGTTTCGAAGACGTCTTGTTTGCTTTGCTGTCGTGCGAGGCTCCGGTTCAGGTGATCTTCTACGAATGGTAGGCACGATATGCGGACTCGGTGTTTGTCTTCTTCTATAGCTTCCACTACAGCCTGCAATTCTGTGCCCAGAGGGATCTCTTTGACCGCGAACCCACGAGTGGTGAAGCTCAGATTCTCCGGTTCCAGCAGAATCTCGAGACCCGAGGCTTGCTCCCGAACGACGAGCGAAATCAGGTAGTCACCCGGCCGCTCGTCATAGTCGATTGCCGTGACAGTGACATCGTCTCCCACGCGATACTGTTCCGCAAAGACCTCAAATGGGGCCCGTTCGGGCACGGGCCGCAATAGGACGGTCGGTTGCGAAGGCCCGTCAAAGTCGTAGTCAAAGACCTCCGCGATCAGAGTCTCGCCGACTTGACAGACCCGGTCTTCCGAATCCAGACGGAACAAGGATCTCTCGGCCCAGTCTCCAGTGGGGAAATCCTGAGACCCCGGCGGATGGCGCTCCCCGACGACGGCAGATGGAACCGGCTGTGCAGTTTCTGTCTCCCCGGTGATCTCAATGACAGGGTCCCGGGATGACTCTGGCTGCACTTCCCAGCTGTCGTCGGCTAAATCAACCCAAGCCGGGACGACATCTTCTTCTGGGTCCGGAACAGGCTCTTCAGCCAGGACAGTGTCCACGAGTTCTCCGGCGACGGCATCGACATCATCAACTGCGTCCACTTCCTCGGTCGCATCGGGAATGTCGCCACGGAAGTCTTCCTTGAGCTCTGGAGGCTCAGACACCCGGCGGATGAGGTCCAGTTCTGGCTTTCCATCTGAAGCAATGCGCGTCACCCGACATTCGTAGCGAGTGCCGAGAGGGCATCTCTGGTCAAGGAAAAGCCGTGAGCAAGCATCTGTCGAACGCAATTCGCCAGTCTCAGTGTCTCGCGTCTCGGCAGCGATGAGCCGCCCCAATGCGATCTGTGAACGCCCCGGTTGTTCCAGCCACTCCAGCCACTCGGGCTTGACAAGTGAAAGATAGGACACATGCATGATCGGAGCCGGAGGCAACTCAGGAGAAAGACTCCTTGTGACAACCTGTTGCGTTCCGCACACAAATGCGCTTACATTCCGGCCATAGCATACAGAGTCGTGATTGACGTGGACGGCCATCTCGGCCTGGAGTCCTGCGTCTCCGCTGGTCTGCGCGCGTCCGCGCAGCTCGTAAGCATAGGCGTTCCCGCCCGTTGATTCGCCAGTCCTCCCTCGATCATCATCCGAGGGCAAACCTTCATACCTTCGCTCCGGCAGGCAATAGGCAAAGATGATACGGATCCGGTCTAACAGATCGAAATCGACAGGACGTCTTTCCTCTTCCTTCTTGTGACCGGAGAGAGCATCGAGAAGTACTTCGCGCTCTGGTTCAATCTTGTCCTTGAATATGCTGTGATTGACGAAAAACGCCTTTGCCCAAGCTTCTCGCTCAGCCCGAAGCATTGCAGCCTCAGCCTCCTCCAGCCAGGCGTCCGCCTCGTCTCCAAGGTCAAAGTCTCTCACAAGATCGCGAAGGGCGTCGTATCGCACGGTAGCAGAGGCTGCTTCTCTGAACTTCGCGGCTTCGTCTGGATCCAGCGCTTCCGCCATCTCCGGCGAGACCTGTGGGACTCGGCGAGGCCATACCTGGCGGAATGCCCATTCCGGAGCTATGGCCTGATCGTCACATTGCGCCTCAGACCAGGCTGTGTACAGTTTGAGACAGAACTCAATGTCATCCCGGCAACCCCTTTTCAGAGCATTATGGATACGGCTCACCGCCCGGCGAGTTGTGGCATCCCAATCTCGATCCCAACGTAGCAGATGGCGTAGTCCCCCAACTTTCATGATCGGCAGAAGCGTTGCCATTTCTATTGCGCAAGCGAAGCGATCCGCGACAATCATCAGATTGGCAAACGTCGGTTCGTCGGCAAAGGTCTGTAGTTCAAGGCCATGCTCTGTCAGATCCCCTTCCTCGTCGAGAGCTCCCTTCTCGTGAAGAACTTGTGGCGCGCGCTCCAACTCCTCTGGTGGCGGTTTCTGTATCCAGTCAAAGCTGGTGATGTCGTCGATGCCAGCCGCTTTTGCAGTCAGGACGATTTGCTCCAATGGGGATCTCTGAATCTGTGGCACCGTATACTCAGGGAAGAGTGTGTTGAACTGTTCCTCCGTATACAGGCAATACGCTTCGCCGTCCCTGATGCGCCCGGCTCGGCCCCAACGTTGTTTGCAGCCAGCCCGGCTGTGCAGGACAGGAACCACCTGTTTGGTCTGGCTTTTTGGATCCCACTGTGCCTCGTTGATCAGGCCACTGTCCACGACATAGACAATGTCTTCCACCGTAAGAGATGTTTCCGCCACATTCGTCGTGATAACCACCCGCCTCTTGGTCGGATCTGGCTTCCTCAGCAGTGCTTTGTTCTGATCCCCTTGTGACAGTGTCGTGTAAAGTGGGTACACATCCACCGTCCCGGCCAGCTTCTCGTGTTTCTCGACTGCCTGACGGATGTGTGCTACTGCCTGCTGAATCGGGCGTTCGCCTCGAAGAAAGGCCAGGATGTCGCCCGGCTGCTTCTCCCCATCCGCCATCCTTTCTAGAAGCCAGACAACTTTGCTGGCTGTTGCATCGGGCAGGATTCCTCGAAGTCTGGACATGTCATCATAGGGGAGACATTCGCTCTCGGGAGCAAGAGAGGTTTCCACATCGAACTTCCGCTTGCCCTGGAATTCGATGAGGCGAGCGCGGTCGCGACCGAAGTAATCCACAAACAGATCTGAATCGATGGTTGCGCTGGCAATGATGAGCTTCATGTGTGGGTAGCGAGGCAACAGCTTCTTGAGCAGACCCAGGATCAGGTCGATGTTCAGGCTGCGCTCATGTGCCTCGTCAATCATGATAACGCTCAAATTGGCAATCTGCCCGTTGACAATCCAGTTGATCAGCGTACCATCTGTGACGTATACCAGTCTGTTCCGCCAGTCTGAATACGGATTATTGCTGTGCCTGAAGCCAATGTCGTAGCCTGACCCCAGGCTCGATCCATATAACTCCTTAGCAACATAGGCAGGGATGTTACGAGTAGCCTGAATACGTGGTTGGGTGATTACGATTTGTCCATGCTGCGTGAACTGGTCTTCGGACACGCCCTCTGGCGGCGCGATCAGTCGGTACGGCAACACGGTGGACTTTCCTGAACCCGTGGGGCCCACTACAACGGCGACCTGATGCTCAGGGTCGCGTAGCCAGTCGAATACTTCCCTGACATCGGCATCTGTGATGCCAAACTTCTCAGGATCGAAGTTCGCCTGCTGCTCAACAGGATTGTGCTCCCGCGGGGGATGGGAGAGTGCCCCCAACTGCCCGGCATGGATGCTAGACGTGTCAGCCGATGCGCGTGGCTTGAGGTCGAAGTAGGCCAGTCCCATCAGTGCGGTCTGGCGGTTGTGTCCTTTTCGGCAGTCGGCGCAGCGTTCGGGGCGCGAATGGCCGCGCTCCGCTCCTGCCTGATGGGACCAATCAGAGTAGCCGAACTCTTCGCCACAGTCCTTGCATATGACCGTCCATTCTTTGGCCATCGCGACTTGCTCCTGTCAACTCAACGCCACGGTTGCCCTGGTCGATAGCCTGTCCTTCGCTGGAAGTAGTGGGGAACCACCTCAAGGGAAGCTGGCGAGTCTGCCCTACGCACAAGTTCTTCAACAAGCGCGCGGTAAAAGCCGATCACCGCTGGCTGAAGGCCGGTCTGATAGAGGTATATCCTGAGATCGCCTCCGGAGCGTGTCTCTCGCAACTGATTGCGGGTCTGCAGATAGCAGAACGTGTCCGTCTCTGCAAGTGTCCGCGATTTCGACACTTCACGGTTTCGAAACCAGGCCATGTCCACATCATGATCCATTTCCAGATGTCGCATACTCATCAGCGCAACGCGGAGCGGTTGCGAGCGACGTAGATCGGCCAGATCTGATTGGGCACGCTGAGGCAGACAACGCAGTGGGAATGGCTCTCCCTGGGAACCATCAGTGTAGACGACTTGAATGTAGACTGGCCCATTCGTGTCTCCAGGATCTGAATAGGCGAATTCGTGCAGAACCTCCGTGATGACATTGTGAGGCTGGTTACTGAAATTGATCGCACCTGTCCCGCCCTCACGCACGGCCTGGATGGCGCGCTGGACCTGCTCCCTCAATATGTCATACAGATTCCGTCCATAGTTGTCTGTCGCTTCCTCATCACGAGGGAGTAGAGCCTCACATGCATCACTGTCATCTTGCAGAGGCGCCAATCGGGCTGGCCCATCCCCTGTCACGAAATGGAATGCGTCTTGCAGCTCAACCACACCACAGTCGAACTGATGGGCAAGCTGGAAAAACGCGACCCGCTGCCGCACATCAGTATACTCAGCAAGACCGAGTTGCCTGGCGAGATCATCGAATGCGGAGTAATGGGCCTCAACCATCTCTGGGGGGAAGAAAGTGGCCCCCAATCGGATTTCGGAGGCTTTGACTGGGGCTTTCTGGGTAACAAGGGCCAGCACATTCAGATAGTCTGTCTCGAGCGTAATGGCTGGCAGGCGGCGAGCTTTAAGTGCCGCCTTGAGTTGTTTAGCGTCTGCGGCGGATGACATCGGCCAGGAATACGTTGCAGCTTCAATGCGAGCACAGCACAGGTTGTAGCGTGTGCGCTCGTTGTCCTGGTTCACGCCCTTCCCGATCCGACGCTCGATGCCCAGGGCATCTTCCACGAAGGAATGGATGGCAATAGAATGATCATTCCAGGAGACGTCCTCTTCCCACATCGCCGCTGGCAGGGCACATAGATAGAAACGTGTTGTAATCATTGTCTCAAGATCCTGCTGCTTGCCAGACGCCTGGATGCGTCTGCGTCCAGAGAGGCGACGGTTTCAGGACAGACCATGATACCCACGCCCCTGGCCCGGGCTGTTGCCAGTAGAGGGTCTCGCACACCCGACGGGACTCCCTCGAAATCGCGTGGGGTGAGAAGGAAGATATGGGCTGGTACCGACCGCTCGCTGAATGATTTCCCCAATTCGCAGGCGACCTCCAGATCTTGTTGAAAGTGCATGTTGAAGTCGCTTGCATCGCGGGCTCGAACCAGAGCGATTAGGTGGTCACCCGCAGGAACAATCGATTGGCACTGATCTCCATGCCGGGGCCATGGCACGAGCAGATCCTCGTCGCACTGATAGATCTTGGCGTAGAAGGTGGGATCAAGCGTGATATCCAGTCGCCTGGTGTCATCTTCCAGCTCAATGGCAACATCACCTTCCATGCGCTCACGTCTTGCGAGTTTGCGATCCAGAAAGCCACCCAGGATGGCGGCCCGTGCATGCAAGATGTCCTGCATATGCAGGTGGCGCCGCTCAGGCAGAGTATCACCGCCGAAGATGCTATCCGGGCGCTGGCTACCAAAGACTATCGACTCGACCTCCGGACAGGTCCACACGCCATGATGCACCACGTAGCACGCACGCTCCTGGGACAACTTCCTCTCCGTGGACAGCGCAATGATCCGCTTCTGAAGAGCGGGAGAGAACCCCGTCAAAGCCATGTAAAATCGCCTGGCTTCAGACGGGGTAATGCGGCCATCTGCTATGTGGTTCAGGTCCACACCGAGTTTCTGTGCCAGCCTGCACAGCGATGTCGGCACCTTTCCGTCCTCCGCATGCTCGGAAAACCTGATCTCCATGGTGCCACCGCACTTGTAGGCTTCGGATAGGAGGAACGCGCTTGTCATCCGGCCCCCACTGTCTGGCTCATACTCGGGCACATCTGAAGTGAGACACACGTCCACTTCCAACCAGTTGTTCTGTAGTGAGTGACGGACGACTACCAGGCCGATCACCACATCCTGTACGCAGAAACGGTAGGGCCGCCACACGTGGTTGCGAGGTAGCTTGCCTACGTTCAGATACTCATCTTCAAATCGCCTGACATGCCACTCCATCCTCTCAAGGCCCGCCTGTCGGTGCTTCCACTCCGACAGGCGTTCGTGCAGGTAGTTGGCGAAACCTGGACTCGCGTGCTCAAGGCTTTGCTCAGCCAAGGGAAGGTTGAGATCCCAGAGGATTACCGGGGCGTCGTGTTCACTGGCCTCGGCTTCTTGACACTGAAGGCAGGCCACCACACCAGCATCTTCCACCGGGTGAAAAGGTACCAGATTCTTTGGCAGGTCTGGCGAGATGGACCATAAGCCTTTCAACGCCCATGCCAAAGATGGCTCTTGATCGGTTGGGGAGCTCATCCCGTAGATTGTGACGGGCCCGACCTTGATCGTACCATGGCGGCTCAAGAATAGCCGATACGACTTTGGAAAGCGCAGCTTGAGGATGCTTTCGACCTCGTCGATTGCTTCAATAGGCACGCCGCCAGACTGGGCTACCTGGTCGCCTAAGGCATCCAGCAGATCAAAGAGTTCCTGGATGGCAGGTGCGGTCATAGTTCTTTTCCTGATGTTGCCTGCCCCAGTTCAGAAGGCCGTCTTCATCGGCTATCCTAGGCCCCTGTTACTCGGCCAGCGAGATTTCGGAGACTCACTACATCTTGCTTGCGCGGCTCGCTTCGATTGTGGTCGACACTGCCTCAATAAGCCCCTGGAACGGCGCAGAGATAGCCGCAGTCAACACCGCGGCCGCAAGCAAACCTGTGACGATGTTTACTCCCCCTGCGACCTGCTGCTCAATGGTTCCATGAACTGGATCAGCACCGGCAGTACTGGCAGCTACCGAGGCCTGATACATACGTTCAGCCTTCTGCATTCTCTCGCTCTCGGCTCGCTCCTCGGCTCGTGAAACATAACCCTGCGAGTATGTGAGCTGGCCGAGGTTTTCGCTGGTGCAGAAATTGGAGCATCCCATGGTTCCACCTCACGTGCTACACATGGCTTTCTAACACCGATTGCTGCCTGACCACAGGCTCCATGCGCCGACCACAGGCGCCGCGGATGTTTCAAAGAACTTGGTCAGTCAGGAGGGACGCCAAATCTAACGGTCAATAGGTTGCCTCTGAAGACCAGCCATCCACAGGGTAGGATGCTCGCCACGCACACCTGCTTTGAGCAGCTTGGATGAGTTCTGCCCTCAGCAAACACAATGGGATTGTCAAGTGTGAGGCTCTGAAGGGCTGAACAGAGGTGCGGTTCCAATCTTGACCCACCCCCGCGGGATTTCGCCGAGCCGCGAAAGTCGCAACCACGGCTGTGCAGTCCTCCTTGGGCCAGGAAAAGGCAGCGCCGGGTCTGGACACACTCGCTGAAGGCTGAGCAGGGTTGAGATCGCGACCAGTAATGGTGAGGGCGAAAACGCGCAGCGAGCACTTGACTAGGCTACACGGTCGCTCCGGTGAGTGATCGTTCATATGCACCTTCTGGCGTCAAGGAGGATATGGTTTGCCAGATGTGCTTTGTGGAGGATGTAGTAGGGAACCTGGCAGACGCAAACCATATTATAACACACTTTGATGCATCGCGCAAGCACAACTGACCAATTACCAGCTGATGCAAGACCGCGGACTAGGAGTTGTTGACAATGCTCGATGGTATTCTGGCAACCTCCCAGCAAACGATTCTCAGCTGGCGGAGTAGGCGGGAGATCGCTGCACCAACCAGGTCACTGCAGCTCCCGCTCCGCCGCATCGATCCCCCCACATCCGCAGGCCGTACACGGTGCAAACATGCACCCATGCGGTCGATTCGCCGCGCTCCTTGACACCAGCCGCCCATTGTCGTATAATACAGACCCTGCGCAACCACCTCTGCCAACATAAGGGGAGCAAAATGGATCAGGAAACCCTTGACCAGGCGTTCGAGGAACTAGAAGCAAAGCTCGGCGAGCGAGCCACCCGGGACAAGACGCACCGCCTCGGTTACAGCCGAGACTGGAGCCCCCGCCACCGATCCCACGTCGACCTGCCCGACATCGTCGTGGTGCCCCAGACCACAGACGAGGTGGTGGAGATCGTGAAGATCGCTCACCGCCACCGCATCCCCATTGTCCCCTTCGCTGGAGGTACGGGCATGGGCGGAGGCGTGGCGTCGTGGAAGGGCGGCATCGCCGTCGAAACCAAGAGCCTGAATCAGCTCCTGGAGCTGGACGAGGCCAACATGATGGTCACCGTGCAGGCGGGGATGACCATCTGGGACCTGAACGAGGCACTGGAGCGTCACGGCCTGTGGTTTCCTCACCAGCCGGAGAGCAAGCGGGCCTGCACCATCGGCGCCTCCATCGGCTGCGACAACGACTCCACCTTCGGCCTGCGGTACGGCAAGATCCTGGACGTGTTGAGCAACGTGGTCATGGTCACCGGGGAAGGAGAGGCCGTGCGCTTCGGGCGGCGCAAAGCTGCCTTCACATCCAGCGGCTACAAGCTGCTGGACCTGATAGTAGGTTCCGAGGGCACTCTTGGTATCGTCACCGAGGCCACGCTCCGCGTGTTCCCCCTGCCCGAGACGAGACTGGTGAGAGGCTTCGTCTGCCGCAGTCTGGAGGATGGGATCAGGGCGCTGGAGCGGATGCTGGCCAGCGGGCTGGGGATCGAGAGCGCCCACATGAACTGCCGTAAGAGGCTGCACTTCTACACTCACGCCTACCGAGAGAAGTATCAGCGCGAGCCAGACATCCCAGACTGGGCCGAGGCCATCCTCTTCTTGTCATTCGCCGGCGACCAGAAGGTGGTGGACTTCAGCCTGGAACAGGCGACCCGTATCCTGCTGGACGAGTTCGCGGCCGAGGGTGTCAAAGAGCAAGAGATGGTCGACGGATGGTGGGCGTCCAAGCACAGCCTGGACTTCATCCCCTTCCGCCAGAAGTGGCCCGACAGTCAACGACAGAAGAAGTTCGGAGCCGCGGATATCGGACTGCCCATCGGACGGGTGCAAGAGGCCTACCAGGGCTTCCTCGACATCGCATCCCGGTGGGAGCAGGACATCCTGGGGATGACCGTATACAACGAGTCGCCCAACAAGCCCACCGCCAGCATAAGCTTCGCGGTCTTCGTGGACGATTCGACTGAGGAGAGCGTGGCCAACTTCTACCGCTACGTCAGAGACATGAGCACCATGGCGGTGGAGATGGAAGGCACGATGAGTTCATACATCGGAGACGGCGACCGTCTGGGTGGTTTCAACGAGTTGGAGCACGGAGAGAGCTACTCGTACATGAAACGCATCAAAGTGATGTTCGACCCGGGCGGCATATTCAATCCAGGAAAGAAGTTCGAATCGCGATGGATACAGACAAGCTAGAACAACTGGCCGAAGACATCTACACCTGCAACCGCAGTCGCTGCGGATTCTGTCTGGCTGATTGCCCGGTCTACCGGGTCAAGGGCTTCGAGGCCTACACGAGCCGCGGGAAGATGATGATCGCCAGAGGGCTCCTGGAGGGTCTCATCGAACCGTC
>Ga0307377_10004159_pt1 | contig 15931 bp, 22 predicted proteins | sample TR3MG_FD_202535 | JGI IMG/M metagenome (GOLD analysis project Ga0307377, IMG submission 202535) | Soil microbial communities from Risofladan, Vaasa, Finland - TR-3 | ecosystem: Environmental > Terrestrial > Soil > Coastal area > Acid sulfate soil | place: Finland: Risofladan, Vaasa | collected... | reverse complement strand
CAGCAGCACCTTTATGTCCTACATAAAGTGGAGTAACACAAGTTCTGATGTCAGTAGTTGTTCCAGCATATTGGGTTGCACCGAATTGTGTCCAATCTGTTCCATTATCAGACCAATAAAACTTTATTTCTGCATCTCCTGCACCATTATCTACATCAAATGTCACCCTTAGCCAGTGGATAGAATTAGAAGTCCATCCTAACTGTTCAAAATCTACAGATTTACTATACTGTGTATCTACTGCATTCATCCAAAAAAAAGTTATTTTAGCAGTTGCCGCCGGATCTATCCTGAATAAATATTCAATATTCCCTTTTGCAATGAGTGCTTCATTATCTCCGCTTGACGGAAACCAATCAGCCATTGATAATTTAATACGTAGATCAAGATCACCAAGAATTTTTAAAGCAGCCGCGTCAGGAGTAGATGCAGAATCACCAACTTCTCTTGATAAACTTAAATAAGTATCTCCAGGGACATTCGTCCATGATTCCAGTAAATCCGCAGCAGTAATTATAGGATCATCTCCCTCACCATATGCACCATAAGTTTTTAAACTACCTATAGATCCGCTTCCAGGATTCAGTCCATAAGTAGCAGCACCCCAGTTATCAGCAGGTCTCCAAATCCCACCCCTCTTGAAATATACAAAGTCCCCAGCGACCACTCCTGTGATATCATCTAAATCTTTCCACGGGTCTGTTCCAGCACCGGCGCAAGTATCACTTGTACCATCTCCAGGCGTTCCACAGGTATCATCTACGTAATAAGTAGCCCCAAACGCCTGACTCCCTACCCACACCCAAAACGGCAGGACTATTATCAAACCTATAATTAAGATTAATCTTTTCATGATGAAACTGCCTTATTTCTAAAAAAAGGGCGAACGGTCAGACCGCCGCCCTATTTAAAGTTAATTATAATAGTTATATACTAAAAGCAATTCGACAAGCATCAAAACCACCATATTGTTTAATCTTACTTGTCATTTTCCCTGCATATGTTTCTGTTGCTTGATGGCATGGTTTACATAAAGTTCTTCCATTATCAATATCAAATTTTAATTCAGGGAAAAGACAATGTGGCTTGATATGATCCGCATGTAAAAAACCACCTCTTTTACCACATTCTACACAAGTGTAATTATCCCTTTCAAATATAGATGTTCTCCATAATCTATATTCAAGTCGGGATGATTCTTTTGCACGTTTTGATTTTCGTTCCGTATGCTTACCATCAATCCAATGATTATGGTTTGGATTATCTTTCCAATATTCTGAAAGACGTTCGCGAAATTCTAAGGATCTTTTGACACCAAGAGAATTCCGCTTACCTTTCATCGCTTCAGATTTTTTACGCTTTGACTCTTCAGATTGAACAAGCCCTTTATGCGCTTCGGATAGATTTTTCATCGCAACATTGCGCTGTTCTTCCGTCCAATTTAATTTCGTTATTAAAGCAGACGCCATTCTTTTGGCAACATGCTCTGGCGTCTGCTTTCTACCTATTAAGGAATGATTACTCATTACCCGACATCCACTTCCTCCCACATGAATCCGAACAGCAACGCTGCCGCAGTAACGATTTCCGAGGTATACGCTGCAACAAAAGCACCCGGCATCAGTACCAAAGACCCGTCGAGATCTAACCAATGGGGACCTGAAAGGGAGCCCGCCGTTACCGCTTCTTCCCAGCCAGTTGCAACGAGCTGATGAAGGACAGGTGCCGCAGTAAAGACCACAGCATCATCGGCAACCATAGCCGTATCATCTCCACCGCCAACGAGCCTGTTTTGGATTGCGATTATTGCCGTCGCTGCCGCGCAACCCGTTCCGGCCATAATACCAATAGAAGTCGCTACAGGAATGGCAATCCCAACCCCATAACTAAAGCCGTGCATAATCGCCTTTTTCCCCGATGTCAGCGGATTACATACTGCAAGCCCGGTGTAAGTTAATGCCATGGCTGCTGTAGTTACAACGGCTGCCTGGTTTGCAACAGCGAACATCCTGCCGGCCAGAGTAGCCTCGGTATGTTTACCACCTTTTGCAGTTATTAATTTCCCGCTGGAATCTACCAGCACAGGTAATCCCACTCCTGCTTCTGTTTTTCCGTACATGATTAAAACCTCCTGTTTTAGTTTAAACGTGCGTTAAGGCATAAATTAGCCTAAGATCCTCAACCCATCCGCCGTTATGGTAAATATATACTGCTCCGACATCAACGGCGTGAAAGGTTGACCCCTCGCGTGCGTCGGTAATAGTAACCATATCTCCCGACTGCCCATTCCATCTCTGGGTTGTTGTTTCAAGGCATACCGTCATGGTGTCACCTCCTTACAGTAAGGCTTCTACATAAGCGCCCGCATCAATCGGAGAATATAAGCAGCTAAACTTTGCGGTTCCTACCGTTAGGTTTACGGTCGTGCTCAAACATCCGATTTGGCTAACACTCTGAACTCCTGCGGCTGTGGGTGCTACCCCTAAAAGCATCGGATCTGGTTGGTGATATGATATACCCGCCGCATAAGTAACCGCTGCCGCCGTATTGTAGGCAGTTCCTACCCACGAAATCCGGCGTCCACGGATAAAGCCATGGATATTGGTACCAACAGCACTTATCGGCTGCACAGTAATCACCGGAACGCTTGATGTCCAATTAAAGCCCAATAAACAGCCGTCGCCGGTGAGAGTTGTCACAACCTCACACCACAAACCGAGTAAAATTATTCTATTATGTACCGTAAAAAGGTTTGCTTGAACAGCAACGCCCCAAGTTCCAAAGGCCAATACCCCCGTTTCGACAAGCATCCCGCTGCGGATATCGCCAATTCGTTCAATTGTTGATGGTTGATAAGTTCCAGGCATTTTATTTTACCTCCTTCTTTTATTTGTCTTACTTTCTGGTTTGCTTTCCTACCAGAATCCCGCCGTCACTTGGCACATCTGTACTTGCTTTGGTCGATGATTCTGGTTTTTTTGCATTGAGTTTCGGTGAGGCCTTTTCAATTTCCTTCGTAAAAGCCTCAACCTTAAATGACAGGTCTTTTGCGATTTCCTGTTTAACAATTCGCAGGACTATCGCTTCAACCTCTGCAATTTGATCATATTTTAAAGGCATTTGGAGACCTCCTTATGATTGGACGGCCTATGTTTCAGGCCGCCCGGTTAAAGGGTTTACTGTTATGCGATCACCGTTCCGCTTTGAGGCAATTTCTGCCTTGCCCCGCTGAGAATGGCGATAGCGGACATGATCGAGGCGCCGGTCGGGTCTGCCTGACAAACTCTAAACCCGATGTGACCCTCGACAAGTTGCTCGGCGTCCAGTTCGATGACATGCATTGTATTGTCGACAGCCGTCGGTACAAGCCCAGTCGCTGCTGTGGCAATGGTAATCCGCGCCCCCAAAACATCTCCCAGGGCACCCTCGAAATCAACGATGCAGCTATAATGGGAAAAGATGATTGCAGGATGCGTGGTCGGAGTCATATCGTCGCATGACTCAATGGTGATAACCCCATCCGCTCTCGGTGTCGCACCATAGCTGATGATGATCGTCGCATGGTTATAGTTCTTCATGCGAACGACCAGGCTATTTTCTGCCGCTGTATGGTCAGCCGGTTCAAACAACTGAACCAGGTGCCCCTCTTCTGCTAAAACAAATCCTTTTGCGCTCATGATAAAAACCTCCTCGTTTATCCGGGGATTTCTCCCCGGTTATTTTATGTTACTAACTTCTGGTTGCCGTAACAATGAAAGGGCTCCTCGTGTTTGAAGTTCCTTTATACGGCGTCAAGGGTGCGTTGCGAATGGGTTGTCCATCGATACGATATGTCCAACGAAACGTCATTTCATCGTATAGGAACATCACATGTATGCTTGAAGCGGCCTGAATCCCGCCCTTGTCGATCAGCATATACTCATTCAAATCGACAAGCATAATATCGCCGACCGTTCCCAAGGTCTCGGCCTGCTCAATAGAAATCAAAGGTCTTCCCATAAGCGTCGAGAAAGGCCGATCCGCTGCTCCATTGGCAGGCATATAAACAGGAACCCCACCCGTGCCGACTGCGAGAGACATGGTTAAAAGCTGCGGTAACATATCGCGATTATACAAATATATTGCGTTAGAATCGCTTGAATCCAATAACCTGGATTCCATATTAACCAGATTCACAAACGTGAAAGTCGCGGCCTTCTGGCCGGTTTCCTTCGCCACGCTCACAAGACACCCGGCATTGAGAATCCCCAGCGGCTGGCCCGCGCCAGTACCTCGGATTATCGCATCGTCGATCTTGAATCCGAACTCCATCGGGAACCACTTATTGACCATTGCGGTCATTGCGGCAGCATCCTGCAAAAGTTCCTCGGTTGAGTAAAATAGACCGAAGATTTTGTGCAAATTCATTTCAAGCTGCCGGAAAGTCGGCTTTTTGGCTGTTACTGTGGCCGCCTCTCCCGCCCAATACACCTGAATTCCGCCATAACGCGATCCTGTAGCCCGGTTGGTCTCATTCATAAGATTTGCCTTGAGCCCGTTCGCATTGCCGGAAATCGGCACTTTGAAACACCGAGAAGAAAGAATCCCGGTAGCAATTGCGCCCTGGTCCAGCACCCCAGCATAATCCTTCTCCACAAGGAACCCACCGTCACTCGGTACACCTTCGCTCGCCCCGGTAGCCGCCCGGACTTTCATTAGCCTTTGAGCAGCGGCCTGATATTCGGCGCGTGATTTGTCCGGGTGAGCCATGGTTACAACATCGATAAGCTGCTCACCCAGCGACGCATAAACCGGTTTTTCCTTTCGGCCACCCCCGTCGGGGGCGTCTATTTTCGCCACGGCCGTTTCAATGGCTAAAAGCTGGGCCTTCATGTCTTCCATCCCGGCTAAGTCCTCGGCGATCTTTGCCATCTTTGCCTCGATGATCGGGTCCGTGTGTCCTTTTTCCTCGATTGTTTTGATTCGTTCGTCATTAGTCGCCTTAAACTCTTCAAAGGCTTTATTTAACTCACCAATCAACTTTTTTATTTCATCACTCATTTCATTTACCTCCTATCAACATTTTAAGTTTCAAAAGATCCTCAATCATTTCAACATCAATATCGCTTGCCCCAGCGCCTTTCGCAGCCATGGCCCGCGCATAGTCACGACTCGCGCCCGCGTTTCGCAAGGCGCGTTCCGTTTCTTTCCTTGTTAATTCTCTTCCTGAATCCTGTACTGATAAAATGTCATCCGGTGCATTGGCGAACATGGAAAGGTCGAACTGTGCCTTGACCGCCTTACCGCCTTCCAGAATCGTGTCAATGAATCCTTTTTCTTTCATCGTTTTGGCATTCATGTAAGTGCCATTGCCCTTTGGTCCCTTCAATATGTCCCGTACCTCACGTTTTCCCATTTTTGTTTTTCCAGTAAATGCACTTACGATATTCTCATCTACATCGCCTAAAATATTAGCAGTCTCAATGAGTTCTTCTTTGTTTCCTGCAGTAAAAACCCATGAATTGTGAACCATCATCATGGTATTGGGATATGCTTGAACTGTCCGGCCTCCCATAGCCAAAACGGCAGCTATCGAAGCAGCAAGGCTTTCAATCCGCACCGTCACTCCGGCAGGATGATTAAGCCATGCGTTAAGAATTGCTATGCCGTCCCATACATCACCGCCAGGTGAGTTTATCCTCGCAAGGAATGGGGTTTCTTTCCTATCTGCCATCATTCTCACTAATTCACCCGCGTCGTTATATGGCCACCCGATATAATCATAGATAAAGATTTCAGCCTCATCCTCATCAAGGTTTTTAATCTCATACCAGTCCGGTTTATCAAGAGATTTATTCCAATATCGAGCAGTTGCTTCGGCATTCTTTATTGACCTATAGGATAGTTTCATTTTTTTACCTCCATACATTTTCCATCAGCATCCAAGTGGACATCCATACAGCCGCATTGATAGACGCCGGGAAATGGGCTTACATTAAATTTACATTCGCCATTATCACAGGTAAGACCGACTTTTCTGAGTATGCAACCGTCCGGTGTCCATTGTTTACATTCCTTTGCTTTGCAGAAATACCGACCATTCGCTTTTTCCCATGTAATTTTTTGTTTCATTTCCGAACCTCAGAAACAATAATCAGATGCTTTTCCCCCGCCTCATCATATTCCTCTTCAGGAAGTGTATAGATGTCAATAAATTTAAACCTCGTCTCTTTCACGAGATTTACATATTCATCGACAGAAATAAAATCGGTTTTAGTTCCGTCGATCTTCTCAACATTCGAGTATACATAAATGTATACAATACCTTCCTTTTTCATAACTCGGTAAATTTCAGAAATACTTTTTTTTATATTTGTAGAATGTAGAACGCTCAGGGTGAAAAGGGCATCAAAAGAATTATCTGCAAATTGGAGTTTTTCTGCAGCTCCGATCTGAAAATTTATTGTAACCCCAGCCTTTTTCGCGTTACTCTTGGCAATTTCCACGGCTTCAGGGATAAGATCGATCGCCGAAACGCTCAATCCTGCAATGGCAAAGAATATGGAATCCCTCCCATTACCGCACCCGATTTCGAGTATTGATTTTCTCCCTTCATCAATAAGTTTTTTTGCAAAATCTTGGGCATACTTGGATGGTTGCAGGTCATCAGCCCAATGGGCGTCACCTTCCTTATAAAGCTTCTCCCAATCTACTTTGTCTTTTTTTAGGGCGATTGGCCTAATGAGTTCCATAACATTTTTAGTTGCTTCCTGTTTGGTAACATTTCCTGTTTCCTTGGTAGTACTGGTCCTGGTGCGATATACTTCACCGCCCGAATATGGGTTCATGTCCAGGACGGCTCGTGCCTCGTTCGGATTAATAATTTCTGTATTTACAAGTGTTTTCAGTCCATCTGTTTGTTCCTTGAAAGCCCCCCGCAAAAGCCCACGCATCTCGAATTTTGAATAATATTTTTTCTTCTCTGACTCCGTGAGCAGATCCCGCTTTATTGCCTGCTCGATATTGACCACTATCGGCGTCAGGGCATGGGTGACAAATGCTAACATGAATTGTTCAGCGCTGGCGTAAGTCGGCGCTTTATCGCCTGATTGAACCAGCATAAGCGGAACCCGGAACATGCCGCAAATCTCGGATTGATTAAATTTTCCAATTTCCAGGAATTGAGCATCTACGAGCTTAATATCTGGAAATTCCACTGTCATGGCCTCATCGATCAGCATGAACTCCCATGAGTTTCCAAGTCCTTCATATTTTTTTTGTAGGTTCTCTTTTAAATTTTTGTGGGCGGGGGCAGAGAGAGAGAGAGGGTGTTTGAATACCGCGCCAGGATGCATCCCTTTACCAAAGAATCTCGAAACAAATCGTTCGCTTGCCATCCCCTGGCCGATAGATTCTCGGGCATATTGGATTGGATTTATACCTGTGAAACCGTTTAACACCAATCCCCGGAGGTGCATAATTTTATTGCCGGGGATTATCTTGAATTCTCCGCCTACTGGAGCGCCTTCGCCATAAGCCGACGATGATTTTTGAGTCGGGACTAAAATTTTATAAGAAAGGCTGTAATCCGTTTCCTGAATAACTTCCTGTACGGCATCTGCCTTGATTGGTATTAACTCGATAATGGGGCGACCTGGGATCCCCATTTTATACGCATAGAAATTACCCCTTAATGAGATATGAGCAACCGCCATACCCCAAAACTCCGCGGCGGTCATCCATGAGTTTGGTTGGTCGTGCAGAAGCCGATAGAGATAATGCTCAGTTGCCTTTTCCTTCATGTCCCCGTTCTGGGCCATAAGATGTAAGGGTAACTGAGCAATAGATTGAGATAGGACCTTCACACAGTTGTGGACGGTCATCAACTGCATAGCGGTGTTAGAATCCACGGAAACCCCGGCCTGCGTCGGAGTCAGGCCGCCATAGAAAGAACCGCCGGGAAAATACCAGCGGTCATCTTCAGGTCCCCAGGTAGCGGCCCAAATGCGCTTTATCCTTGAATAGATACTCACTTCATGATCCAATTCCTAAGATTAAAGTGGAATAATTAGATAAAATTGGAATTATGGTAATATTATAGAAGGGAAAAATTGGATTTGTAAAACGAGGAAATAGGAAGAACTTAACAGATCAGACAGAATTGTACGATTTATCGGAATTTTAAGTTCCGATTACGCCAGCGGATCAATCTGGCTTCTAAGTCGGCAAGTCAAGATTGCATTCCTTGATATTCTATATGTCCCCTTGTATTTTTCTGCCTTTAGGATGCCATGTTGAATCCATGTATAAATTGTGGATATCTCATAACCGAAATAGTCCGCCACCTCATTAGGCCGGAAAAGAGGTTTGTTAGGCAGCATCGGATCATCAATTTCTGGTAACCTGCTCATGTGACTATTTCCTTGATCTTCTTCAGTGCAAACCCGATATCGTTCAGGCATTTAATGATGGTCAAAATATTGTCTGGCGATCCCACGTCCTACATTACATTTAAAAGGTGATAAAAGACCATTTTCAGTTGATCTTCAGTCTTTATCCAAATATTATTCATTTTAAATCCTCCGCATGTAGAATTCCAATAGGTTTAATTCCATTAGGGTCCCCGTATAATATCCGTTCTTCGTCTTCTTCAATTTGTTTTTGTATTTCTTCCTTAATGGCCGCTTTCACATTCACATTACTATCCTTCCTAAGAACTCCAATGTCCATACCTTCTTCTAAAACAATAGCCTTAACATTAAATCCAGCATCTTTAATAATATCCGTTACAATAGATCGTAAATGTTCAGAGCAGTTGCGGGATAATGCGTAAGGGTGCCGCAAAACGATAATGTCATTATCCTTGATATCAAGTTTCTGCATTGATTCCAGAAGTTTTAAATCTGTATTAATATTTTCCATGTTACTCTCCTTTCAAAAACTCATACGTGCTTGGATTTTCTTTATTCAAAAGCATCGGATTCCAAAATGATATCAGCCCATTCTAAAGCATGATTCCCTATGTCATTTTCAATTCTATGATTTAGTGGAGAAACTTCTGTAACGACCGAACTAAGCATAGCTCCTGTTCCAATCCATACCTTTGTAGGTTCACCTTCAATATCTTCTTCAGGCCAATCTTGAATGATTTGTTTTAATTCCTTAACTGTCATTCCTTTTGGGTAATCATTTTTTCCTAATAGCTCGGACATGTTATTCTCCTTTGTTATTAAATTCGTCTACCTTTCTATCTATACGACTGCGCTGTGATTTGCTCATTTGCAATAAAAGTTCTGCAAGTGCTATACCTTCATGATCATTATGATCCATAGCCCATTGTTTGCAAAATTCAACATGCTTATCTTTGACATTGGATTCATCAAGCACGATGTGGAGACTCCCCCATATTGGATGAATCTTTTTATATACGGAAAATCTTTCGATAACATCAGGGATTTGTGGTTTTGCCATATTATTTTCCTTTCAAAACGTCATACGTGCCTGGATCTCCTCTATCCAAAGGCCATACATGGTTGGAATGGCTTGTCAAGTTTGGCGTTTTTCTTTAAATTATCCCCAGACCACATCGGTTGTAAGTTTTTGAGAGCCCAACACTTTTTGAAGTCAATATCTTCTGGTTTGCTAAAATTATGAGCTTTAACAGGCACTATATGATCAATGTGCCATTTTCCATGATTTTTCCATGTCATACCCGGTTCAAATTGTTTTTCAAGGTGCTTCTTTAATTCATAAATAGAATATCCAACAATATCCTCCCAGTGTTTTCCGGCTTTTTTGCTTTTTAATGATTCCCTAAGTCTATGAGAAAAAGATTTGTGAAGTTTGAACATTGGATCAGTTTTCATTTTGAGGCGTTCACGGTTTCTCTTAGATGCGCGATATCGGTCTTTATTTGCATGGTGGTATATTTTCTTTTCATCTAATAATCGCTCCCTATTTTCTGCCCTCCAGCGATCTTTATTCGCTAATCTATATTCCCTTTGATATTCTTTGACATCTTTTCTTTGTCCTCGGTATCTTATATCATCATTTTCTAACCTGTACTCTTTACCCCATTGACAGCAACAATCCTTACACCAACTCTTCTTTCCGTCTCTCGTTGTCTTTTGAGAAGAGAAATCGTCGAGCGGTTTTGTTATTCTGCATTTTGTGCAAGTTTTCATAGTCAAATTATAGCCTAATTTGTGTGTTTTGTCAAACATTTCAAATAATTAGAAACTCATACACTCAGCAATTTCGGCTGGACTTAATCCTTCGTAAGCCGATTTTATAGGCCCACCTTTTAACATACACCTGGCTACTGCCATAATCAAAGCTACGGCGCCATCCACACGCTCAGTGCTTTTTTCCTTATCGACCTTGCAATTACCGGCAGGGTCCATCTTTATCGCCACATTGGAGACCATCCAAGACAAAACAGGGTTCCCGCCATGGGCCAGCTCCTTCCCGATAACCATCTTTTCGACCTCTTTTACCGGGGCGTTCATGGAAGCGTACCCCTGGCCGAACTGAATTAGGGTCTTTTTGCCCTCAATTTCAAAACCGATATCCTGAAGGTCGGTTGTGATCTTCTGAGAACCCCATCGGTCAAAGGCCAGCTCTGCAATATCGAAATCAATCGAATCCTGTTTGATCTGCGCCAGGATAAAGGCGTAATCAATCAAATCCCCCGGGGTCAGGGTAATATGTCCCTGCCTGGCCCATACGTCGTAAGGGACCTTATCACGCTTCACTCGTTCCATCATGTTATCCTCAGGAAGAAAGAACTTACAAAGGATTGCATAACGTCCACCTTCTTCCTCTGGTGGAAAGGCCTTAACCCAGGCCGTTAAATCAGTATTGGTGGAAAGGTCAAGGCCTCCGTAACAGGTCCGGCCCTTCAGGGATTCCGGGTCCACAGGGAAGGCGCAGGCGTTCCATTTATCCGCCGGTATCCACCTGGTGATTGATTCTGTCCAGCAGCAGAAGTTTAGGCGTTTAACAATATTTTCCTGTGCTGGCATGGCTTTTGCTTCTTCCACCTGCCGTCTAAGATAATCCTTGAAAGGAGCCCCAAGATAATTTATGTTCGGATTTGCTTTGATCCAGTTTTTTTCATCTCGCCAGTCATCACAATCCGGGCAGCCATCCTGGGGAACTGTCTTACCATCCGCCGCGCACTTCTCACAGACATCAAGCCCACTCATCAGGCCAAACCATGCGTCATCCTTTATAATTCCTTCAAGGATTTTCTCTGTATAATCATGATGTTGGTAGCAAATCGAATGGCGGTCATAGCCGGCATTCGTTATTTCAAATTGCAGGCCCTGCCGCCGGCCTTTCATACCCGCGCTCATCTTCCTGACAACCAGATCGTTTGGGTGCTCATGAATTTCATCGATCAATGCAACGTGTGGTCGTTTTCCATCCAGGCCCCTATGCTCGGAGGATATGGCCCGGAAAAAGCTGTTTTCGATATGATAGGCTATGTTATGTTTATCAATTTGAAGCATTCCCCGGAGGGACTCTGATTTCTCGGCAAAAGTTCTGGCATCCCTGAAAGTTATGCCCGCTTGCTCTTTTGTGGTCGCCGCTGCATAGATTTCGGCGCCCGGTTCTGAATCGAATGTGAGGCAGTATAGGCCGATGCCTCCGGCGATGGGTGACTTCCCGTTGCCCTTTGCCTGCTCAATGTAGGCCGTCCGAAACCGCCTAAACCCATCTTTCTTGCGCTTCCAGCCAAAGATTGAGCCAATCATAAATTGCTGGTTAGGGGTGAGTTTAAAAGGCTGGTCTGAAAAGTCGCCCTCATAAAATATCAGGAATTCCGGGAAAAACGAAAGGGCATGGTCGGCGGCGCCCTCGTCAAAGTAAATGTCTTTGCGCTTCAGGTCTTTTAAGTGTCTGGCGCAGGCGAGACGGGTCCATTTATTTGCAAGGATCTTGCCCTTTACAATATCCGTAGCATATCGGATTACGGGGTGGAGCTTGGGTTTCTTTTTAGCCTTTCGCGCCATTTACCAATCCCATTCCTCTTCCTGAATAGTTGCGTTTTGTGATTTCAACCATGGAATGAATCTGCCCTTAAAACATTTAGGGCACATATCAATTTCATATTTTGTTCCTGACCCTCCTTCAGGATAAGATTCACCCTCTTTTTGCCTAATTTCAATACATATTTCGGTTTCATTTATTTCATAACATGATCTTGCTTCCCATTCTTCACCTCCCACTTCTATTCCGCAGAGGTCACATTTCCTTGTTTTTACATATTTTTTGGTATACTTTACTTCTTTTTCATCATAGATTTTCATTTCACTCCTCCTTTCCTCGCCAGGAACTTCTCGGCTTTGCTGGCCGATCTTGGTTTATCGACTTTCAGGCCTACCCGGTTAGAAGTGCCAATGCCAAGTATTGCGGCCGCCTTTAGCCATCTTTCATATGCTTCTCTGGCTAATCGGATATGTGGGTTTAATCCAGGCGTTCCGTCTGCTTTCTTATAGACCGTTCCTATTTCTTGAACTGCAATTGTAGCCGCAACCCACTCACTCCATGACTGACAATATCCCGCCAGATGAGCCCTTTCCAGGTCTGACATAATGCCAATAGACATCAAGGTTTTACCGACTCTTCGCCATTCCTTCCGCGCCCCTTTATCCAAATGCTTCGGACATTTCGGCATTTTCTCTGGGGGCTGGGGCTCCTGGTCGCGGGGTTTTTTATGCGTGTGGGCAGTACCGCCACGGAGTTGTATGATCTTACTTGGAATTGATTTTCTACCGCGCATAATACTCCTGTACTAAATCTAACTCAATTTGTCAAGTTTTTTTAAGGTTTTGATATAAAGTGTGTCTTTTTTGCCTCACCTTGTGGCTTTTTTACCATATTATAACTTGTTGTTTTTATTGATTTTTCGGGTTATCTGTAAATAGTGTGGTATTTTTGACACAGTAGGTGGAAAAATTGCTATATTTTATTATGTTAAATAAGGTTTGGGTGAGTCAAAGCTCGATGGCACACTGCTTGCATATTAATATATGCAAACAAAGCAAAAATATTAACCTTTAACGGAGGGGAGAACATGAGACAGATCAAAATGCACATTGTGGAGACTGAGTTTAATCATGGCACTGGTAGGGAAATTTCGTTTGTTGAGCCTGGGATCGATTATCACAACGGTTGGGGTCTACCAATGCACGCCCAAAAAATTATTTCGGAAAAAACAGAGATGGTTGATTTATTTGAACTCGGTGATCGGGTTATTTGTGAACTAAAACGGGGAACATATCAGAATGAGGATGGCATTTCCTCTGGTGGCAAATGGATTAACAAAACCGGTATTGTTGATTGGGTTAATACGGCAAACAACGACCTGAGCGGTGTTGTTAAATTCGATGATGGTGATATGCAGAATATATCTCTAATCCGTGGAGATCACGGTTATCCTGGCCATAATATTCAACCTGCCGCCAATGAAACTGTTTTACCTGATGAGATTCTGATAAATAGGTATTATTTTGATGATAGACCGGAGACTAAAACACCAGTCTATGAACCATACCGCCGTGGAATCGGCCAGGGATTCGGTCCTACTGAGGACGGACAGGAGGGCGAATAGTTATGGATGAAAAACAATTTCAGTCACTCCTGGGGATGGCCATATCCATGCAATCAGTCGATCCTGACCAGGCTGATTTCTGGCGTGGGTTTCAACGTGGCATTCGCCGTTTATACCACGGCGATAATTTTGGGACCGACCAGGAACATACGCAATGGATGGAATGTGCGGATGGCGAATATAGAAAACAACTCCAAACCGGTTACAGAGCCGGATATCATTATGACGACCTGAAACACACGGGAAAGGAGATCATATGACAGATAAGAAAATAATCCATGTTGAGATAAATAAAGAGGATCATAAATATTTCGCAATAGCCTGCAAACGGCAGGTGCTGACAATCGCCGATGTGATCCGGCGGTTTGTTCGCGATTATGGGCAGGCAGAAAGAGAAAGGGGTGATTCATGAAAAAATTAGCAATAACCGCTATTTTCCCTAATCCCAAACAGCCTCGGCAAAATTTCAATAAAGCCAAACTTCAAGAACTGGCAGAATCTATCAGGGAACATGGCTTGCTTGAACCGGTCATTGTTGTTAAACGAAAGAAAGGCTATATGATTGTTTGCGGTGAACGTCGTATCAAAGCCTGCCAAATCGCAAAAAAGAAAGCTGTCGCCGTAAAGATTATTAAAGCAAACAACTCAAAAATTGCCGAACTCGCTTTAATAGAAAACCTCCAAAGAGAGGATTTAACTATCATCGAAGAAGCCAGGGGCTACAAAACACTTTTAGATTCTGGCTTATCCGCTAAAGAAATATCAAAACGCATGGGTTTTAAACAAACCTGGCAAGTCACCCGCCGAACGGAGCTCCTGAAATTAGATTCGGCTTATCAAGACATGCTGGTTAAAGGCCACCTCAACAGTTTACAGGCATTTGAAATGACCCGGTTAAACCATGACCAACAAAGAATCCTTTTTCAATATATCACCACTGGAAAAGCCACCACATACAATAAAGTCAGAAGTCTAACTAACGCTATGCTGCACGCCCAGGAGCAAACCTCATTTATACCCGAGTCCAATGAAAAAGACCTTGAGATTAAATCCAAATATGACTTAATAATTGAAAAACTCTATAAACTGATAGACAACTCATTTAGCAAGGATGATCTTGGAATATTAAAAAGTGTCCTTGGATCTAACCTGGACGCCAATGTTGAAAAACTCAACCTGATAATTATGTATTTAAGAAAGATCAAAAATGCAATCAGTGATGCCCAAAGCATTCAACAGGCAATTGCCTAAAATCTGCAAGGAGTCTAAAAATGCCAGTCATCTATGAACCAAAAGGGAAAGCCCTCGAATATTCACCGTTAGCATGCAATCTTTACAAGGGCTGCTCTCACGCCTGTACTTACTGCTATGCACCCGCAGTCACTTACACGGACCGCGAGACCTTTAGCAGTAACCCGCAGCCCCGGAAAAACATCCTTCAACAGGTCGGAAAAGACGCTGTTAGATTTAAAGGTGATCCCCGGTCCATCATGCTTTGTTTTACCTCCGATCCTTACCAACCCCTGGAAGAGAAGCTAATGATCACCCGCCAAACACTTAAAACCTTTGTCTCGAATGATTTAACAGTCACCATCCTTACAAAAAGCGGCGGACTTGCAAAACGGGACTTTGACCTATTATCACAGAACCCAATGAACCATTATGCAGCCACATTAACAACCGACGACCCGGAAGAATCTTTAAAATGGGAGCCTGGAGCTGCCCTTCCTTATGACCGAATCGAAACCCTAAAAGCTGCGAAACTTGCTGGGATATCAACATGGGTTTCCTTTGAACCTGTTTTTAATCCTGACGCGGTTTATCGAATGATCGAACAGACCTATGAATTTGTTGACCTCTATAAAGTCGGCAAGATGAATTATCATCCTATCTCCAAGACTATCGACTGGCGGCAATTTCGGATCAAAGCTGAATCGTTCCTAACGTCTCTGAATAAAGATTTTTATATTAAAAAGGATTTAGCAAAATATTACTAAGCCCCTGGCAAAATAAACGATAGATAGTTTTTTCGCCCATCTTTTGTGCTGTACGATTTAATCATTTCAACTCCATGCCGCGCCAATACGGCATGGAGTTTTTCTTTGCCATTTTTACAAAACAATGTAGGGCACTTCGTAATCATCTGCCTTGAAAAACCATATTCTATTAAAAAATCATGTGGCAGCATTCCAAGTACTGATTGAATCCAGGTTAAAAATACCATAGTCCCAGACTTCCCCTCAGAAAGAACCCTTAATAGATTTCCCCAAGGGGCTCCGTATGCATCAATATCAATTATATCAAATATGGAAAAATCAATGTTAAACTTTCGAT
>Ga0307377_10004158_pt1 | contig 15931 bp, 16 predicted proteins | sample TR3MG_FD_202535 | JGI IMG/M metagenome (GOLD analysis project Ga0307377, IMG submission 202535) | Soil microbial communities from Risofladan, Vaasa, Finland - TR-3 | ecosystem: Environmental > Terrestrial > Soil > Coastal area > Acid sulfate soil | place: Finland: Risofladan, Vaasa | collected... | reverse complement strand
AGAGGTCGTTTCCGACTATCATCGTGACTCTGGACGTCTGCATATCGGGCGCCTTTCGTCGAGGTCTAAGTAGAAAAGGAACGCATTACTTCGATCAGTGCCGGTACGTCCGGTCCGGTGTGGGGGCTTTCGGGGACCCAGCTATACAGGACGGTCAGGTCCCGGTCGACCATGAAGATCCCCCGGCAGGAGCGGTTCTTGAACCACCCATCGTCGTCGCATGACATGCCATATTCCTCGGTCAAAGTTCCGTCCTCGTCAGCCAACAATCGGAAGGGGAGGCGCATGGATTCTTTCCAGGCAGCATGCGACCTAACACTGTTGGTCGAGATCGGCAGCAGGCGTACCCCTGTCTCCTCTATCAGATCGTACGAGTCGCGCAGCTCCCCCATTTGAATGGAGCAGATCATACCGAAATCGGAGGGGTAGAACATCAGAACGACGATCCTCTCGCTCGCCTCCTCGCTCAATCGGACCGAACGCCCCATGTCATCAGGCAATACGAAGTCCAAAACCTTCTGACCGATCTTCGGGACGCGCCCCTTGTCCATAGGGAACTTATTCCACGCCGATTTTAAAAAAGTTCCTAGGCTAGCTTTCTGACCTCGGCCAGTATAGTATCGTAGTCCGGCTCGTAATTGGAGTCCGGGGGGATGTGGACGTAACGTACGATGCCGTTCCGATCGATGATGAACTCGGAGCGCAGCGTGAACCCTTCCCAGGGGCCCCCGATCGCTTCCACCGTGCCCAGAAGTTTGGAGAGACGGGTTCCCTCATCGCAAAGCAAAGGGAACGGTATCCCCAGGTTCTCACTGTACGCACCGAGCGAGCGGGTCGAGTTGTTGCTCACGCCGAAGATGCGGCAGTTGGCATCTATGAACACCTTATGCATCGCTTTGAAAGTGAGGAACTCTAGGTTGCAGATGAATCCGAAGGCCGAGGAGAAGAAGAGTAGAAGCACGGTCCCCTCCTTCCACTGATCGCTCAGCCGGACCTCTCTGCCCATGTCGTCCTTCATGGTCCAGTCCGGAAACGGTTTACCCACTAGGTCCTCGTCCACCCTCCCTCCATGCCCGGGAGAGCTAATAATATGTTCGCGGTGATCTCAGGACCAATGGGACTATGGTATCAATATCCGTGAACGATCATGATCTGATCTGTGTATCTTGCATCGTGTGCGAGGTTCTACTGTTCATCGACCCTCACAGGTTCCAGGATGTTCTCCAGTTCTTCGTTGAGATAATGTTCCAGGACCTCTTCCAACCGTGCTCCCTCCAACCTGTAGACGGTGACAAGCTGGTCCCGCAGGGCGTGGAACGATATCTCCCCTATCTCGGGGGTGATCAGGGCGTCGACCTTCTCCCGCACGATCGTGTTCACCGCATGCAGACCAGCGCGGTGCTCGCGATCCTTTTCATCATTGGCGATGATGGTCCATTCCTCCAACCTACGCTCCTTCTTATTGACGGATACCAGGGCGAAGTAGGGGGCCCTTCCGAACTTATCCGAGGGAATGGAATCCAAGCCTCCGTCGTTGTTCAACGGCACCACCACGCGCACCTCCGAAACATCGCAAGGCTCGATGTGCACGGTAAACCTTTCCAATCGGCCAATGTTCTTCCGGACGTCCATCTCCAGGCGTCCGGCGATCTCGTGAGCCCTCTCCACATCGAGATGTTTCCTTACCTTGACTGCGACCTCTCCAAAGAGGAATGGTCCGGACCTCCGGAGCTTAAGGTCCGCGAACCCCTCTACACCAGCTATTCCGCTTATGGTCCCGATGACCCGGTCCTCGATCTCTCTGCTCGGTGAGATGTCCATGAGGGTGAACACGGCATCCTTGATGGACTCCAATCCGATCTTTAGTATGATTATGGAGATGACGATGATGGCCCCCCCTTCGACATAGGGCACTTCGAAATAGGCCAGGGCGATGGCGGCGACCACGAGCAATGATACGAACACATCCATGAAGGTGTCCCTGGAATTGATGATCAGGGACTGGGAGCCGATCTCCTCTCCGACCTTCCTCTGATACTTGGCCAGCAGAGCGGACACGGCCGAGGATATCAAAGCCACCCCGCCAGCCAGCAGGGGATTGGACACCTCCGATCTCTCCAACAGTCGGGAATAGCCTTCGAGGACAAGTTCGATGGCCGCGTAGATGATGAAAAGGGAGATGAAGAGGGTGGCTATGGATTCGGCCTTGTAATATCCGTACGGGAAGCGCTCATCCGCTTTCCGGCGCGAGACCCTAAGCCCGAGCCAGGAAGCGGTGATCGGAAGTACGTCGATGGCCGAGTGCACGGCGTCGGTGATCAGCACCAGAGAGCCTGTTAAAAGTCCCCCCGCCCCCTTTCCCAGAGCCAGGAGTCCAGTGACCCAGGATGAGACCATGGCGCCCCGCTCCCCCTTTCTGAGGAGTGCGTCAGCGTTGCTCATCTCCCCCATTTCCCTATCATCCTGGTCCCACATCGAGGACATTTCAGGCTTGAGCACGGTCTCCCTCGATCATGAGGCTCGGAATGACCGCAACTGGGACACAAGCATTGAGAGGGAGGGCCCTCTGTCAAACCTCTTCTCCGTCGGAACATACCACACGCACGGAGATATCATCGTCCGAGGGCCATAAGCCTAATCCCAAATCAGGGTCCGGCCCGATCCATTTCCAGTCGGTAAGATCACTATGATGATGAAATGAAAAGTGAGGCCGTCCGAATTTGAATCGGAGTCTCAGGCTCCCAAAGCCCGAAGGATGGACCAAGCTACCCTACGGCCCCTCGGCGCCGTGATGGCGTGTTCAGTAATATATAATTGTCTAAACTGGCAATTGATATATATTCGAAAGGTGCAAACACCGTGCATGAACGGTCGCGCGGCAGCGGTGGCGGGGATCGCCATAGCCATCGTCATCATGCTCTTGGCATTCTTCTTATTGGGCGGCATAGCTCAGGACCCCGATGGATTTCAGGAGGGGGAACTTACCGCTCCAGCGATCAATTTCATAGACGATACTGTCATGGAACCGAGCCCGGTCAGCGGACTGGACTATTCGGTTCACCTCAAGACCTCGATGAGCTATACGAACGTATACCAGGAGTTCGGCGGGACCATAGAGCTTTTCATTGAGAACGCAGGCTCCAATGAGGTGTTCGTCAGCGCCTATAGCTTCAATTGGGAAGGCCAGGGTGATGTTTTTTCGGTGAACTGCTCCGAGTACATATCGCCGGGTGAGGAAAAGGGATTGGGGATATTGTATTACGAAGGACCGGGCACGAGCGGTACGACGACCTTTGAGATCCATATGAACCTGTGGGCCTCCTCCCCCAACGGCAACTTCTGGAGCGATAAAGGGACATTGATGGTCGGTAGCAACGATATGGAATGTCTGTTGGAGCCTGAACTACACGCTCGGGAGATTGATAGGAACCCGGTCAAGTATTACAATCGGTTCAACGATCTGGTGGATCTCGAGGCCGTGAGCGATCTTGCCGAGAGGGTGCTAGACACTGTACCCGGTGACTATGGCGTGTTGCAGATCATCGAAGCATATGAACTGATAAGGGCGGAGTTCCCCTATCTGTCAGATACCGACGACCATTGGCAATCGGCTTCGGAGACCATTTCCTTGGGTACCGGTGACTGCGAGGACCACGCCATATTGCTATCGTCCCTGCTCACCGTCCTAGGCGGTGACTGCCGGATCGACCTCATCAGTGGGCACGCGTTCCCAACGGTCTACATAGGGAACAGCACTTCCCAGGCGTTAGAGGTCAAGGAGAACGTCCAGGCCTTCTACGGTAACCAGGTGCCAGTTTTCTGGATCGAGGATGAGCTGGGATTCTGGTTGGTGGTGGATACGGTAGGCATGCCCTATGCAGGAGGATATCCCGCGGCCAGTATTCCCATCGGTACCGATGGGGGAGATTCCTGGAACTTCGAGCTCGCTGATTGGATCTTGATGATCGACGTGACCGGGGAGACGGTGCCCGGTCTGGTGCTCTAGTCCGGTTTGGCCACTATCTCCCGCACCGCTTTGCGGATGGCCTGAGCGCTGTTCATGCTCGGTTCCCAGCCGTAGGAGCGTAGTTTTTCCGAGGACAGGAGCATGCTCTTGACGTCCCCTATCCATCCGCGGCCGCCCTGGACCCCACCTGTCCACCGGTACACGACGCCACGCAGTTCCATGGAATCGATGACAATGTCGGCGATCTCTTTGACCGTCAAACGATCGACCGATCCCAGGTTGAACATCTCCACCTTGTTCCTGGCGTACTCTGCGCCAATGATCATGCCGCGCACGCAATCGTCCACGTGTACGTATGATTTCACCGTTCCCGGCTCCGCGCCCAGTATCTCAAGTTGGGTGGGGTCGTTCCGCAATTTGGCCACGAAGTCGTGGAGCACGTTGTGCGTACTGCGGGAGCCGACCACATTGGCGAAGCGGAAGATGACCGCCTGCATGTCGAAGGAATGGGCGTAGGAGCAGATCAACGCCTCGCAGGCCAGTTTCGTGGCTCCGTAGACCGATATCGGCACCAGCGGTCCATACTCCTCCGGGGTGGGTATGACCGTGGTCTCACCGTAAACCGTTGAGGTGGATGGGAAGACGACGTCCTTGATCCCCAGGCTCTTCATCGCCTCCAACACCCGGTAGGTGACCTCGATGTTCTGCTGGTAGTGCGACAAGGTGTCCTTCGCTCCCGACCTTACGTCGGGGTTGGCGGCCACATGTATCACCATATCCGCGCCCTTGAAAACATCCTTAAGATCGTCTTTCAGCAGGTCCGCCTGGATGAAGGTGAAATCGTCATAGGCCTCCGCCTCCTCTAAGAACGACCTCCGTCCAGCGCTGAAATTGTCCACTCCGACCACGTGATTGCCCATCTCAAGAAGGGCGTCCGTGAGGTGGCTGCCAATGAATCCGGCGCAGCCGGTCACCACTATCTTATTGCCTCTGATCTTCATTTCTTTCCCTCCATCCTTTGCTTCAGCTCCCTAGCGAGTTCCACCATGGCCTTTCCTCGGTGAGAATGATGGTTCTTGGTCACCATGTCCATCTCGGCGAAGGTCAGCTCTTGCCCATCAGGCATGAAGATAGGATCGTATCCGAAGCCGCCCTCCCCCCTCTTCTCAGTTATGATACGTCCAGGTGACCGTCCGGTGAGGGTGAACTCACCAAGCTCGTCGGAGCATACCCCGATGCAGCATTCAAAATGGGCGGAGCGGTTCAGGCCATCCAGCAATCGTAACATTCCCTGGCAGCCGATGGTTTGCATGACGTAGGCCGAATAGACTCCGGGGAATCCGTTCAGGGCCGGCACGAACATTCCGGAATCGTCCAATATGAAATCACGGTACCCGTCCCTCTTCAGTCGTTCCATGCACGCCAGTACCACCTCGTGCAAGGTATCGGCCTGTATCTCGTCGCAATCCGCCTGGAGATGCTTTACCTCGATGCCCAACGGATAAAGGCCGTTCCGGTACTCTTCCAGCTTGTGCTCGTTGGATGTCACCAGGTTCAATATCACGCGTACCGCCCCCTCTCCTCAATGTCCTTGACCTTGGCCAGGACCTCTCGCCCCCGCGGGAGCTCTCGAGCATAGGTCTCGACGATCAGATCGTAGGCATACAGCATATCCGAGTGTGCCGATTGGAACGCTTCCTTCAACAGATGCAGGTCGACACCCATCTCTTCCATGCTTGCGGCCTTGGTTCCCATTGAAAGGTCGATGAACCAAATGCGTTCGTCCTCCATGATCATGTTGGAGGTGGTCAGGTCGCCATGGGTCATGCCATGGCCGTGCATTCTGGCCACCATCCGTCCTATCTCCTGGCAGATGCGCCTAACCTCCTCTTCCGAAGCGGTGGCCAAAGCATCCTTGACCCGCGGTCCATCGATCTCCTGCATGCACAGTTCCGCATTCTCCAGGTCGATGTCGTACACGATGGGGGTGGGGACCCCGCAGCTCCGGGCCTCTTGAAGCAGTCGGGCCTCCATCTTGGTGCGGTGGGCTCGAAGAGATTGGTCCAAGGTCGGGTGACGGTACGTCTTGGGTATGCGGCTTTTAATAAGCACGTTCCTCCCCATCCACACGTCCCGACGGATCTCGGCCTCCGCCCCTCTTCTTATCACTTGCACGGTCCAAGTAAAGTCAATGCTCGGTTATTATCCTTTCACCCTCCCTCGATGATAGCCAATGACCTTTCGTTCCGTAATGGAAGAAGGCCCGCAGGTTCACGGACGGATCGCCGTTCGCGAACTTCATATCAGGTGGTAGCAACCGAACCACTCTCTGATCCAAATAGCGGGGGTCCAGCAGAACAATGGCCGCGCGATCCTCCTCACGGCGTATGGCCCGGCCGCATGCCTGAAGCACCTTGCTCAAGGCCTCGTAGGTGTCCAGATATAACCGGGCCTTCTCCTCTCCAATTCTTTTGGCCGTTCGAAGCATAAGCTCCTTCCTCTCCAGACCAGGGGGCGGGATGGGTAGTCCGGCCACCATGACCGCGGAGATGCATCCGGCGGGAAAGTCCACACCTTCGGAGAAGGAACCATGAATATTGCATAGCAGGAGCACGTTCGGTCCATCCAGCAGACGTCGGGTCAGAGCGTCCTTTTCCTCCTTGCCCAGGCCGGGACGCTCAGCCAGCAGCACCTTGTCCAAACGGATGTTCCTCAACTCCCGATGCACCGCAGATAGATAGGAGTAGGAAGGGAGGAACACCAGCACGTTACCCGGTACGTCCCTGCTTAGTTGAGCTACTCTTTGGGACATATCCTTCGTACTCTCTCGACAGCGTTCACGGAATCGGGTGCCTACTTCCGGAACGATGATCGCCAGGCGTCTCCGGGCATCGAAAGGTGATGGATAGGTCCGGCAAAGGCAATCTTCTATGCCCAGTAGGGTGGCGAACACCTCTGGTGGATGCAAGGTACCGCTCATGAATATGGCGCCAGAACAATGATGGAGCACGTTCTGCACTACCAAGGAAGGTTCCAGGAAACGAAGGGAGATACGGCTCTCGTCAGGATGGGCTATGCGCATGCCAGCCTCGCCAAAGCGATACCAATCACGCACGAACTCATTTCGCTCCTCCAGTATCTCCGGTTCAGGGAGGCCAAGGGATTCCAGGTGCGTTCGTAGCTCCCCGGAGAAAATTTTCCGGTGACCTTGAGAAAGCATCTCTCTCCAGACCCTTTCTAAATCGTCATCGTCCGAGGAAGGTACGATATGCTCTTTGCTGAACATTTCCCTGATCCGGGATGGTAGGTTGTGGGCCTCGTCCACCACCAAATACTGTGGTCGGGAAGATCCTTGGAACCGCAGGATATCGGGAAGATCGCCGAAGACCCTGGAATAGTCTCCGACCACCAGATCGGCACCGTTCAAGGCAAATCTCGCGGTGAGGTATGGGCACGCCCCTCGCCTCACACATAACGACATCGATTCCTGGGCGTGCATGGGCCTCTGCAGGACCTCCTTGGCACAGAGGACAATGCGTCTCTCCGCCTGCAGATGGCAACGTTTTCCGTTCAGGCAAGGGGGTCGGGGGCCGAGGGGACACATGCTCTCCCTGGAGAGTAGGTCCACTGTCCTGATGGCCGCGGGCAGGACCTTAACGGTTTCAATGACCGCCCGATGCTGCGATTGCTTTGGTGTCAAGAACACCGTCCTGCCATTACGGCCCATGGCTGCCTCCAATGTCGCCGCCAACGCCACCGCGGTCTTCCCTAGCCCGGTTGGAGCGTGGGCCACCAGCACATTACCGGAACCGAGGCAATCTCTCGCATCCTGCAGAAAGTCCCGCTGTCCGTGTCGGAGGCCAGGAAAAGGGAAAAGATCGATCGTCCCGGAACTCATATGGGTTCATTCGCGAAGAGGGCGTTCTCCCTTGGCACTACGATGAGACTGACAATATGCTCATTGCCGAGAAAATGGAAATACAACCAAGATTGTAACCATCCTCAAGGTGATACCCTGAAGTACAATATTACTGGAGACAACCTGCAGTGCGTAAACGTTGAGTTCTCCCCGGGAGAGGTAATATACTCTGAAGCGGGAAGCATGGTGTACATGAGCGGCAACGTGCGATTGGAGACCAAGGCCAAGGGTGGAGTAATGTCCGGTCTCAAGCGGGCCGTTACCGGAGAATCATTCTTTGTGACCAACTTCCACGCCGAGGGAGGTCCAGGTATGGTAGGGTTCGGGGGGAACGTACCAGGAAAGATCGTTCCCCTAGATCTGAGGGGGGGAAAGCAGTGGCTGCTCCAGAAGACCGCTTTCCTAGCAGCGGAGGACGATGTCACCTTGGACATTGCTTTCCAGAAGAAGTTCGGTGCTGCCCTGTTCGGCGGCGAGGGCCTGATCTTGCAGAAGGTCCAAGGGGAGGGCACTGTGTTCGTGGCCGGTTGCGGTGACTTCATCGAATACAACCTCGCGCCCGGTCAGGTCATGAAGGTCTCCACAGCCAATACGGTGGCCTGGGAGAGCAGCGTACAGTATGACATTCAAAGCCTGGGGATAAAGACCGCCCTGTTCGGCGGGGAAGGGCTCTTCGTAACCACCCTCAGGGGACCGGGACGGATCATCCTACAGACCATGACCATGTCCAAGTTGGCTAATTCATTGGTCCCCTTCCTGCCCGATAGGAAGTGATGAAATGGCCTCTCGAGGGGCGGACACCACTATAGTGGCGCTGTTGATGGTCAGTATCATAGCCGTGGCCTTCTTGGCCCTGCTTTTCCTTCCCTTGGTTATAGCTGCTTTACTCGTGATAGTGGCTGTTATCTTCGTGGCGGTGGCCGTGGCGTTCATACTGGGTGGGCTGATGGTGATCCCGTTCTATTTCCTGAAACGAAAAAAGAACGTCGAGCCTGGCTCCTACCGGATGGAGCAGATGGACGATATGCAACAAAAGGAGAGGAAGTAAACTTGGAGGAACTGGTGCTATTGCCGTTCCGATGCTCCACCCTGGACGAGATGCTCGACGGAGGGGTGGAGAGCGGATGTCTAACTCTCATCTACGGCGCGGCAGGCACCGGCAAGACCAATCTATGCCTCACTTTGGCCCGGGAGGTCGCTCTACAGGGCAAGAAGACGGTGTACGTAGATAGCGAAGGCGTGTCCATGCAACGCCTCAAGCACATGGCCGGAGAGGACCAGGAAAAGGTTCTGAAGGAGGTCTTGATCAGCGAGGTGCACAGTCTGGAGGACCAGGACCGCATGGTCAATAAGGCCATCAAGCTCGCGGAGGGGAATTCCGAGATCGGATTGATAGTCATCGATTCCATGACCATGTTCTACCGTCTGGCGAGCAAGGACGACGAGCGCGTTGAAAGACGATTACTAGGGGGGCAGAGCGCCAGATTATTGACCCTGGCCAGAAAAAAGAACCTGCCGGTGGTCATAACCTCCCAGGTGTACACAGACATGGAAACCGGGGTCTTCGAAGCGTTAGGCGGCAATGTGCTCCATCACAATGCCAAGACCATAATCCTGGTGGAGAGATTGGCTCCTGGAAAGCGAAGGGCGGTGCTGATGAAGCACCGGCATTTGGCGGAGGGCCGTTCGGGAATATTCTACCTTACTGACAAAGGGATCGAGACCGAGCCTCAGATGTCCCTGCCCACGGCGTAATCGACCATCTCCCGTAGCATATCCTTCTCCGTACAATCCATCAGGCAGGAGAGCAGTTCCTTGGCGCGCTTGGCGTAATCCAGGGCGAACTGACGCGCATGCTCTATGGAACCGATATCCTCCAGCAGCTGGGTTGCGGCTTGGACGGCCTCATCGCTGGCGTTGGCGTTGCCCAGGGCAGCGGTCAGGACGATCTTCCGGGGGTCCTTCTCCAAGCGTTCCAGGGCATCGACGACGATCAGCGTTCTCTTGCCATTGCGAATGTCGCTGCCCACTGGTTTGCCGGTCTTTTTGGCATCGCCCTTGATCCCCAGGACGTCGTCCCATATCTGGAAGCCGATCCCCAGGAGCCGCGCGTATTCTCGCATGGACGATATTTGTTCCTCCGTTCCCCGCCCGATGATCGCCCCGCCCTCGGCGGCGCAGGCGAAGAGAACGGCGGTCTTCTTCTCCACCATGTCCAGATATTCTTCCCGAGAGACCTCCGCCCGCTCTTCGTTATCCACATCCATCTGCTGTCCTTCAGCGACGAGGAACACGGTGTTCGAGACGGAGCGTAGCAAGCGGCGGATGGCCTCACCATCCACATCCGTGTCGGCAAGAATCTCGTACGCCCTGGCGAACAAGGCGTCCCCAGCGATGATCGCTGTCGGTGTATCGAAGGCGATATGTACTGCCGGTTTGCCACGACGGACCGGGTCCTGGTCGATGACATCGTCGTGGACCAAGGTGAAATTGTGTATGATCTCTAGTGCGCAGCCGAACGGGAGCGCCGCTTTTCCTCGGCCTCCCACGGCCTCTGCAGTAAGCATGGCCATGACCGGGCGCATGCGCTTCCCCCCCGCTTCTGGATAATGTCTCATGGCCTTTATTAGCTTCTCATGCTTTCCATGCTCCACGTAGAGAAGGATGGCCTGGTTGATCTCCTTCACCATGTCTTTCATCTTCTTGGTGTGATCCATGATCATCAATCCTCCGCTGCTGAAAGCCAATCGGCTGTTCTTCCGCTTACTATGATCCGGCGTCGTCTCAGGTCAGCCACCTCGCTGCATCCGGTCAGGAACATGGCCGCCTTGAACTCCGCCTTCATCATCTCGAGCTTGGCGATCACGCTCTGGGTCGAATCCATGGCCTCTGCCAGTAATATTCTGGCGCAACCAGCTGCATTACCGCCGAGGGCGATGCCTTTGGCCATGCGAAGACCATTGTCCACTCCTCCACTGGCGATGATCTCCAGGCCCACGTCCGCCTCGATGACCGCCGCTGGGGCCGGTATGCCCCATTCGAAGAAGGTGGCACCTACACCACTAGCTACCAGGTCATGCTGCATGCGGGCCCGGTGCATCTCCACAACGGCGAAGTTGGTACCGCCCATGCCTGAGACGTCCATTCCCCGAATGCCAGTGCCCTTGAGCTGCAAGGCCGTCTCCCGGGAGATGCCAGCACCGGTCTCTTTGACCATGCATGGAAGTTCTTTGGCCAACGATCTTATGCCTTCCAGGCAGCCTAATGCGTTCACATCGCCCTCCGGTTGGATGACCTCCTGCAGGAAATTGAGATGTATGGCCATGATATCCGCGTCGATGAGCTCCCTGGCTCGAAGTACGTCCTCGAGAGAAAAAGGCCCTTTGTTCTTCTGTCTGACCAGTTGTGGCGCGCCCACGTTCCCGATGACCAGCGGCACGTCATATTCTTTGATCAATGAATAAGTGCCATCATCACCGTGCTCTATGGCCGGTCGCTGGCTTCCCACTCCAAATCCAATTTGCATCTTGGCGCAGGCCTCGGCCAAATTTCGATTGATCTTCTCGGCCAGAGGGAAGCCTCCGGTGATGGCCGTGACCACCAATGGGAATTCCAGTCTCTTTCCGAACAAGGTGACCGAGGTGTCGATGTCGTCCATGTTCACCTCAGGCAGAGCCTGGTGCACAAAATGCACGTCCGCCCAATAGTCGTAATCGGAAACGACATTCTCATTCAAGGTGACATCGATGTGGTCCGATTTCCTCCGCTCTATCTTCTTCATATGGATCCACCTACAACTCTGGAGGCAATGACCGAACGTCCCTTCATGGCCGCCTCTAGCCTTCCTGGTACCTTGCCATTGAGCACCAGGCATTCTTTGGTTCGGCCGGCCATATCTATCATGAATTGAATTTTGGAATAGATGCTGCCGGTGACGTCAACGTTCCTCTCCGTCCTTGGCAGTGCGTCCAGCACCGCCTTGTTCACATTCTCTATTAGTTCTGCGTCATCATCCATATTAGGATCGCCGGTGAAGACGCCATCCACATCGGTGACGAACAGCACCTTGTCCGGACTGAATTTCTCGGCCAAGGACATCATCAGCTGGTCACCCGAGCATATGCTCAATCCGCGCTTCTGGTCCCAGACCACGTCGCCAAAGGTCAACGGGACCATATTCAGGTCTAAATATCTCTGGAAAAGGTCAACGTCCAGCATCTCTAGTTTTCCCTGGTTCATTCGAGCACAGGAGGCAGGTGGGAGTGATACGACCGGCAGTCCGCTGTCCAACATGCAACGGGATATTTCCAGGTTCAGTTCTCGGACATCGGCCATGACCTTGGCCGCCCCCATGATCTGGGAGGGTCCATCGATACCCAGGTGCAGCCTGTGCTCCTTGGCCAGCATATGCCCGAACGATCCAGCGCCGTGAACGATCATGACCTTCTCGTCCGAAGAGGCTATCTCCAAAGTCAAACGGCTGGCGATCTCACGATCGAAGGTGCGGTATCTGCCCTTATCGGTAATTACGCTGCCACCTAACTTGACCAGTATCATCTGCTTCCTCAGGATAATTGGTCTTTGGGTATTAATGTTTCAACCGAGGGGATATGAAAAAGCTCAGATCCGCCGGCCACATTTAGGGCAGAACGCATCCTCAACCGATACGTCGGTTTGGCAATGTGAACAGGTCCGCTGCACCTCGACACGAGTGCCGCACTTTCTGCAAAAAAGGTCCTCCTGGGGGACACCGATACCGCATTTGACGCACTTTCTTTCCGGTTTGGGGATCTTGATCCGGGACACCTCTTTCTTTGGTTCAGATAGACCTGGTGAAGATACTCCCATCATTCTCCTGGCCCTCATTCCCTCCTTTAGGGCTTCATCGTATCTCTTCTCAGCGAAACATTGCTCGGCCTGGGCCAACCGCTCCTTCGCCTGGGCAATATCCTTGCCGCATGCCTCCTCTGCCTCTAAGTGGGCACGGCATGAATTGATGATGAAACGAGATTCGATCAGGTTCGGTTCTAATTTCGTGACTTCATGAGCCGTCTCGTGCTCCTCATCCAAGGGTGATTTCGGTTCCGTCTTCGGTGCATCACCTAAAGACATCTCTATGAAGGGGGCATTGATCAATATGTCCCTGGCCTTCTTGGCGGACTCCTTAGAAGAAACGAAACTGCCTCGGTTGTAAGCCTGTTCAGCCTGAATGATGACCAGTTCGGCCTCACGCGTGTCCTTCCCCTTCTGCCTGAGGGCCGAGGCAATGGCCTTAGTGGTGGCGATGTTATTGTAGGCATCGTCCTTGTCTATGGCCTTGTCAAGGTACTCTCTATTGCGGGTGCGCATGAATCGAAGTTCGATGTATACCACTATAGCCAAGATAATAAGCAGGACGACCAGAAACACGAGGTCAACGTCCAGTACAACCACCTTCGATTATGAAATCAATAGGTGATTTATCAATATTAATTCTATCGGGTACTGGAATATTAAAAAATAAAGGTAAGAAAGAATGGCTGACAGCGTTCCAGGCTTCCCGTGGGCTCGCGCACCACAGTACAACGGAGAACGCGGGCGGGCTTAGCTTCTGGGATCAGACGAGACCAGGCGTATCCCCGCCGCGATGGCCGTCAAACCATTCTGGAACAGTGCAACCAATCCGATTATAAAAACTTATTTGGAAGGCGTAGGGCACGATGTGATAGAGGTGGATGAAATATGATCCGCTTGAAAGACCGGGGCGATCATTTCCATAAAATTCTAATTGGAATATTAATTTCATATTATAATAGTACAATAATATGCAATGGAAAAGAAAATATCGTAATATTTTTACGAATTTTGCATGAGGTTTCTAATATATCGGTGACTAAAAACAGAGTTATTTTTCAATAATCTATTAAAGCCAGCTATCTCAAGGATGCCAAAATATTGTTTCGATTATTATCAATGTTGATACTAAGCATTAAATACGCACCTAACCTAGTTAAGAGTCGATTCAACCTCGGAAAGGACAGATTTCATAATCTAATCAACGCACACGCAAATCCACTAATGCACGGCCGCTTCGGCGGTTGGATCATCGAAGGGGGGAATAAGGGCATGAGTGCCAATGGCGACACTGATAGTAGAACAAATCTAGCGAAGATAGGGGCTTTATTGATCGCTATCTTCATGATCAGCGCCGGATTCATAACAATTCTTCAGATCACTGTTGAATCCGGTTCTGCGGCAGATAATTATCCGGCGGAGTATTTCGTCGGGTATGATTCTGGATCGGCAGTATGGCAGAACGCGAACTTGGGTAAGGCCTATATGGAGGGAGATTGGGTCTCTTACCAATTGCGCCTAGATACCGGAAGTAAGATATGGGGTGCAAGTGAGTTCAGTATCAAGTACAATTTCTATCAAGTATCTAGTAATGCGATTTACATCGATGGGTTCGATACATCTCTAGCAACCGGGTTCCAATATTCGACCGGGGACGTGCTAGTAGATGGAACGGAGATTCCGGGAGCCGGATGGGGTACACATATCCCAACGCCCGAAACCGGTGAGGCTGCTGGAACCGGACCGACGATCATAAACTTCATGGATGAATTCGATGGCACCACCGATTCGGATGCAACTCCGGATCAATTTAGGTATTTCACGGTGAAGGACCTGTCATGGCCCACTGCCACGGACCATGTGATAATCTTCTTCAGGGCTCATCTGTCCCTGAGCATCATCTGGCAGCAGGACCTGGAAAAGATCCTGCCGCAGGCGATGTCTGGAACTGAGTTCTCAAGTTGGGGCACAGGCACTTCGCACCAAGGGTCCTCATATGCAACTGGTTCTTCCAGGCATTTCTACCTGGAATTCCCTGGAATTGGTCTAAAGACAGTTCCGATTCCAATTACCGCCTACCCGACCAATGTGATAAGTGGACAGAAATTCGTCAACCTCAACCCGTTCGATGGTTGGAGGATATCGATGGAGGGAAAGCTCTATCTGTGGGGATCCTGTGAAAATATGGTCTTCATCCCCTATTCATCCAATGTATTGACCGGTGATGGACCGTGGGCGAATGGGTATTACGCATTTGATGGTTTGCCCAAGGGAAATTACACCGTATGGGAAGAGGATAAGGTTGGGTATGTACTGGTCCTCATAGGACGCGATCCCGGCTTAGTTAGCCCATATCACGACTGCGTTTCTGGTGAAGATTGGCCCAATCCCGATAGAACCACGGTATACGTGGATATGGTGAGGGGGACCCAAGCAGAGCCTCATACTCAGTTGATCAATTTCTACAATGTCTTCGGGACACCAGCAATAGACATTGAGAAGTATGTCTGGAACGGAGCGAACTGGGAGGACGCCGATACGGCGACCGGGCCTTTCCTGACCGCTGGACCTGTGCAGTTCATGATCAACGTGACCAACACTGGAAACGTGGAACTGACGGATGTTACGGTAACCGACGATAAGTATGGTGACGTGACGGTCCCGAGCGTCCTAGCTGCCGGAGAATCAGTTGAGGCCATGTACAACATGGAATGGGTCGCTGGACAACAGGAGAACAGTGCTACAGTTACCGGCTGGTTCGACGCCTTAAACGAAGAAGTGACCGATAACGATCTGGCGCACTACTTCGGTGCTGCTCCTGGAATAGACATCGAGAAGTATGTCTGGGACGGCGACAGCTGGGAGGATGCGGACACGGTCACCGGACCTTACCTGCTCTCTGGGCCGGTAGAGTTCAAGATCGTGATCACCAACACTGGTAACGTGCCTCTCAACGACATCGAGGTCGATGACGACATGTACGGTGGCGTGACCCTGCCGGGCACGACCCTGGCCGTGGGAGCTCACATGGATGTCGAGTACAGCATGGCCTGGGCATCCGGACAGCAGGCGAACACCGCCTGGGTGGACGGCTACTTTGATGATCATATGTACAGCGACAGCGACATGGCGCACTACTTCGGTGCTGCTCCTGGAATAGACATCGAGAAGTATGTCTGGGACGGGGACAGCTGGGAGGATGCGGACACGGT
>Ga0307377_10004157_pt1 | contig 15932 bp, 13 predicted proteins | sample TR3MG_FD_202535 | JGI IMG/M metagenome (GOLD analysis project Ga0307377, IMG submission 202535) | Soil microbial communities from Risofladan, Vaasa, Finland - TR-3 | ecosystem: Environmental > Terrestrial > Soil > Coastal area > Acid sulfate soil | place: Finland: Risofladan, Vaasa | collected... | reverse complement strand
CATGTTGTGGCGATTGCGTGGGTTCTCGCAAATCCCGCGGTCTATTCGGCAATTGTCGGTGCCCGTACTGTCGCACATCTTGACGGCCTCGAACGCGCCGCTTCCATTTCGCTCTCAGCCGATGTCACGTCGCGGTTGAGTGAGATTTTCAACATCAACCACGGACGACCGCTTGGCTCAGGTCCCGCTCCTGAAGCCTTCGCCTGGTAGGCAGATGTGATTCGCGCCCGTGCATCTTGCGCGGGCCCGCTGCTCAGGCTCGTGCGCCGCTGAAGGGCGTACGAGCCCCTTTTTTTTGGCTTCCGAAGGTACTCCCGGTAGGAGTAAGCATGCATCAGTTCTTGATCCCGCCGCCGATTGCCAGACCGGCAACTTTTCCTTGACAAAGCAAAAATCGTCCCCTAAACTTGTCTGAGTAACTGAATCGATTCAATATTCTGAATCGAGAGGTTAGGCGAAAAGGAGGAATTTCAGATGAGAAAGCTGACAATGATCACCTTTTTCTCAATTGTTGTGCTGGTCGCGGGTGGCGTATTCGCATTCGCGAATGGACAGAAAGAGTCCGCCGCCGCCACAAGTTCAAACGCACCGGTAACGCTCTCGTGGTTCATGTGGACCGGTAGCCAGGCGGAAGCCGATGCCTGGAAAGCACTTGCGGCAAACGTCACCAAGCAGTACCCGAATATCAACATCACGTTCGACACCGACAGCTGGCCAGGATACTGGGCAAAACTGCAGATCGAAATTGCAAGCGGCACTACTCAGGACATCCTGTCGCTGCAGAGCCTGCGACGTGAAGGATACGGCTCAGGGTTCCTCCCGCTGGATAGCTACATCAAGAATGATCCGAACATCAACATCAGCGACTTCGACAAGGCAATTCTGCCGAACCTGACCTATCAGGGGCACCAGATTGCGCTTCCCTACGACTTCGGACCGGAAATCGTGTTCTATAACAGGGACATGTTCGACAAGCACAACGTTCCGTATCCAAAGGTCGGATGGACAGTTGCGGACTTCGTTCAGGCCGCGCAGAAACTCTCAGGAGGCGGTGACTACGGGTTCGTGAACAACGTCGGTATCGACGCGATCCTGCCGTTCGTGCTTTCAGACGGCGGAAAGTACCTCGATTCAAACGGCAAGTTTGACCTGACCAGCCCGGAGACGGTGAAGGCAGTGCAGATGCTCGCCGACCTCGTAAAGAGCGGAGCGGCGCCGCAAATGGTCGCTACCAATGATTCGAACTGGACCCAGGAACAGTGGCTTGCAGGTAACGTAGCCATGCACGTGAACGGACCGTGGCAGATCATCAACTTCAAGAACACGGCGAAGTTCAAGTTCGGCATCGCGACCGATCCGGTCGGGTCTGCCGGTTCGGTAACAGTGACTGCGGGCTCAGGTTTCGGTGTCTCAAAGACTACGAAGTATCCGGAAGAGGCATTCAAGGCGGTCTCGGTTCTCACCAGTCCTGACTCACTGAAGTCGCTGGCCCTCGCTGGACGAGCGTTCCCCGCTCGGACATCGGTACAGCCGTCCTATTATCAGGCAACGGGTGTGGATCCGACCTTCGAACCCATCCTTACTTACGCCATCCAGCACGCCGTACCGTACACGATTACGCCGACGTGGCAGCAGGCGAACGATATGATCAGCAAAGCGCTGATTCCGATATATAATGGACAGGTACCGGTGCAGCAGGGACTCGAGCAGCTTCAGCAGCGGTTGAACAACCTGCAGTAAGCGGCGGTCGGAGCACATTGCCGTATTGCGGCGATGTGCAAAGGTAGTTACTTCGTGGGGCGCAGGCCTCACGAAGTAATTTTCCATCCACTGAGGATTGCGGGGGAATACCATGGTGATAGACCCGGTGGCAGTTTCCGGCATGAAAGAGGGATACTTTGACCGACTCCGTCGGAAGATGGGCCATTCGGAAGGGTGGGTCGCATTCCTGTTCCTGTTGCCGAATCTCGCCGGCTTTCTTTTGTTTATTCTGGTGCCAATCATAGCCACATTTGGCCTGAGCCTCTTTCAGTGGCCTCTCATCCGCGCACCCAAGTTCATTGGCATTCGCAACTATTTACAGCTGTTTACCGCTGACTCGGGGTTCGGACGAGTACTCCTGAATACGCTCTACTACGTAATTGTCTACGTTGCGTTGAATCTTGTTGTGTCTCTCGCTACTGCTGTGTGGCTTGCGAAAAAGCGACCGGGACAGAACATCTTCCGCGCGGCGTTTTTCCTGCCCGTGCTCGTGACGCCTGTGGCGATCGCACTGATCTGGCAGTGGATATACAATCCGTCCTACGGACTCCTGAACTTTGCGCTCCATGCGTTTGGAATTACCGGTCCGAACTGGACCGGAGATACGCGGTGGGCAATGCCCGCGCTCATCTTCATGAGTGTGTGGGAACTGTTCGCGTACAACATGTTCATCTTCATCGCCGGAATCCAGGGTATCCCTGTCGACCTCCACGAAGCAGCATTCCTGGACGGTGCGGGCGCCTGGATGCGTTTCTGGAGAATTACGCTTCCCATGCTGTCGCCGATCATCTTCTTCGGAACGACAATGACATTGATAACCTCATTTCAGACGTTCGACCAGGTCTTTATCCTGACGAACGGTGGCCCGGGAGAGGCTACCAATATCCTCGGTTTGTTTGTATATAACAATGCATTCCAGTACTTCCGGATGGGGTATGGAGCTTCAATTGCGGTACTCACCTTCCTGTTGATTCTGACAGTTACGATTGTGCAGTTCCTATTCCAGAACAAGTGGGTGTACTATGAAAGCGTCCGGTAAGGGAGCAATGGTCGCAGACTCGCAGTCTGGTCTTCAGTACCTCGGCAAAACGCTGAATTATATTGCACTTATAGCAGTTTCCATCCTGCTTCTTATTCCGTTCCTGTGGATGATCGCAACCTCGCTGAAACCGAACGGCGAGGTTATGTCGGTGCCGCTTCAATGGTTCGGAAGCAAGATTGTCTGGAACAATTACGCGCAGGCCATGACCTTTCTCCCGTTCGGAATCTTCATCGCGAACAGTCTGATTGTCGGTATATTCGGGACTCTTCTGACGCTGCTGACTTCGAGCCTATCCGCCTACGCATTTGCCCGACTTCGCTTCAAGATCCGGGACAAACTCTTTCTTGCGTATCTGGCGACACTGATGGTCCCGCAGCAGGTCGTGATCATTCCGATGTTCCTGCTTATGAACTACTTCGGCTGGGTGAATACCTATCAGTCGCTGATTATTCCCTGGGCATTTACTGCATTTGGAACATTTCTTCTGCGTCAGTTCTTCATGGCGGTGCCGTTCGAGTTCGACGAGGCAGCCCGTCTCGAAGGTGCCACCCATTTCGGTATCTACTGGCGCATCATCCTGCCAATGTCAAAGGCGGGCCTTGCGACGCTTGCCGTGTTCACATTCCAGACCTACTGGAACAATTTCCTGTGGCCGCTCATCATCGTCAACAAGCAGAATCTGATGACGCTACCACTCGGCCTGGGAAGGTTTCAGGGGCAGTTTGGTACTCAATGGAATCTGCTCATGGCCGCGGCGACCATTTCCGTCATTCCCGCTCTGCTTCTGTATATATTTGCCCAGCGCTACATTGTTGCAGGAATTCAGTTTTCAGGCCTCGGCGGTCGTTAACAATCTTACTCAAAGGATAAATACTGTATGAACACCACAGATCGATTCGATGCTACATGGGAATCTCTTGCTGACTACCCGGTGCCGCGATGGTACGAAGACGGGAAGTTCGGCATTTTTATTCATTGGGGAGCCTATTCGGTCCCGGCCTTCGGAAACGAATGGTACCCGCGTCACATGTACATTCCCGGACGGCCCGAGTACGAGCACCACATTGCGACCTACGGCTCACACGAAAAGTTCGGCTACAAGGACTTCATTCCGCAGTTCAAGGCAGAGAAGTTCGATCCTGAGGCGTGGGCGATTCTGTTCCGCAAAGCCGGAGCCCGGTTTGTCGTTCCGGTTGCTGAGCATCATGACGGATTCGCAATGTATGATTCCGCGTTGACTGAATGGAATGCGGCCAAAATGGGACCACGACGGGACGTGATCGGAGAGCTCTCCGCAGCCGTCCGGAAGCAGTGGCTCACATTTGGCCTGTCGAGCCATCGGGCCGAGCACTGGTGGTTCTTTGATGGAGGGAGCCGGATCAAGTCGGATGTGACGGATCCCCGGAACGCGGGGCTTTACGGTCCCGCGCAACTTCGGGACACCCAGCCAAGTGACTGGTACCTTTCGGACTGGTTCGCACGTACCTGCGAGCTTGTGGACAAATACCAACCGCAGCTGGTCTGGTTTGACTGGTGGATCGAACAGCCGGCGTTCGCACCCTATCTGCAGCGGTTTGCATCCTACTACTACAACCGCGCGGCGGAGTGGGGCAAGGATGTTGCCATCAACTACAAGTACAACTCCTTCAAAAATCATAGCGCGGTGTTCGATGTGGAGCGGGGACAGCTGAGTGACCTTCGCTCACCGTTCTGGCAAACCGACACCTCAATCGGGAAGAAGTCCTGGAGCTACGTTGACGGGGAAGAGTACAAGAGCGCGGAGTCGGTAATCGGGGACCTCATCGACATTGTCAGCAAGAATGGTGCGCTACTGCTCAACATCGGCCCGCGTGCAGACGGGACCATCCCGGCTGAACAGCAGGACATTCTGCTCTCAGTCGGCGCCTGGCTTGGACGGTACGGGGAGGCAATCTACAGCACTCGACCGTGGAAGGTGTTCGGGGAAGGACCTACCGAGGTTGTCGATGGGCCGTTCAACGACACGCGTCGAAAGAGCTTCACGTCCGCAGATATTCGATTCACTGAGGTCAGGACCGATGCCCGAGAGGGGAGCAGGCTCTATGCCATAGTCATGGACAAGCCTGCAGGCGATGAGGTCATGATTCGCACGCTTTCGAGTGAGCTGACGCTACTTCGCGAGAAGATCAAGTCGGTCAGCCTTGCCGGCGCCGAGGGGCAGACCTCAGGTGAGCTCAAGTGGAATCGCGGCCCGAGAGGACTGCGGGTCAGGGTCCCGGAGGGACTGGTCGAGAAGGGGCCATTCGCACTCAAGATTACGCTTGAATGATGGGGGAAGATGCATGGCTCATATTGCGGTAACCGGCGGAAGCGGCAAACTCGGCACCTGGGTACTGCCTGAGCTTGCAGACAACGGGCACGACGTGTGGAACGTTGACACGAAGCCTCCCGCGGACGAACGATTTCGGACCCGGTTCGCCGACCTTAACAATCTCGGCGAAGTGTACGGCGCGTTGCGCGGTGCCGATCTGGTTGTACACCTTGCGGCGATACCGGTGGCTTTTCTCTACGCAAATGAGGTCACATTCAGGAACAATGTGGTTGCAACGTACAACGTATTCGAAGCAGCCGCAGGCCTTGGCATTCGCAGAATTGTCCACGCCTCGAGTGAAACTATTTACGGCATAGGTTTTGCCGAGCAACTGATTCAACCGAACTATCTTCCTCTGGATGAGGACCATCCGCTGCTGCCCGAGGACCCCTATGGACTGTCGAAACTGGTCGGCGAAAAGACCGCCGAGTCCTTCAATCGGCGAACCGGAATTGAGGCGTTCTGTCTTCGCTTCGGGTACATCCATACTCCGGAAATGATCAGGACATTTCCGTCGTTCAACAGGAATCCGCATGAACGAGTGAGAAATCTCTGGAACTACATAGACGTTCGTGACGCCGCGGTAGCGTGCAGGCTCGCGGCAGAAACTGACAAGGCCGGATATTCCGAATTGAACATAGTGGCCGATGAGACCTGCATGGATGTGAAAAGCCGGGATCTCGTGGCCGCGCTGTTTCCCGGGGTCACGGACATTCGCGAACCGCTTACCGGTTACGAAGGACTCATGAGTAACCGGCGCGCGCATTCGCTGCTCGGCTGGAATCCGACTCACCGGTGGCGGGACGCGCAGTAGCAGATAAGTGCCGGTGGCCGCGCCGCCCGGACCCAGGTGTTCGCGGCGGCACCGGTGCAACGTCTCCTATGTCCGGTGGACGGGCTGTGTTCCGTCGTAGATGAGTTCCATGTTCATGTCGTTAGCGAGTTTCTGCATAACGGAGTCCGACGGACGTTTTCTCCGGGCAGTGTACAGCGATGCAGCCTCCAGCACCCGCGGCAACAGATCGACATCTCCCACCGTATTCAGGAAGACATCAGGGTTACCCAGTACCCATGCGACCGTGTCGTTGATCTGTTCCTGATCCTCGAACGGTTCATACCAACAATTGCGCGTGGGTTCGCCCTGCCATGGACGACGCGCAATTGACTTGATTGTCTGCACCGCAACACCTTTTGTTTTGCACACCGCGAACAGTTCGTCGAATGACTTGCGGTACTCTGCGTGCTGGTAGATCAGCCAGTTGTAGGGTACCAGCACCGAGGCAAAGTCAAACTGCTCAAGACTCTTCATGTGCATTCTCGGCACAGTGAATCCGTGACCTGTCACGCCGATGTAGTCGACAAGCCCCTCGTCCCGCGCTTCGATGAGCGCCTGCAGTGCGCCATTTTTGCCAATCGCGACATCCCATTCGCCGGTCTCGACCAGGTTGTGCATCTGGATGAGTTCGACGTGGTCGGTCTTCATCCGTTCAAGTGAGCCGTGAAGTTCGGTTTTCGCACCCTCATATGTTCGCTGTCCTGTTTTGGTAGCGAGGAAGAACTTGTCGCGGTGGTGGGCAAACCATGGGGCCAGTCGTTTCTCCGCCTCGCCCTGTCCGTAGCTTGCCGCAACGTCGATGTGATTCACTCCGTACTTGAGGAGCACTTCGAGGGTCTCGTCAGCCCGTTCCTGTGAAACCGATCCAAGGGACGCGGCACCAAAGAGCGTACGCGTACTGGGGTGTGCTGTCGGCCCGAATATCTTTGTCTCAATCATCTGCAACTCCTGTGCCTGGCAGTATCTGATAAAGATACCGATTCACGTTGCCGGGCGGCAAACCAGGAGTTGAGATTTTTGAACGAGCTTCGCGAGGTGGGCTATCGTTCCGCGTTTGCCGTCGTAGTCTGTTCGGTTCCCGCCTGTTGCAGACCGGACTCGGGCACCACGCCATAGTCGCGGTAACCGTCTTTCCGCACGTCACGCAGGTAGAACGAACCCGCGGTCGGCTGCTGGTCGGTGGTACCGGTGTGCAGGAGCTCAGGTACGCCCTGCGCCTCGTTGACAGTGCCCGGCTGCTGGTAGCCCTGATGCATCCACCGCTCATACTCGTCGGCAGAGGCTGAATATCCTTCGTCGACGAGTGGATTCGGCCACGAGGCGATGACAGACGGTGCACGTTCGGCAATGCGGCCGGAGAGGAGAATCATGGTATTCCCGGAACCGTAGGAGCTCACCAGGATCGATTTCCCGATGATGGCGTTTCCCTCCGCTGCGTACCGATTGCGCAGGAGCGAAGCAAGAGCTATGAAAACCGACGCAGTATAGGTATTTCCGGTGTCAGCGATTGGTTCGAGCGAATCGTAGAGTCCCCTCGCTTCAAGGTGCGAGCGTACCGCTTCGGGCGACAGGCCGAGCTCGTTTTCAAATATCTTTTCGAGCGCGATACCGGGCATATTGCGGAACGGCGCATGAAGTACGAAGTAGTCAGTTGAAAGTAACAGGTCTCGAACGGTCGTCATGTTCCGTTTCGCAAAATCCGCGAGCGCACCCGCGAGGCTGTCGCGATAGCACACCATCGAGTATTGCCCTTTGACGCGTGCAGTTACCGAGCCGAGCGGACGGAAGAAATCATCAACATCACTCGAGTAGAATCCGGGTCGTGCTACGTCGATTTCGAGCAGCGCAGGGTTCGCTTCAATGAGCACCGCGGCGGCCCCCGCGCCCTGCGTCACCTCGGCGGTCGACTTGCCTTCATACCGGGCAATGTCGCTCGCCGTCACGACGCCAAAATCCGCGTCACCTCTGGATGCCGAAAGAAGAGCCGCCGTGGTGAGGATTCCGGCGGTGGCGCCCGCGCATGCGTGCTGCACCTGGTAGCTCGCAATGTGATTCGGAAGGTTGTAGCCCGCCGCATTCAACATGCCCTGAACATACGCGGACAGTGGTTTGGAGTAGTCGAGTCCGGTCTCAGTACCCGAAACCAGATATCTCAATGCCTGCATGTCCAGTTTTCTGCCGTGAGTTCCCGAGAGCAGCCGTGCCGCGGCCTCCGCCGCCATTGTAGCGCTGTCCTCCCAGGAACGCGGAAACCGGATCGAACGCTGTCCGGTGGTGCGAAGCGCACGCTCGAAGTGCCGTTCCATATTCGGCAATGTCTCGAGTCGATAGGACACCAGTCGATTGAGGTCCATGCGTGGAGAAGGTACGTAAAGGGAAATATCCCCGATTCCTACGGTGGTGTTGTTCACGTAAATTGCCTCCCAACCGCCATTTTGCCGGCCACCGGCCAAGCAAAACACCAATTGTATACTAACATTATCATGGTCACTTTACCATGTAAAGTACTCTGCGCGGTCAAAGCGTCGTCAGACCTCTTCCGCAAACAGAAATCCGCGTTGCTTCTGTTTGGCCGAAAACATGGCGCGATCGGCGCGTTGCAGTATCTCTTCTGCGTTATCGTTCCCCGCCGAAAACAGGCAGACGCCTATGCTGGTAGTAACAACGCATGTGTGCTCAAGGTATGCAATCGGAGCGGCGACGGATTTCTCTATTTTCCCGGCAACAGCTGCGGCATCGTCTTTTCCATTTACCAGATGTACTATCGCCACAAACTCGTCGCCGCCGATGCGATACACCTCATCGCTCGCGCGCAGCACTTCCCGAAGGCGGGTAGCAACCGTGCAGAGCACCATGTCACCCGCGTTGTGTCCAAGTGAATCATTAATTCCCTTGAAACCGTTCAGGTCAAGATACATCAGCGAGGAAACCTGTCCGTTGTCACCGAGTCGTCTGTTTCCAATTGACTCAAGATGCTCGAACATAGCCTTTCTGTTCGGAAGGCCGGTCATCGCGTCGTGATATGCCATATGCTTCAGCTCGTCTTCGATTCTCTTGCGCGTACTCACATCACGGATCAGCGCAAGAGTCGCAGGTTGCCGAAGATAGAGCACTGTCGCAACGCTGAACTCAACATGAATTGAGTATCCGTCCCGATGGATGAGGGCTGTCTCATGGAGCTCCTGGATCTCGTCCTCTCCGCGGCTTGAGAGGAATTGGGAAAGGTCATTCACCGACAGCGGGTCTACGAAGTCCGAGTAGTCACGTCCAACGATATCCTGTCTCTCATAGCCGATCATCCGCGCCATTGAGTCGTTTGCCAGCACAACGTTGCCATCCCTCAGCAGCACAATTCCGTCGTTTGCATGTTCAATGAGCGCGCGATAGAGCATCTCGCTTTCACGTACCTCCTCGGCGAGCAGCCTCACTTCGTACAAAGCCGCACCGAGTCTTCGATTCTTGCGCTCGAGTTTCCTGAAGGTTTGATCACGACTGCGTTCGACGTAATAGGTAAGGAAGAACGTGACGGACAGCGAGAGGAGAACGTGTCCGGCAAAGCCGGTCGGAAACCGTTCTCCAATTTCAGGAAGCAGCACCAGAAGTAAAACGGCGAGAAGCAGGAATGCCGCGCCAAACAGAACCGAGCCGCTTCGTGTGCCGAGCAGAAAGAGCATAACGGTCGGCAGACCGTAAAACCAGAGATACGCGTGCGCCGATTCTGGCCCCGAAACGGTTCCGTACAGGAGCGCCGCAATCAATACGCTCAGGCCTATTGCTCCGGGGAACAGCGATGTAACATATTTCCGCTGAAAACCGATTGCGACCGCAATGCCAATTGCGGTGATGCCGTTCATCACCGCTTCAAACAGGCGGCCATTGATAGAGCTGGCGATGCTGCCGTACACGAGTAATATCACACCGATGGACAGCGTGAGGTTGGTCATGGTGAGCTTGCGAAGCTGGTCCGGAGTCGTGATAGACGGAGCATTGCTCGTTACGTACTGCCGGAACAAATGACGTACTGACATCGGTTATGCGTTCTCGTGCCTTACCCAACTATAATAGGCAGACACTATATTCGTCCAGCTATCTGCATATGCTCGAGCAAACTCCTCTCGCCGCACTAATGATCCAAATGGGTTATTTCCCTTTTTTTATCGAATTCGTACTGTAAAGTAAACAAGGAGCACCCATTTTGTCTAATGTAGATTTCGTCGTCCTGACGCTCGCCATAGTGATGGCTGTCGGTGTGGTGACGTTTCTTTTCAGCGAAAGAACCCACATTTCGTATGTCCCCATCCTCATCGTGCTTGGAATGCTGGTTGGACCCATTCTCGGTATCCTGAACCGATCGATTTCCCACCAGCTTTTTAATTATGCACGGGTATTCGGACTTGTCATAATCCTGTTTGCCGAAGGTCACAACCTGAAGTGGTCGCTGCTCAAACGCCATGTTGCCACTATAACGCTGCTCGATACCGTGGGCCTGCTGGTAACTGCACTCATCGCTGCTGTCGCGTTTTCGCTACTGCTGCATGTGCCCTTCCTGGTAGGCTTTCTCTTCGGCGCAATAATAAGCGCTACGGATCCCGCAACGCTCATTCCGCTGTTCAAGCAGCACAACGTAAACGAAGATATGCGCTCGGTCATAGTGACGGAATCAATCTTCAACGATCCGCTGGGTATCGTGCTCACGATTCTCGCAATCGCTCTGATTGTGCCTCAGGCAGACAGCGCGCACTTCCTTGAGTCAATTGCAAGCGTCACCACACTCTATCCTGCGGCGTTCATCTTCTTCCTGTACGAAGTATCTGTTTCGATAGCAATCGGAATCGGACTTGGGCTTCTGGGGTACTGGCTCATTCATGTACTGCATCTCGAACCGTTTTCGGAAGTGTACTCGCTTGCGCTCGCGTTCGGCGGCTTTGCGATTGGTGAGGCGGCTCAGGCTTCCGGATACCTGGTCGTGACGGTCATTGCGATAGTGCTTGGGAACCACGAGGTATTCTTCAAAGCACACGATCGGGTGGAGAACGCCGAGCGGGTAATTTCGAGCGAGCGCCACTTCAATGAGATCCTTTCCGACTTTGCGGCTGTTCTCATCTTCATCCTTCTCGGCGCAAGCATGGACCTGAAGAGCCTGGTTTCGTCACTTGCGATCGGCTCGGTCATAGCGCTCATCGTCGTATTCATTGCCCGGCCGGTAGCGACACTCTCGATTCTCCCGCTCGGCCGGTGGAACGCCCGGCAGTACGGCTTCATGGCACTCGAAGGACCGCGAGGGGTCGTACCGTCAGCACTGGCAGGTTTGCCGCTCGCTCTCGGCCTGTCATTTCACAATCAGCAGCTCATCGGGTGGGGAGAGTCCATACTTGCGGTCACCGTCATCACGATCCTGGTATCGGTCATCCTGGAAACACTCTGGGCAAGCGCATTGAACAGGTGGTGGCTCGGCGCAGGTAAAAGCTCGAAGGTGACTGTCGGCTCAACCGCCGGCTGAGCGCAGAAGCGCGTTTCGGGATTTCAGGAAGAAGAACAGAACTATAGCGAAGGTCAGCGCCGGCGACACCCAGGCCGGCACCGGGACGTGAAAGCCGTCAGCTATCATCACCCCGCCGAGGCAGAGTATCGAGTACATTGCGCCATTTTTCAGGTACCGGTATTGCCTGATCTTCTCAATGTTGCCGACCGTGAGCTGTCTCACTACGACGGCTCCTATGCCGTTGCCGAGCAGGATGAGCGGTACCGCAAGTGTGAATGCGAACGCTCCGAGCACTCCATCGATTGAGAAGGTCGCGTCGATGATCTCCAGATAGAGGATCTTGCTCAGGTCCGAAAGGCCCGAACCCATGAGCTGCCGCTCCTGATATTCTGCATTCATCTTGAACCCGTGAGTTATGAAGAACGCAGTTGAGCCTACGACTGCTCCAAATGCTATCATCGCGTCCGATTTCAACGCGTACCAGACGATGAAACAGAGCAGCACGGAAACGGTGGCGTAGAACCATACGCCGTTCCGCGCGAAAAAGCGTTCGCCCGGAAGTCCGTACTCCTTCGGCTCCAGAAAGAGCCAGTGGAAGAACAGAAAAAGGAGAAACGTGCCTCCGGCGATGAGGAGCACGGGGGCAGCATGTTCGATTGCCGAATGAATCCGCGGATCGCTCGAAAATGCCGCAACGAATGAGCCGGCAAACCCGAGGCCGGGAACCGAGGCCCACACGATAAGCCACGGCAGGAAACCCCGCACGACGAACACCGCAAGCAGGATTCCCCACAACAGAAACCAGCGGCGGGCTTTCGCTCCCATCGTGCCGAGTACTTCAGCGTTGATGATCGCGTTATCTATGCTGCTGACAACCTCGAACAATGCAAGGCCGAGAACTGTTATCACGTACATGACAATCTCCATGCCACTGTCCCCCTGATGCACTCGGGGTGCGGGAGTTCCCGCGGACCGCTACTGTTGCTCTTTCGCCGTACGAAGTTCCTCCACACTCCTGCGCTCAAGCCGCGCTGCACCGGCTGATGTCCGCGTCGGAATTCGGGGACCGTCGGCAAGTCGGCGTTCTGCGTCAGAGATGGCCGCCGCGTACTGAGGCAGCCACGCCTTCTGTGCAACGAGCAGCTCATCTACCAGTTGCCATATCTCAGGCGGATTGCACACCGCTCCAACGAGTGGATCCATCATCATCGCCTGGCGGAGGAGCGCATCGTCTCCGCGCACCGCCGCTTCAACCGCGAGCCGCTGTACGGAGATGCTTGCGCTGCATATGGCCGCCGGTCCGAGCGGCAGCTCCCCGACGACCGGAATCGACATGCCATTCCCATCGACATAGCCGGGCACCTCGACAATCGCATCCTGTGGAAGGTTCGATATGGCGCCGCCGTTTACCACGTTGAAGTGGCCCCGGTATGTTCGACCGGTTTCCAGACCCTCGAGGATGTAGGAGCCGTGTTCGAGCGATCGTTCCTGCTGCGAGTAGGTGAGCGCAGGCTCGGATTCCAGTTGCGCGAACTCGGTAACGAACCAGTCGCGCTGCTCGGTGCAGTGCCTGAGGTACCCGCCGGTTTCACCGTGGATCCAGTCGCTCAGATCGATCCAGCGAGTAATCTCTTCCGGCCGCTTGCGGTACCACGGCAGATACTCGCTGAGATGACCGTTGGATTCTGTACTGTAGTAGCCGAACCGGCGGAGCATGTCGATGCGGACTTTCTCCTGTTCACGGTAGACCGGATGATTCTCAAATGCCGAAAGAAGCTTGCCGGTGAGGTCCTCTCCCCTGTGGCGGATCTGTATGTACCAGGTCTGATGATTGATACCTGCACAGACAATATCCACATCTTCACGCTTCAACCCGAGGGCATCGGCAATCTGTTCGTGTCCGTGCTGGACACCATGGCACAGGCCAACTGTTCGAACCCCGCCGTATCGATTTGCAGCCCACGTATTCATCGCCATCGGATTCGCGTAGTTCAGAAAGAGCGGATCAGCAGATGCAACTTCACGAATGTCTTTGCAGACATCGAGAATGAACGGTATGTTTCGCTGACCGTACATGATGCCGCCTGCGCAAAGGGTATCACCCACGCACTGATCAATGCCGTATTTCAGGGGAATCTCGATATCGGTAGAAAAGGCCTCCAGACCGCCGATTCTGGCGACGCTGAACACGTACCTGGCACCTTCAAGTGCCTTACGCCGATCGGTGGTGGCAATGAGGTGCACGCCCGTTTTGCCGTTGGCTGCTATATCCCGTCGCACAAGTGATTCCACCATCGCAAGGTTGTCCCTATTGATGTCCATAAGCGCAATCGAGATCGAGTCGAACTCCGGGACGCTCAGGATGTCGCGGATCAATTTCCTGGTGAAACCGATGCTTCCCGCACCGATGAATGCAATCCGGAAGTCCATATGACTACACCTTCAGCACCACGAGCACCACAAGTACCAGGATACCAAGGACGATCCGGTAGTACCCGAAAGGAATGAAGTCCCGCTTGCGCAGGTAGTTCATGAATGCGCGGACAACAACCAGCGCCACGAGAAAGGAGACAATGAAGCCGACTGCAAGGAGAACCCATTCGCTTGCCGTGAAGTGAAGTCCCTGTTTCGCGACGGTGAGTCCGGTCGCGCCAACCATAACCGGTACTGCAAGGAAGAACGAAAACTCCGCGGCGGCCGCGCGTCCGAGTCCCATAATCATGCCACCGATTATGGTAGCTGCCGAGCGTGAAGTGCCGGGAATCATGGCAAGCGTCTGGAACAGACCGATGGCAAATGCGACGCCGAGGGAAATGGTGTGCACGTCGGTATGTCGTTCGCGCGTATTTTTCTTGAAGACATTTTCGATGACGATCAATACTATTCCGTAGAAGATGAGAGTGATCGATACCACGATTGGATTGAACAGTTTCTCAGTTATAAACTTGTCCAGCGCATAGCCGAGGATTGCCGCGGGAATGACGCCGATTATGATCCTCAGCCACAACTGCCATGTTCGTGTGCGTTCCTCGGCGGGAGCTGCCCACGGCCAGATCGTTTTCCAGAATAGAACGACGATCGCAAGCATGGCGCCAAGCTGTATGATGACCTCGAAGCCTGCGACAAACTTTGCATCGTTTGACATTTTGATGAAGGTCTCAGCAATGATCAGATGACCCGTGCTGCTAACCGGGAGAAACTCAGTTACACCCTCAACGACTCCGAGAATTGCCGCTTTAATCAGAGCAAGTATATGCATTGGTACCTCGCCTCAACGGATATTGAGGCGTAGCGTATACCATTCGGTGCCAGATGGACAACGGTTCGGTGTGGAGAATCGATTGCAGAGTACGCTTTGCGCTGGAGAAACTGTACCGGATGACGGGGTAATAACGGCAGGCAATCTGCTCCGCCGGGGAACTTCCCGGCGGAGACCGCGCCGCAAAAGCGGCGCGCATGATTTGTTACTAACTAAAAACGGTCGTGGCGAGGACGAAACTCTTTATTTCGGTCACGATTGTCCTGAGCCTCGTTGACCCGCAGCTGACGTCCGTCGAGCTCCACCCCGTTCAACCCCTGAATAGCTGCTTGCGCAGCCTCCTCTGTGCCCATTTCGACAAATCCAAAACCACGTGCGCGTCCGGTTACTCTATCGGTGACTATATTAACCGATACGATCTCGCCATACTGTGAGAACAATGATTCGAGACTCGACCCGTCGGTAGAGTAGCTGAGATTACACACGTACAATTTCTTAGACATGCTGTCTGTCCTCGGGGTTACCACCCCATTCGCAACTAGTTCCTGGAATTCATCAACGATAAACCAACTGTGATGCACTAATCTTGCCGGAGAACTTGGAGGGGTTTAATTGGTTAAGGTAGGGCATAGCAGTCCCGTTTCGCCAGCATAGGCACCACAATTTTCCGTCAGTACCGCAAGACAAACAGTCGAGCTTCCCCGCCGGACCAGTAAAGCTAGAATAACACGGGTAATGCATTCCAGCAAGTCTTTCTTTTTCCGGCGGGGTCGACAGATATTCTTCTACTTCAGACCGCTGAACTGGAGAGACTCAACTACCTTCCGTCCGGCTATCAGCAGGAACAGGATCGACGGGATCATGCTGAGCGCGGTGCCAGTCATCAGTCCGGTCCAATCCGGCGAACCCTGTGGTGTCTGTGTCTGGAATATCGCAAGTGCAGCCGTCAGCACGCGAACGTTCTCGTTCCGTCCGACCAGAAACGGCCACAGAAAGTTGTTCCAGCTCTGGAAGAACACAACAATACCGAGTGTCAGCAATGCAGTCTGGCTTACCGGCAGGATGATCCGCCAGAAGATGGAGAACGGTCGGGCTCCGTCGAGCAGTGACGCTTCCTCCAGTTCTATTGGAATTCCCAGCATGAATTGACGGAGGAAGAATACCGAGAACGGAGTCATGAGAAAAAACGGAGCTACCAGACCC
>Ga0307377_10004156_pt1 | contig 15932 bp, 12 predicted proteins | sample TR3MG_FD_202535 | JGI IMG/M metagenome (GOLD analysis project Ga0307377, IMG submission 202535) | Soil microbial communities from Risofladan, Vaasa, Finland - TR-3 | ecosystem: Environmental > Terrestrial > Soil > Coastal area > Acid sulfate soil | place: Finland: Risofladan, Vaasa | collected... | reverse complement strand
TATCTATCAGTCCCTGCATGGTATCAAGGTCATCACCCAAGGTCTGCATGTCATCTGCGTAAACACTTGGGTTTATTCCACCACCACCTGTACCACCTGAGAGTGCGTCAATAGCACCACAAACGATATACATGTCATTGTCGTAAACATTCTTATCGAGTTTGAAGGTGGTATTCTGATATGTTGCAGCAGTTGTGCCTGTGAGTATATTCCATAGGTCTGTCTGGTCTGAAATCGTACCCGTAATCTCACCCCAAGCACCACCACCTGTACCGCCAGTATAAATTATCTGCGTCTGGTCTGCTCTCACCACAATACGTGGTGTATTCTCAGATGCCAGAGTTAATTGCGCAAGTTGTCCGTCAACTCTAACTATCAAAGGTTGGCTTGGGTCAATGCTGGCTTTGATACTTGGGTCTAATGATGTTACTTTTACAGGATAATCACCAAGTCTTATAATCATAGTTATCGAGTTATTCTGTCTTCAATAATGAAGTTTCCATTTAAAAATGCACGTTTTGGATATTCTACAGATTGAAGATACATATCGTATTCGTAAGTGCCTGTCTTGATATTAGCCAATTCAGTAAAAGTTTTATTTAATTGGAATGTGTTTCCTGTTGTGCTCAATATAATACTGTTATCGTCTGTGGTAAATCCCAATATTATTACGTCTGATTTTGGTGACTGTCTCACATCGAGTGTAGCACCCGTATATGACGTGAAATCGAAATCTACTTCAGTGCCCCCACTCATTGTAACAGCAGAAATTACTGCTGCTAAAGTCCTGTCTTTGTTGATAACCAAATCGTATTGAGTGTCTTGTCTTAAATCTAATGTATCTTTACTCATTTTGATGTGCTTTATTATATAACTAATTCGTTTTTATTTTTGTTTTAATACGCTTCTATTACGCTGTAATTCCTCGCCCTTGAATATGACACACTTCTAAAGGATAAACTATAGTAGTTTTCGTCTGCTATGCCTATTTCCATACCGTCCTGCAATACCAATGGTAAATCGTACCCAACTATCCATTGCTGACCGTTGGTGTCTATAATCCACGCTACTGCATTACTGATAGCAAATTCACCCTCTGCTGTGAATAGAAATTCCTTGAGTTTTGCATTCGTTGCAAACCCAACTCGTGGGAGTCGAAAAGAAATATTCTTAACATAGGTCTTGCCCTGTCTTCCTTCAACATATTCTTCAGTAAACTCAAGATTGTTTCCAAGGTTTGCTACTTCATTCCATTCAATGGTTTGTCCACCCATTAATGCTGTGTTTGCGTCTGCGTCCCATGCTTCCACACGTATAACAGAATCTGTTGTGCCTGTAACCGTAATGTATTCGATTGGGAAATCGATAACGTTTCCATTTAACTGCCTTGAGCCAATGTAAAGATTCTTCACTGTGCCAATGCTGTAACTGCATACATCAAATATACTCTGTGCCATATTAAGGATTTATTATATTATTGATAACATATTCTTCATCAAGATTGGTGACGATTTTGTTATTGCTTATTGCATTCATTACAAGTACGTATTCGTTAGACTCTCGTTTATAACTATCTACTTGTGCTCCGAGCCTGTAACCCATTACCCACCACTGGTCATTTGTGTCTTCAAACACGACAATATACCTGTTGACCAAGAAATCCACCAATTGCTTCCATTTAGCGTTGTCTGCATGTGGAATGGTAATAGTTATCGTATCGGTAAAGATAAAGCCTTGGTGAGTCTTATTCATCGTCTGAGCGTATGTTACGCCTTTGGTGTCCAGTACGATTTCAAACCATGCTGAAGGCAAGGTAGCATCGATAAATGTTTTTATCTTAATACTATTGAAAAACTGTGGGTCTAATCCAGATACGAAATAGTCTTCATCACTGTCTGACCAATAATTATATTCGACCAGATTATTCCACTCCGTTACGAAGACTCTTTTTATGCCAGATGTTGCACGTAGGCTTTCACCTAAGATTTGGTGCATCCCTGTTAAGATGATACAATCTGTGGTTTCGTTATATAGTACACCATAGTATTTTCCAACACCAAGTGGTGCGATTACTAATTGGTTAATCTCTGCTTCAGTGAGTCCTGCTTCAGTCCACACCAATTCTGCATCAGTCTCGTCACCAAATTCCTTATAGAGATTAAACTCGTATGTTGATGTTGTGCCAGTATCTGAGAAGAAATAAACAAAACGTCCTTTAACGTCACCAAATCCACCACATACTACGTTACGAATACTTATGTTGTCCAATGCCATTGGTGCATCTGGATTCAGGACTTCATACCATAGTTTTATACATTGCTCACTACCATAATAATCTTCGTATGCTGCTTTTGGACTTGCTTGTAATGCATACCATCCTGCAACCATTGTTGTGCTCGTACCACCTGAAGAAAATGGAAAATAGTTACCTGCCAAATCACGCATTAATATGTCATAGAATAACAAATAATCTGGATTGTCCAGTGTGGCATATCCAGTTTGTGCCCCACATGTTGTATCTGTCATAGTAACAATTGGGTCTGTGCTACAGATTGGTGGTGGAGCAGCCAATGTTTGTGCTTGGATTGGAATACTTGGGTATTCACTTCCAATTAATACCACTCTAATCTCGTATAGAGCAAATGGTTTTAACCCTGTGATTGTAAATGATGTCCCACTCCAAGTTGTAGTGCCTTTCTCTACATATGCACCACCTGTACTTCCATAACTCAAATCATTTACTTGAATACTGTTGTACCCTGTTTCATTATTATGATTATCCCATGTGATTGGGATAGTCGTGTAGGTTATCCCACTCGTAATTGCTTGTACATTCGTTGGTGGTGCTTGCCCTGCCATCGAAATGAGTACAGGGTCTGTAAACACTGTCCCACAGAATGAATTTACTATTCGTCTCGAATAATATGTGTCTTGATAGATTGCTGGTGGTTGATATGTTGTACCACTTGCCCAAGGCTCAATATATGTCATTCCATATGGGTCTGAAGTCAAACCACTATAAACAAAATAACTATAACTACCACTTGCACCACTTGGTGCTTGAGTGATTGTTAATGCGTCTGGTACACTACCCTCTGGAATGGTTTGGTCTGCTGCAATACTTCCTGCACCAAGTGGTGCGTATGTGAATTTTGTGATGTCGTTGGTGTATTTACTCCACTCACCTTCATCAACCAAAACTCTATAATACCATGTGTCTCCAACAGGAGGATTAACTGCTGGCGTATATGTATTTCCTGTTGCGCCAACTATTGGAGTTGTTGGACTTGCAGTTTCGCCACTCATCCATTGATATGTGTAGTTTCCACTACCCCCTGTTGGTGGGGATGTAAATATATTAATTGGTGGAATTATATCTGGACATAGTTGTGAATTACTTACAATCGCTCCTTCATAGAAATCAGTCTCATCAGTATCAACTCCAAAGAAATTCCATTGGCTGCTACCACCTTCATTCCAATAACCTGTCATTACTGCTTTGGTTTCATCACCACTATCGAAGACAGTTTGTCCAACTGATGTTAATGGGGGTGAGCCTAATCCATAATCAATATGAATACTACCATCAGTGTTTAATTTATAAAACTTTGAAACAACAGTGCCATTATACGTGTCAGTACCACCACCAACAGTACCACCAAGGAAGATTTTCCCACTATCTAAAATCTGTACATCTCTTGTGCGAAAATTTGGGTCTCCTGTTGAATTACTCAGTCCTGTACCTACATCAAATGTTGTATTAACAGTACCATCAGCATTGAAACTGGCAATTCTTGTTGTTGGGGTTGAGAATACACCAAGTACATAGCATGTATCACCTGAGTCAACACTCATTTCGAGTATTTCATTATTTAAGGATGTGCCTGTATATGCAGTGTCCTCACTGAGTGTTGCATCTGATTTATATCGTTTGGAAGCAGGATAATTACCATGTAATGTATAATCACTAAGATTTAAACCTGTCATCTGAGTTGTACCAATATTCTTTGATAACCTTTCCCAACCAAAAGTAAAACCAGCAGTAGCATCAAGCCATTTGCAACCATTACCTGATGGTGATTGTCCAGCACCAATTATATAATCTTTAGTACTCCATGATGGGTCTTTTACATCATATTCATGATGGATTAAATTTTGTATATCTGTCCAGTTTTGAGATGCAGTGTTTGTTGCGAAATCACTATCAATAGTACCATCAGTATTGAATGCAATGATTGGTGGCTTGGCTACACCATTGAAACTTGTCCATCTACCACCTGCCACAACCTTTCCATTTGGAAGTACCACAATTCTTGATATGAAAGCATAGTATGTTACACCTGTGAGTACGAAACCTGTGCCTTGATTGGCTGTCCATGCAGCGTCTTCAACACCTGTGCTACTATACTTATAAACATATGCAGCATCACTACCATCAGTTTTATTTGATGTTGTACCAAGAAAATAATTACCACTACTATCTTGCACCACTGTTGGTATTACAGCAGGGGTGAAACCATCATCACTCATTATTAATGATGCTGTGAATCCTGTGTCTCGTGTTAATTTACCATAACCCATAATCTTCGCTTTATAATATAACTATCTGTAACAAAAAAGGGGCAATCATCGCTCTGAAACGATGTTACCCCTTTTGATTAAGAGTGAGTGGATATTAAGAAATACCCATTGCAGCCAATATCGTACTATCGATTGTTGGTGCATATCCTTTATTACTTCCTTGCAATGTTACAGTTGCAACTGCGTCATCAGTATCAGCAGCACCAGATGTTTGCTCAAGAGCAGTTGACTTCAAGGCACTTCCGTTGTCTCCAGCGAAATACCAGTTTCCGTCATTTCCTTTCACAATACCCACCAAAGTGGTTAGTGCAAGGTCATCTAATGTTTTGATTTTTGCCTGTGTCAATGCAGCCACACTGAAAACCATTGTTTGTTGGATGAAACGAGATACTTGACCAGCCTGAAGACTCTGCGTCAGTGACGCTGAATTTAATTCAGGTTGAAACTCATACCAAGTTGCACCAGAAGTAACACCTGTGATTTGACCATCTACATCGTAAGAAATTGTACCTACGTCTGCAAGATTGGTTAACCATACTGAGCCTTGGAGTCCACCAACGGTGAAATCACATGCTCGTGCTATTCCATTACTAATTAAACAACTCATTTTTCTGTGTTTTTAATTTAAAATTATTTTTTTGGCTTGCATTAAGATGCAGTCATCTTTGCACATTCGCTTTCCCAACCAATTGCTACGTCACCACGTGCTTGAAGGATTAACCTTACAGCATTGTCGCCAGTAGTTTTCTTTTGGTCAAGGATTTGAAGTGCTTCAAAGTCTGACATTCCACCGATACCGAAGTAAAGGTTGTTAGTATCAAAAGCATACATCTTACCGTTGCTAATCTGTGAGATTGCTACGATTGGATAACCTTTATAAGTTGCAGCAGTAACCCCTTGTGGAGTCATGATACCTAATGCGAATAACGCATCATAATAAAAGTTAAGTGCTTTTTGATTCATGTAAATTGTCAAAGATTCTTTGTCAAGTACATCGTTTGGTAATGCTGCAACTAAAGTACTAAGATGTGCGATAACATTTGATGCACTTAAAGTAGCACCTGTTTCAGCATGTGTAGTGATAGCAGCATCGATACCTACGATTTGGTCTGCTAATGTGCTTCCTGTACCACCTGTGGCATTCCATATCATGTTTTCCCATGATTGGTTGAATTTAGAAACAAGCATGTTTGCCATTTCACCTGCAAATCCTGCTTTTAATTCCTGCTCGTTAAGAGCACCACTGTTAAGAGTATTATAAATTGGTCTAAGGTCTTCATAGCATAATGAAATGTTTATGAAAAGGTCTTTTGGCTCAAGAGTTTCCTCTGAAAAAACAACAGTACCACTGTCATTAAATGTACAGTTTTCACCTACTTGTACCAAGTCGCTACCGTCAAGTTTACCAATTTTTTCTTTCTCCATGATATCAGTAATCACCTGAGTTGCAGGTACGCTGGCAACAGTCTTATTGTCAGTGAATGACTTCAAGATATAACCTTCAAGTTGCTCACCATCGTAAGTCGTGTTGTTTGTCAAGGTACTTGCGAAATTGAATTTTCTTCCCATGATTTTTGATATTAATTTTTAAAATTATTTATTTGTCCTTTATTAGATAACTAATTAAGACGTTATTTTTTACAGTTACGCTAAACCTTTACGTTTCATAACCGTTTCATAAACTGTCAATTCCAGTACGTCACCTTTACTAACAATTGAATCTGTTAACTTAGGCTCTGCGATTGGCTCTGACATTTTTTCTTCCAACTCAGCAATCTTTGCTAAGTTTTCTTTCGTCATTGCGATGTTTGAATAAGTAGATACACTACCATAAGTCAACTCGCCTGACTGCTTCATGAAACTCACATAGATTTCACCGTCTTCAAAGTCACCTGCGATTTGAGTAAGCCACGCTTTTACTGCGTCTGGCAAACCTTCTTCTTCAGCGTCTTCTTCTGCTGGCTCTTCCTCTGCTGCTTCTTCGTCTTCTGGTACTTCTTCAGCAACTACTTCAGCGACTTCTTCCTCTTCCACAGGGTCTTCCTCTGGTGCTGGCTCTTCGTCTTCTGCTGGTGCTTCTCTTACTTCGATAAGCATACTTGCTTCGTCTACAACAACGACACGTCCATCTTCAAGTGTAAATTCGCCCTGACCTACGTCTTCAACGACTTCTTCACCATCTTCATTTTCGTATCTCTTCTGTACGACTGCCCCAACTTCATCCCATATTACTACGAAATTTTGCTCAGGTGCAAGTGCTTCTTCGAGATTTATTTCAGCAGCAACTTCTTCAGTTGTAGTCTCGTCTTCATTTTCAAGAGTTACCAGAAAATCTTTGAATTTTTGAATTAATCCTTTTTTCATTTTCTTTTCTTTTTCTTTAAAATTATTTTTAAGAGAAGCAGTCAACTCTCTATTGAGATATGCTTCTATACTAAAACCATTGTACTCACCATCCAATACCTTCTGGAAAACTTCTGCATCATCAATCTTAAATTGTGTGTACCATGCTCCAATGGCTGCACCTTCAATACCTTGTGCTGTCACTTCATCGACCCTTTCTTGGGTACTGAGTAAATATGACTCTACAAGATATGCTTCGATGTACGCATTTTCGTTGTGGTCTAAGTTGACATTTGATGTCTGCATTTCCTTATGATATTTATTACGGATTTGCTCAATAGTGTCTTGTGAGAAGTACCCCCAATATTCTTCACCAGTTTCTTCATCAAGACGATAAAGTAACTTGTCAGGAATAAGTGAAAGACCTGCAACAATTTGCTTATAGTCTTTACCTTCTTCTTCCAGACTGATATATTTTGGTTTGGGTTTCTCTATACTGAATGCGATGAAGTCAGATTCCATTGCAGGATTATCAACTAAAGATATAGTTTTAACACCTGTGTCATCTTCTTCACCAATTAAAAATTCGACTATCTTCTTCATATCGTCTTTATTAGATAACTAAAATTATGTTTAAATTGCAGCATTACTTTCGATAACCCTCACACGATTCTGTCTATCAGTGATTTCTACCACCGAAACAACAGGCTGTATGCCCTCTTTTATCTTCGCTGCCAACAGGTCGTAATCAAGACCTGCTGCACCTTCACCTGCATGTAGTTGTGGCACTTGTCCACCGTCTGCAAACTTGGGTCTACCCTTTTCGTTTATGGCTTCGATAAGTGGAAGGAATTGCGATGTGCTTTTTTTGTTGACAATATACTCACCACCCTCTGCTTCAACAGGAATACCACCAGCAGCATGACTCGCTCCCTGCAATAGACCACCTTCAGCAGCATATTTTGGCTCTGGTGGTGCGTTACCCTCAAGTGTATTCAAACGCTTCGATATGGCTGCTATTTGTGTCCCTGCTGCGATTGCAATAATTGCTGGCAATACCAAGTTAAGTGGGAATGGAGCACCGAGTGCGTTAATGATAGCCAATGCAGCATCAATACCTGCTTGTATCCTTGCCGTTTTTGCGTCCGATTTCTGGATTTCCCACTCCGCAACCGCTATCAAATATTTCTGTCTTAGTATCTCGTTGTTGGCATTCTTCGCATTCTCTGCTGCGATTGCTTTATCTATCTCCAACTGTGCCAGTGAAGCCTTCTCCTTGTTAATCTCTGTTTGAATCTCTGAATACCTTTCAGCATTTGCGTCTTTAAGTAGGTCTTCCAAGTCCAAAATCCTATCACCACCTTCATCAATCAAGTCTTGTTTTTCTTCTTCCAACTCCATTGCTGCTTCATACAATTCCTCTTGTCTTTCAATGTCCTTTTCCCATGCTGCAATCTTTGCTTCTTCGTTGGCTGCAAACAGGTCTGCTTGAGCACTCAATAAGTTGTTAAATTCAGCAGCAAGTGGTGCAATATAAGTGTTGGTAAACTCCGCAATATTTCCACCCCACTCTTCTGTCCAATCCTGTAGATTTTGGAGTCCTGTCTTAGTGGTTTCTTCAAACTTAACTGCTTCGTCAACTGCCCTTGCAATTAAGATGGTTTGCTTCGTCTGTGCTTGGTTAATATCGTCTTGTAATTTAACCCTATCGACTTCGATTTGACGTAAGTCATTTTCGATTGTTAATATTTCTGCAACACTTGCACCATTTTCCTTCGCAAATTTAAGTGATTCTTTTCTTTCAGTCTCCTTGGCTTGTAAACGTTTTTTATCTAACTCCAACAACTTAATTTCGAGTACAGACACTTCAATTAAGCCTTGATTTTCTGCACTCAGTGAGTCCAGAATACCCTCTTTTACTTCTTGGATTCGTTGGTGTAGTTGAGCACGATTTGATGCTATGTTAAACAACTGCTTTTCCTTCTGACTCGCAAACAAATAAGTCTTCTCTTCTACCTTCTGTTTTTCTTCATCCAAACGCAACAGGTCTTCGTTATAACCAAGTATCTCTGCGTTTAAATCTACTATCTGCTGTGCATTAAGTGCAGCAAATTCCAATAGTGGACGTTGACGTACCTTTTGGTCATAAATCTGTGTCTCAATATTCTGTATATTTTTAGAATACTGAAGATAACGCAACTGAAACCTGTCAGCAATACGTTGTAACTCCAATGCTTTGGTTGCATCTTCTTCCGCTTTCGCTGCTGCCTGTGCTTCTTTTGCAGATGCTTCAATCTTGGTTTGTGTTGCCAGTAATTCAGTCGCCAGTTTTTCTTTTGCTGCTGACAATTCTTCCCTGCGTTGCTTCACCAAATTTTCTTCACGTATTCCCTGCAAAGTTATCTGGTGTGTTATCTCTTCAAGACGCTCTTTTTGCTCCTTGGTTGCCTTGCCAATGTTGTCGAGTTTAACGATTTCGTCACGCTCTAATTCAAGACGTTTACGTATCTCTTCATTAATTTCTTCTTGGGTTGCACCTTGCTCTTTTAGTATCTCAAGATTTTGCTCGTATAGTTTCTGAGTCTCAGTCACTTTTTTGTTATAATCTTCACGTATTGCGTCTGCTTCTTTCTCTAACTCCACAGTTTCATTAAACGCTTCTTTCACGCCCTTAAAACCCTTACCATCGAATGTTAATGCTGACTTAATAGCAGCACCAACACCTGCAATAAAGTTTTGTAGGTCACCAAATTTCTCCTTAATAACTTCAACCAAACGAATGATTGCATACAGTGGTGGTGATATGAATTTCAACGACTCTTTAATCTTATCAGCATTCTTTTGTACTGCTGCTTTTAACTTGTCGAAGTTGGCAATTATGAGTCCGACCAAAATTACCAGCGCACCGATACCTGTACTAATTAATGCACCTTTAGTGGTGAGTGCGAATGCTTTAGCAGCCTTGGCAGACTTAGCGAAACCAGCAACCGTTGCTTTCAGTGCCTTGATATTCGACTTCTCCATTGCCTTAAATATCTTGTCGATACCATCTGCTGCCACGAATAATGCCCCTGCTTTTTGGATTGCTTTTTGCATCGCTTCGCTACTCTTATCACCAAACAAAACAGACGCACTTGCAGCAGCAGCAAATCCACCAACCAGACCTTCAGAAAGTTTCTTCACACTGTCACTTCGTTGAGCACTTGTAACACCTTCCAATGACGTATTAATTTCACGTATTTGACCATCTGCCAACTGTGCTTTTTTAGCAAGGTCAGTGAATGCCTGTGAATTTATATCAAGGTCTTTTAATTCAGCATTTATTTGTGCTAATTCATCTTCGAGTTGTGCCAGCGTTTTACTGCTCTTAACTTGTACGTCTACTACTGCTGTCTTCTTTGCCATGATTATAATTTAATTAGGGTAATCTTCGCTGTGCGCTTGATTGGGTCATACCCACTTATCGCTACGATATGATAAATTTCATTGTTATATTTGATAGGTCTGTTAATCTGCATCTCTTGCCAATCGAAGTCATTCATACGCATTTCTGCATCAAACATTTCCGACTTCTGGTATCTGTCATATTTTGGTTTATGAAACTTACTCCACAATGTTTCGTGGAAATATCCGTTGTCATCATAAACCAAACTGAAATCTGTGGTAGTCCCACTCAGCATATTATACCCTGTTTGTAAATACGTTGCTGCTACCGTTTTCCTGTCCGTTAGAGCGTCTGGTGCATTGAGATATGTTTCTATCTCACTACGATAAGTACTTACCTGAAATGGACTCGCTACGCCTATTTGCACCCTGTTGATACTACCACCTGTATAAACGTTTACATATTCATATTCGTGGGTTGCTTTTCCAAGGTAATATACCAGTGTTGGTTTACCATCAAATTTAATTGTTTCCTCTGTGTTGAAAAGATAGGTATTTGAAGAATTTGTGTTGAAAGGTTTACTGCTATTCTCCTGTGGGTTTTGTTTACTGAGCATAGGTGTCACCACAGTCTGCGTACCATGCCCCGTTTTACTCCCAGTGTTATCATAATCCTGCCAGATAATTGTACGCTTAACCGTTGGCTCTGCGAATGGTAAACTGATTTCATCTGTCGTACCTTCCCTGTTGAAGAATCTATCGAAGTTTACATCACTTACCTTGTGCCATGTCATGTCATCAATCTCTGTGGTGTAACCTGTGGTCACAGCATTCTCACCCATGATTTGACGATTCTCTGATTCTTTAAACCTTATGCTTGGGTCACTGTTTTCTTCAAACGAAAGTACCACTGACTCCTTATCCACCTTATTTGTAATATCATATGGATTGAAGCCAGATGTGAAGTATGTTATCCAAGGCTCGAAGTGAATAATTTTGTTTGCAACATCGATTGTGAAGTATAAATTAAACATGTTTATCAGACCCTTCAAGAAGTCCAATTGCTTCATCTCTGGTAACAGTTTTGCTGGTTGCAAAAGTACAGGGTCTGACCCATTTACCACTCCTGTTGCTTGGTCATAAATATCCTGCTCACCAGCATACATCATAACGATTTTTTTAACATTAGCGTCTTCCCAAAACTGTCCACCGATTGTCCAACCAGCATCTTTGAATATCTGCTCCGCAATTCTCACCACATAAAACGCTGGTGGAAGTTGGTGGTGATACATCCTATTGAATTTGTTGGTCTGTACACTGTTAAACATGTAGTAAAAATTCTGGTACATCTGGTCTGCTCTTATTGGATTACCTGCGAAGTCAACTTGACCACTGTAGTATGAGTCTTGGCAGTAGTACGTGCTGTAGAAAGAAAGAGGAAACTGATACAAAGCAGTATCACTATCAATATAATTCGCATTGATGTGGTCGATAATCGTGGTTTCATAATTAAAGGTTATTTCATCAAACTGTAAATCACGTAATTCTTTGTCAGCAACTTCATCACTAAACTCTTTTAATTTAGAATAAAAAGTGCATGTATAGGAGTCGCTTGTGACTGCTTCGAGACTGATAACACCATCCAATAACAGCCTATCGTTATTGTACACTTCGCATGGTAAATCTCTGTTTGGTTTGAATATATTTTTACGTCCATGTGCGTCTGCGTATTGAAAGATTATACTGTTATTTTTAGTGCGTGGTAACGAGAAATTATAACTGAAGTCACCGAAACGTTTTGATAACCCACCTTCAGTGAAATCATCAACTACCCTGTTGAATTTAATACCAAGGTCTTCAGCACTCTTGTAGTCAAGTTGCTTCCCGTACACAATAATTTGTATTCTATTCGTTACTGCCATGTTACACGCTTATATTATTCTGATATAATGTTTCAACAAATGTTACATCAATCTGGTACAAGTCATCGTTACTCGACTCACTATAACCCACACTTTTTACAACCAAAAATGATTGGTCTGTTTGAGTGTAGTTGTAACATCTATTACTCTCTAACAATTCAAGTAACCAATTGAAATGCTCAAGGTCAATCCAACCCGTATTTGCTGCTATCGTCTTGGTTACCTTGGTGTTATACACTGTGTTGGCTTGGAAACCATATGGACTTGCGCCTTGCAAGTTAAGTGCTCGTGGCACTTCGTAACTTTCGTTTGAGTGTGTGACGCTGTTAACAATTTCACCTGCGAAGTCGAAGATATCATACGTACCCAACTTGTTTAGGAAAGCCACACCGTAACGTCTTGGCTGCTCATCAATTTCGTAACGATAACTCTTTTCTTCTGATAGCAAGTAGTCACCATTGGTTACATCATATTGATACAATGCGAAGTCTACCCTACGAATCTTACGTGTACCACCGCTATATGTCTCATATTGGGCAAGGTTTAATTCGTTGTAACCTGCTGCGAAACAGAAGATTCCACCATAATTTGTACCACCCGTTGCAACAGTATATAAATCCTGTGCCAGCAATTCTGACCCGTCATAAAAATACAGGTCTGCTATAATTTTTAAATCCTTTCCATAATTCTTCGACAATGGAAGGTACAGAAACTCAGACGAATCACGCTGTACGAATTTTGGATTAGGACTATTAGTAAGAAATTTGACTTCGTGCTGGATGTTAGGGTCAGGGTTAGCAGCACCGATTGCACTATTTCCATAATATTGTAACGCATACCATGACCTACTGTATTGGAATGTTACACCCTCTGTCTGTCCACTGATATAAATTCTACCTGTACCATAGAAATTAACACCTGTCACATCATGTGTAGTGCCAGTTACCCAACCACTATCATAGTCTGGTGCTTGTACTGTCTCAGTATATCTAAACTTAATATCTGTCGTGCCTGTCTCTGCAACATCCCATAGATAAGTGGTAATTCCTATCCTTACTTCTGTTGGTGATGGTGTTGCTGCAAGTACATAACCTGAGAAGTTTGCCCTGACGTTATGAAGCCTGTGTCCAAGGTAATCTGTCATGTCGTTTTCATCTTCCCAAGGTAATGCTGAGTTAAGTACATACTGCGTATCAGTCGTGCCCTTACTCCTTGATTTCTTGGTACTTGAGTTAGGTACTAATGGATACTGCTCTCCATAATCTACCCTATATCCAGCCAACATTTTGCTGATTGTTGTGTAACCCGTCAGTGCGAAATCTATCTTAGGTGTACTGACGAAATTCTTCAGCACTTCAGATAGGTCAAATTTATGATTATTAGTGTTTGGATTGAATGGCAATACCAACTGACTCGCCTTATTGAAGGTATCAATTGCAGGGTCTTCACCATACTGCACATCTGTGTTAACAAGTATATTAGCATATAAACTATAGTCCTGTGACAGTTGTCCATCAAACGCACTTACACCCTGCTGGTTGCTTGTCACATCAAGATGCAGACTATTTTCAGTAATAACAGTATTGATATCCAATAACGTGTTATTTTCTTTTGCTTGGAGATATACAATATTACTGCTCACCCTTAAATAATATAGTCTTGATATAACACTGTCCTTCTCAAGTACTTCAAGAATACTGGTCGCTATCTCTGCTGCTGTATTTGCACCCACTGATACACCTTGAGCATCCTTTAACACCGATGCCAAGAAATAGTTATCCCTGTTTGGGAAATTCTTTGCATAGAAGACAGCAGTGTATGCTTGTGGATAGGTGAATGTGAAGGTTAGACTATCACCATCACTGACTGCACCATCAACATCAATATCACCCTTACTTGGCTGTGGTGCTGCACTTGCTTGTGCTGTTTTTAAATTAAGAATAATAGGATTTTCTACTGCACATAAATCAGCAGGTAGATTCACATTGAATGCACCTGTACGAAACTCACCATCAAGCACTTGCACGTTTTCTTCTTGTGCAAAACACTGACCTTCTTCAATACGAAGATTATAATACCCTGCTTGGAGTCCTGTATATGTGTGAGTGTTACCTGCTTCAGTACCATCACTTGTACCATTGATATAACATGTTGTAGTCCCTGTAGAGCCTGTCCAATAAACTTGGATACTACCATCGTCATCACCACGAATAGTTACGTCTATTACTACTGTTGGGTTACCTATGTCCCATCCAAGGGTACATGCTGGTGGTGGTGGAGCACATTGAGGGACAACTTGTTGCCCTTGCATCTTGTAGTCATCGTACCACCATTGTAAATGAATTGTCCCACCTTCTGGTGGTTGTAATACTGGCATATCTTTTTAATTTAAATTCTATTATTATTGCGCTGCTTCAAAAGCACCTGCACCTTGTACTTCATCACTACAATACTTATCAATGTATGTTGGAATGTCATGGATGTCAAATGTTAATAGTCCTGCTGGAAACGTGAAACTTATTTTTACATCGTTATTGTCGTAGATTGTGCTATTGTCTTGCTTGTGAAGAATGTCTCTACTGTACCATACTGTGTAAGGTACGTCACTTGCTGCTGAAGCAGTGAATCTATAATCTGCTGTCTGCTCTTCAACACTACAACCCCAATAATCTGTGTAGAAATTTGGGGCATTATCGTTGAGTTTAGCCATTATGACTGTGATGTTTATTGCTGCGTCATTTAGACATACTGTATATGCTGCCATAATTAATAAATTTGTATTGCGTCAACGATTTCGTCAACTATTTTCCATGATAATACTTCAGCAATGTCTTCAGCAATTATATCCGTTGCTGCTTCAATCACTGCGTTATCGTAATGTTTGCCCTTGATACCATTTTTCTTGATACTACGTGCGATAAGAAATGCCAAACTATTCATGGTCATCTTACCACGTGGAGTGATACCGTTTTTCTTCATCCATGTTATCAGTGCCTGTGCTGGTACTTGCTTAACTCCACGCTTTCTACCTGCATCTACCCACACATAATAATCATTTGATACCAATACGAAATGTCCATCAATGAATTGCCAATCAACTGACTTACTTAATGCAGTATCTTTTGGTACGCCTTTCTGTGCCATGATAGCACGTGTACTGGCTTCCAATTCTTTAGTAATTGCTTTCTGTATATCATTCAGGTATTCCATTAAATTTCGATATCAAAACTATTTGCGTAATCACACTGTCTTCCAACAGTAAACGTTACATCAACACGAAAACCTACAAGGTCATCGTCACTGAAATTACGTAGTGAAAGTCCTGTTAGGTCACTGAGACCTATTGATTGGAATTTATCATCGATTGCCTGTAGTAATTCATCCATCACTACTTCCATATCTGAAGTCTTGTACATCTGGTCAGTGATATCGTCTTCCTTTGCCAGTGTAAGCGTGTTTAAAGCCAGTGTGTAGGTCTTTCTACGTCTGTCTTCATAGTCACTTAGTATAGGTAATTCAAACCACACAGCAGGATAACGCTCACTACTTTTTGACGTTGCTACATCAAAGGTATTACCGATGTGAAATGCAACCACTTGGTCATGTGCCAATGACAATTCCTTTATTGCTACTATTAATTCGTTAAGAGTCATGATTGTATTCTTTATAAGATAACTACTTGCCACAAAAAAAGGGGTGATA
>Ga0307377_10004152_pt1 | contig 15936 bp, 35 predicted proteins | sample TR3MG_FD_202535 | JGI IMG/M metagenome (GOLD analysis project Ga0307377, IMG submission 202535) | Soil microbial communities from Risofladan, Vaasa, Finland - TR-3 | ecosystem: Environmental > Terrestrial > Soil > Coastal area > Acid sulfate soil | place: Finland: Risofladan, Vaasa | collected... | reverse complement strand
CTTCTAAGTCGTGCTTATTAATGAAGTCATGAACGGAGCTGTAGCTCCCAGAGTAATCTTCTCCTTCTCTCTCGACTTCGAGTTCATCCGCATACTCACAAGCTGTGCTATAAGTTCGGTGGTCGCCCTGAACACACTCGGCAAAATCTTCAAACCATGCCAATTGTTTTTTAAGTTTTTCTATTTCTTTATTCATATTTGTAGGATTTATATTGGTATATCAAATGATTTCAGAAATGTTACAGCGCTATATTTTTAGAAGATAGTGTGGAACATCCCAATTGTCGAAGTCATATACTTTTAGTAGCTGTCCTTCATATTTTCTTTTCAGGTCCTGAAGTGCGTCCTGAATTTTCCAATACATTCTGCCATTCCAAGTTGATTCAGGGTCAAGAACTGTCTTTGTTAGTTCCATCTTCTCGCTGTCAAAGATAAAGTATTCATCTCCTTCTTGAAGTGGTTTATCATCCAGTGTGATTTCGTAGTCCATTGGCTTACCTGAATAGTTTAGTTCACCATTATCTGAATATGCAAACAAAGAAAGTTCTGAGTTATACATTTCATATGTTACGCCTGGGATTCCATCTATAACAAGATTTCCACTTTCGTTGACAGAGATTTCAACTTCTATGTGCAGGTCAGCTCTATGAGGTGTTCCCACAATTATTTTGTGTTTACTCATCTTCGCCTCCTTCCTGAAATTCGTCAGCTTCAACATATCGACCTTCTGACTCTATCATCATTGAACAGTTGAGTTCTGACACGCCCTCAATTTCTTTGGTCTTAACCATGTGCTTGAGGACCTTAATAATTTGGTCCACTTGCCACTCGGCATTTTGAACTCTCTCTGAGGACAGCATAAACTCGACTGATTGGTCTCCGCTTGGACTAAAGTCGTAAAGGCTGTAATGTCCTTTTCCTTCTTCTTCTCCAAGTCTTTTGATAATTTCTTCTTCAGGATTCTGAAGAATTTCGTGAACTTTGTCGGCATCGTCTTTCTTTTCGAAATAGATGTTCACACTGCCTTCTGCGAATACGCCCATAGGATTTATTTTTTTAGGATTTATATTGGTATATCAATTGGAATTAGAAATGTTACGCTTCTGACAAACTACCTTTAAGATATTCTATTGGAATAAATTTTAATAGTTCATCAAGAACTGTTACATCTCCGTTTGAAATATCTTTTTTGATTTGTTCGATTACTTGGTCAACCAAAGGTTGGTCATCATCAGTTGGTTTTGGATTTGAAGTATGGTACTTGGCAGGAATTATTTGTATAACTTCTATGTCATACAGTAGGTTTTCAATCCATAGAGGAAAACATCCAGTTGGGTCATTATTCGCCTCTTCTTCAAAGCGTTCAATTACTTCGTTGATTTGTTCTTCGGTTGGATAGAAGTTAAGGTCTCTTGCTACGGATAGCACATCTTCTTTTGAAATTTCACTCATCTTATGTAGGATTTAATTATTATATTGGTATATCAATTGGAATCAGAAATGTTACAATCATTCTGAAACAAACTCAAATTCCATGTCAAGATAGTTTTTACAAATTTCTTCTCCAGACAATTCAAGTGCTTCTACTTGAATGTAGTGGTAAATCTGGTTGTCGATTGAGTATTCCTCTGACGTGTCGTCATTAAGGTATGTATCATCTTCTCCATCTTTGGTAATTGCATCGTATAAATCTTCACCTGCAATCATTCGAGTTACTTCTCCAAATCCTTCTTCAATCATTGTAAGGGTTCTGGTCTTGTAATTCTTGCCGTTGTATTTTATGTAGTCTGTACTGTCTGCTCCTTCTTTTTCTACAAGGTGCTTTTCGTATTCACTCCATTCAATTACACTTGAAGAGCGTACTGCTCCATTTCGTTCACAACGAAGGTGCATACTAATAATTTTTGCATCCAAGTCACCATCCACCCAGAGTACATTGTAGGAATCCAACATATCATTAACCGATAGGTCAAACTTGCAGTCAGGAAAAACGTCATTGTATCTTGAACCATCTTCAAGCACCTCGAAATGGTCTTTTGGAAACGTGCATACAATTTGAGTTATATTTCTATATTCAATGTATGTAGTGTAAGATTGATTGAAGTCGAGGGCATAAGTTCTATTTCCTCTTATCATTGTAAGACCACCTATTGTAAGGTCATGTCTTCTATCAACTACGTTGCCCTCTATGTTTAAAGTTAGAGTAAACTCGTAATCTGAAACTTCTAAATTTGAATTGTTCATTGTGTAGGATTTAATGATTTATATACTTATAACGAATTGGTTCAGAAAAGTTACACTAAAATATATCCTCTAAGTCTGCGCCTGGAGCTTCTTGCTCATCAACTGTTATCTTGATTGTTTCGCAGTCATCATTAAATTCTGCATGGACTGGATACATATGCTCAATTAAGTATTTAAGTCCGTCAGAGTCCATCTCTCGGATGTCCTCGATGATTCTGTCCTCCATATCTTTATGGAAGATGTCGGTTGTCTTTGCTTTGATTTTTAAACTCATTGTGTAGGATTTAATCGTTGTTAACTGGCGTGTAGCCTTTAATGTCTCCAATTATATCAATGGCAAGCCATACTTGTTCCATTGTTGCGTCATTGGTTAACGCTTCGTACATAAGTCCATAGGCTTCATCGTCCGTGCAGTCAAACTTAGCTTGAACGTCCTCGATGCTCCAAAGGTTATCTACTTGGTAGCCATTTTCTTTAAGCAAGGCTTTTGCTTCTTCGATTTTCTTATGATTTTTCATTGTGTAGGATTTATATGTTAATAACGAATTGGTTCAGAAAAGTTACAGACTTAAAGTCCGATTTCAGACAGCAGCTCGTCAACTGTGAAGCTGTACTCAACTTTCTCCCACATCATTACAATGTCGTCAGCCATAACGCTGCCGTCAATGTCAGCTTGTGCTTCAAGCAACTGGATTGCCTCTTCCATACTTGCGTATGAATCTTCATCATCACAGATTAGGTGCGCAAGTCTTTCGCAAGCTTCTTCACGCTCATTTGGGATTGTGTCAATAATTTTTTGAAGTTGTTCAGCAAGAGTTGAGAACTCTGCAGATGGGTCGTTTTCAGACCAGTCAGCATTAACATTTGTGCATAGTGCCGCTTTGAACTCAACGAGTTCGTTTCTTAGGATTTTCATTTTTTGTAGGATTTAATGAATTACTTAATTTACTCTTATAACGAAAGGAATCAGAAAAGTTACATTAGTTTAACTTGCTCATTCTAACCTCATCCATTCTCTTATCTAAATCTTGAAGTTTCTTTTTAAGACTTGCTCTATGTAGGTCATGGAGCAAATCCCATCTCTCTTTTTGTTCAGGTGTAAAGAAACCTTGTTCTGCTCTTGCATACTTAAGGCTTGTAAATTCTTCTTTTTGTTCTGGTGTCATCCGAAAACGTATTTAGTAATTATTTTAACATACATTGGATTAAAGCCTGAACGCTTTAGTCTGTCTTGCCAATTACTCAACGCTTCTTCAGTAGAAATCTCTCCGTCACAGTAAAAGTTTTCAGGAGCGTGGTCAGGCTCAAGGATTAATACAGCTTGTTCTGGAGTTACAGCCAGAGGAAAGTTTTTGTCAGCTTTAAGTTCTGCTTGACATTCCTTCCCGTACTTGTCTTGCCATTCTTCAAATTCATTTTTCATATCTATGTTTTTAAGTCTATATGAATAACGATTGAGTTCAGAAAAGTTACAAGCTAATTCCGAGTGCTCTCATTACTTTCATCAGGGTATCGTACAATTCGCTTTCGATGTCCAAGTAGTCAAGGAGAAATTTCATATGTTCAGCCTGTTCTGGAGTAACATCAACTTCTTTGAGTGTATCCCAAGCTTCTTGAATTTCATTTGCTTCTGGAGTATTTTCTCCTGCACAATCTTCTACGTATCCTACGAGTGCATTGTGAATTATCTGGGTTGCTTCTTGTCTTTTCATTGGTCGTGTTTTTAAAAGTCGTTATCTAATTGAATGTCCATTTCTTCTGTGTACTCAACTTCGCAAACGATATAGCCAATTCGGTTTACACGGTGGAATCCTGTTACATAAAACATTGTATCATTATCGCCTTCAATAATTGTCCAAACTTTCTTTGTGGTCTTTGCGAGGTTGAAAACGTAATCTACTTCTTCTCCGAATGTTTCATACATCCAACCATTGAACGAAGCGTTGTCGTCAAGGTGGTTTTGTTGAGGTTTGAATACCTCATCGAAATTGTCTTCTGTGATTTTCATTGTGTCGTGTTTTTGTGTGTAAAGTAATAACGAATGGAATCAGAAAAGTTACACTTCGTGTTCCGCTTCGCTTACGCTTCTTCTATCTCGAACAGTTCTGCATAAGTTTTCATCAAAGCATATTTTGACGTTGAGTATGTAGAGAAGGAAAATTGTACACCTTTCATTATACTTTCCATTGTTCTTTTTACTTCATCTTCAGAAAGTTCAGAACTAATCATAACATCCTTTATCTTAACATCATCCCTAAATCCTCCATTTTTTGGGTTTATTGAGTGTTCTCCAAGCAATACTTGTCCGTGATTAACTTTGCTCCCGTCTTTTAAAACAACAAATGGATATGGATATGCTGGTGCTTTTTCGTGTCCCGTCTCCGCTATCTCAATAACGCTGAAGAATACTCCCTTAGCTGACTTATAAATCTTATTTCTTTTAACTTCGTAGTTTACATACCAAGTTGAAACTGCTATGAGTTCTGCTGTCTCAGGATTGTAGAACTTACCGTCTTTTATTAAATGTTCTTTATTCATCGTGTCGTGTTTTGGGGTTTATATGCTTATAACGAATCAATTAAGAAAAGTTACCAAGTGATAATTAAATATGGTACACCATGGCTGTTATAATCCATACTTACTGAATAGCCTTTTTCTTCAAGCAAACTAATAGCTAAATCTCTTTCTGGAATTGAGCAAGTATAACTACCACACATTTTAGTTGTTCTACCACTTTTGTTTCCTATGATTCTTTCGACTATGCTGTTAAAGTAAGCTTCTGATACTTTTTTTGACTTAGCTTGTTCTGATGCCAATGGTAATTCCATAATGTATAATTTAAGTGTATAACGAATGGGTTTAGAAAAGTTACATCGCTTCGCTCGTTCGGGACAACAGAGGATTTTTAATGTTTGGGTCACTGTTAATTCTCTTAAACTCTTCTATGGTGAAGTTCTCAACTTTCCATTGAGCATAATCTTCTGCCACTATATCATAGCTTTCTTGAAAACCTCCATACTCTTGATATTTCTTTGACAGCCATGGGATTTCTGAATCATACATTTCTTCCCAGTCCGTGTCTTTATGTAGAGCGGTGAATTCCATTGCCCACCACGTAAGTGTGTAAACTGTGTCGGCAATTCCGCCTACATCCCACTCTTCGTGAACTTTTTGATACATTGCTTCCAACCTGCCCTCTTGTGACATAAAGCCAACGAGCATTCCTATTTCGATTGCTGTGTCTACTTTCTCTTTTTGAATTGAGTCGCAGAGTTTTTCTAATTCTTTTTTCATGTCGTGTTTTATATGATAATAACGATTCAGGTCAGAATAGTTACAAACCCAATTGTTCGTGTGAAATCTTTGCTGTATACATTCTTGTGTTTGTGAATTTCACATAAGCATCGAAGATAATTCCGTAATCATCTACGATTAATTGTCCACATTCTTGGCGAATTGTTGGAGTATCTTCAATTTCTACTGGAGCAATTCTAACAAACTCGTTATGCTCGTTATCATCTTCAAATAATTCCCAAATATTCTCTTCAAGTTCTTCTGGAATTGAACGGGTTTCTTCTTCTTGCCCGTTTGACAAATAATCAACTGCGTAAGAAAAAGAGGTAAGCCTATAAGGGCTAAGACCTTTTTCTTTTAGTTGCAGGAGTGTATTTTTAAATTCTTTGATTTGATTTAACAATTTATCATCTATGGTTACAATGGCAAATTCACTTGCTGTACCATATTCATCATTGTCATTCACTTTTAATAGAAAGGTGCGAGAACCTTCTTGTTTAATTAATTTCATCGTGTCGTGTTTTTGTGTGTAATGTAATAACGATTCCCGTCAGAAAAGTTACAACTTCTTGTTCCGCTTTGCTTACAAGTTAGTTTTTCATAAGGTCGAGGTCAAATCCAATGCACCCAATAATTGTTGGGTCATCCATATAATCAAGGTTAATTGTTTTTCCATCGTCAACAGCCGTCTTATAGAACTCTGTGCAAATATCTTTGAAATCCACTTCCTTTAATCCTCCAATGTCATAATAATCCTGAACTTCTATTATTTGTCCAGTATGTTCACAAGTCATAATGATTTGCATAGCACTTGTGTGATACGTAAATATTACTCCAACTCCAATTGGGTGAAAGTGCCAGTATGCCTTGCCAGTCTTGGAAAATATGTTTGTCTTTCTCATATGTTTATAACGACCTGAATCAGAAAAGTTACAGCGAATTAAACTTTTTTTAAAAAAAAACTTGATTTATTGTAACTTGTTTTATATTTTTTCGTATATTTACACATAGCGGGGTAGAGCAGTTGGTAGCTCGTCAGGCTCATAACCTGGAGGTCGTCAGTTCGAGTCTGGCCCCCGCAACAAGAAAAAAGAAAATGAGAAATTTTGTAAACATAGAGAACAGTGAACGTTTGGAGGAGACTCCACTACTTCGCTATGCTCTAAGTTAACAAGCCAGATTGTGAGATAAGTCTCTAAATCGTAGTCAAGAGGATAGCATTAGTGTTATCCTCTTTTTTTTGTTCCTATAATTTCGCCCATTCGTCTAACGGTTAGGACGCAAGGTTTTCAACCTTGAAACACGAGTTCGATTCTCGTATGGGTGACAAGTAAAATGCTATGGTATGCAAACTGGCTAAGCGACAAGACTTTCAATCTTGTGTCCTTCGGGACATGCGGGTTCGAACCCCGTCCATAGTACCAAGTGTCAGTTTCTGGTGGTTCTGAACGAAATAAAATTCCACCACATCGCCCATTCGACAAGCGGTTAAGTCGTTGCCCTTTCACGGCAAAGTCACGGGTTCGAATCCCGTATGGGTGACAAAAACTCCTAAATTTAAAAAGTTTAGGAGTTTTTTTGTTTTAAACACCATAATCTCCACCATAAGAATATGCTAACGAAACTTTGTGTTTACTTATTTTTACTACACTTAAATCACATACGCCAAAGTATTCTTGTTCATCAATAGCATTAAATACTTTTTTAGCTACTACTTCAAATTCTTCTGGAGTGGTAGGTTGACCAAATTCCTCAAGAGCTTCTTTAATTATTCTTTCAGCTTCTGACTCATATCCAAGCTCCAGAGTATCATCTTGAAAGTAATCCTCATTCTCTGTGAGGTCGCAATCCATATCGACTAATGCGAATAATGAGTTATAGACATTTTTTTCGTTTTTTAAGTTAACAAGGAAGTGTCCAGTTCCTAAACTTGATTTGCAATTTGCCATCTTTTAAATTTTTTGGTTCGCTATTATGAACGACCACAAATAGAAAAGTTACAGAATACACTTTAACCCCAAACCCTTATTGGGCTTGAGGTTTTGGCTTGCTCCTTGAGCTAAAAATTACTTGCCTTTCTGGCTTTCTTTGTTCTTTTTGTTCTCTTCCAAGAATGCTGCGAACCTTTTCTCGGCATCAATTTTCTTCTGTACTTCTTTTGCTGTCAATAAGTTAGCATATTGGAATCCCCACGCATCACCAAGCTCCAGATGCACCAGTTGCAATGGCTTCATTGAAATCACCATATACAGTGCGTAACTGTCTGCTGCAGGAAAGCGTAGGATTTCTCCCATGTTCTTGCCATTGTAGCCGAGTTCTTGCAGGTGCTGCTTTAATTCCTCGATGTACTTGTTGTCATTTACTTCCCAGTCCTTAACATTATCAAATGTGTTCTCTGGAAGTTTCACCTCTGCAGGTGCTGAATAAATTTTTGCTGCCATAATATTGTGTTTTTAAGTTTTACAATATCATAACGATATGAATTAGAAAAGTTACAAGAGATTACTTGTCTCCCATAAACTCTACTTCTCCAGTAACCATTTCAGAAGCAAATCTATTTTGAATTCTCTCCTTTAAGTCTTCGGTTTTCAACTTCGTTCCAGTTCTTGCACGGAGCGCAGAGATGTTTACAAGTCCAAACATATTGAACGTTGTATTTCTGTTGAGGTCTTCAACTATCTTCTTGGGTAATTTCTTTGTTGTCTTCATATGCTTATAACGATTATCTTCAGAAAGGTTACAACAGTTTCATAATCTCATCAACTCCAGAATCAATAAGGGAGAGTTTGTCTTCCAAGGGAGAGCCGTCTGTAAATGTAAGTCGGGGTTTTGCATCTCCAGTATAGACAACTCCAGATACAGCTTTGCGAATCTTTTCTTTAAGTTCATCTCGCTGCTTCTTCTGGTCTTCTTTGATTTCTGCCAGAACTTCTTTTACGTAAGGGTCGAACTGGTCTTCAGGGTCTCTGTAATATGGTTCACCGTTTATTACAACAGCGATTACAACTCCTTCCTCATCTGGGTCTCCAGTTTTGTACCCGTCCATGTGAACAGCTCCGTTGTCATCAACGTGGTCTGTGAGAATTTCTCTAAATTTGCTTCCTTCCATTGTGTCGTGTTTTAATTGGTTTTATTTTTCTTGAACTATAAAGTTTGGGGTTGGGTTATTCATTTCATCCGTTGCCAATTGAATTGCTTCATCGTAAGTGTGGCAAATTGCTACATCATCAGTTGCATTTCCTTCTGCATCCAGTTCTCTAATTGCAAACCAGCTATTCATTTCAAAGTGAACTTTATCTTCATTTTGAAGGTCTTGGTCGAACATTCCAAATTTAATACAGGCTTTTGTTGCTTCTTCCCCATCCAATCGAGGTGAGTCTTCGAAGTTTGCTCCACCGTTGAGGTCAATGAATATTCTTTGTTCCCCAGTAGCTTCTACAATGAATGTTTTATCATCCTTGCGTACTGTAGCAATATGCTTTCCGTGAAACCAAAGGCTTTCTTGTCTGTCTTCTCCTAAAATCTTGTGTTCGTGAATTATTACAACAGCTTCTCCTTGACATTCTTTGTAAAGGCGTGGAATGTAAGTGACATTGCTCTTTCCAAAGTCAGTTACAACTGCAGGACGAATCTTATCAATACAAACCATACCATGTACGTCAGTTCTAAGTTCTCCATCGAACTCTTCATCAATGCAACCAAGAACAACAGCTAATACAAAGTTTTTACTTGGGTCTTTGTGGTTTTCGTTTGGAATTACGACAACTTGTCCAACAACATAAGTTGGGTTCGCAGGTGCTTCAACTGGATTTCCTCTTTTTAAATAGGGAGAGTACTCATAGTTGGTATAGTTCTTAGGGTTTACAATGATTTTCATATCTTATGTTTTTTGGTTCTAACTATATAACGAATGACATCAGAAAAGTTACGAATACCTTGGGAACAATTCATCGTGCCATCCTGGGAGACCCCATAGCCAATTCTCTTCTTTCTCATCAAGGTTTATGTATTGTTCTGATATTAAGCTCTTAATTGAGTCCTGAACAGCCTTTTTGCCATATATCTTATGCCAATCCTTTGAGGTTTTAACAAACTCAATATCTTTTACGGGAACTACTCCGTCATATTGTCTGCTAAAAAACATAGCTCTAATTGCATTTGAAGCAATTTGCTCTGGGGTTGGTGTTGGTGCTACATATTTTTCCATTACGATAATTTATTTAAAAGCAATTCTTTAACATCCATCGTACACTCAAAGTGAATCATTGCAAGTTCGATAACATTGTCAAGTGTTCTAACACCTCTCTGTACGCTCATGTGGAAATTATATTTCCCTGAGTGAGGGTTGCAGTTGAATTTATCTTTTGACTTCGTTGGGTCTTCAAATCTACTGTAAACAGTAAATAAGAATTTCTGACTGTGATACAAAGTTATGATAAGAGTTCCTGCAAGTGTTTCCAACTTGAATTCTGTGTTATTAAAACTGAGTTCATTCTTTGGTTGCTTAACAGCTCCCATTTCCAACAATCCTTCTGTAACTCCTGCTACAAATTTATCTTGTTGCTTTGCTGTGATATTGTCTTTTGCTATTCCCATGTATTTATAACGATTACATTCAGAAAAGTTACAACTCCGTTGGTAACAAGTTACGCATCGCTTCGCTCGTTCGGGGCAACAATAAAAAAGGGAGAGTTTCCCCTCCCTTGTCTGTAACCAAACAAACAATATTATTTAACTGGCTTGTATGTATTTGAATTCATAGCAATCCTGTGAGTTGTTTCTGTTTCGTGGTGAAAGAATTCCAAGTATCCACCATGTTTTTGTGTCAACAGCTGACAGTTCTTGTAAGTGTCTGGAATGACTCCAATCTTTCTTGCGCTTGTTGGGAGGTCTGCTGTGACATCTGCAAAGAATGGTAGGAAGATTGGAAACTCATCAGCATTCAATAAATCTACAACACCACCCTTTGAACCTTTGTAGTCTTCAAGTCGAGTTGTGAGTTCACTTCTAAAGTTCTGAACAACTTTGACTCCATCCTCATCAACGTATGTATCAGGTTGTCCGTGTTCTCCGTGAACAACTTTAAGGTCTGGACGCTCACGGAAGATATTTATTATCTTTCCAATCAAGCTGTATTCTGTGATTTCGTAAACCATTATTTTTAGTTTAAATTTTGTTTGCCTAATATAGCATTATTAATAGCTTTGATTATTACTTCTCTTTCTGGAATTTTGAACCAGAGAGAGCCGTGTGGTTTTCCTCTTCTCATGTCTGGGTCAATATCTGCAACTGCCTGCCAAAGTGTTTTCATTGGTCGCATTGTAAGAATGGTGCTGTATGCTTCCTCCCAAGTTTCCTCACAAGGATTGTCTATTACAGCCTGCAATCTTTCTTTGATTTCTGGCTTTAACTTACCAAACATATTGGTTCCGAATTCGAGTGCTAATGTTTTCATATCTATATAACGATTGAGTTCAGAAAAGTTACAACTCCGTTGGTAACAAGTTACGCATCGCTTTGCTCGTTCGGAGCAAGGGAGAGTTATAGAGCGATAAATAATTCATGATTCATTTCTCCTTCACTCCAGACAAGATTTAGGTCTTTGATTATTTCTTTCCCTTTCTCTGTCAAATTATACCAATTAAGGCATCTTTTCTGCTCTTTGCTATAGGGAGAGATAAACTCCTTAACATCTTTAACGCTACTTGGGAATTCAAGCAATACCATTGTAGCGTTAATATCTCCTTTGTGGAACATATTGATTCTTCTAAAGGCTTCAATGAGTGGGCTATACTGACTTCTCTTTTTAAGTCCGTTTCTTTTCTTCCAATTCTCTATTTCTTGGTGTGTTGAATTTTTCATGTCTTTTTGTTTATATCCTTATAACGATTGATTTTAGAAAAGTTACAAACTAAATTTTTCCTTTAAGAACATACATACATCCATTTCAGGAAGTGTAACATGGTATTCGTCAATCTCTTGCTCAAGTTCATTAAATCTTTCTCCCAAGTCTCCTTTTTCTGAAAGTTCAACGTATTCTTTAACAAGAGGCAGAATAAATTCCTCAGTTCGAAGTTTCAATTCTTTTTTCATTTGTGGAGAAGTCCAAGTTTCGCTTCCATCCTTTATGTCTTCTTCAAGTCCAACAAAGGCAAAGTAGTTATCACTTACAAGTTCCAATCCCATTATTACTCCCGTGGGTGTTGTCTCTCGTTGAACTTTTCTATACATCTTTACTTGTCCGTTCTCATCACTTTCTTCAAAGTTAACAAAGTAAACAAACATCTCTGTTTCCATTGCTCTATGGTAAGTTCCAAGACTATTAGTGCAAGTTTTTTGGTTATATGGAATTATCTTTTTGCTCATCTCTTTATTGTTTGGTTATATCCTTATAACGAACTCAATCAGAAAAGTTACAAGCTATCGAACAGCCTTTGCAAATGCTTTGCCGTCCTCGCTTAGATTTGTTGAATGAAGAACAATGAATTTCGTTCTCTTTGCTTCTTGGAATATTTCCCTTGCATATCCTTTTCGTCTATGATTGCTCAATGTAAATGCACTATGAACAATTAGGTATCCTTGATTGTTAACTTGGAAGTGTATTCCAGCTACAGCTTTCTTTCTCACATACAGAACAAATCTATATGAACGGCTGTCATTGTAGCATCTAATCTTTGGATTCTTACATTTGATTTCAGTTTCTTTATCAGCATAAGTAAATCTACTCTTGCCAACTAAAATTCCTTCCATGCCTACGCTTCTGTATTCCATATGACTATAACGATTGGATTAAGAAAAGTTACAAGCTTTCGTTCAGCTCTATCAATTCTTCACAAGTTTCATCGAAATTAGAATCACCTTGACGAATATATGAATTAGTTGAGTTTGAACTTAAAATATAGTCATCATCCCATGCTTCAAGCATGAACAGGTCTTGCTTCATTAGTTCCTTGTCAGTGCTTTTCGCTTCTGAAATCCAACGAATCAATTCATCAATGAAATCTTTACGGTCAATTATGCTATATTCGTGCAGTTCCTCTTGTTGGATTTTTTCATTAAGAGTAACTCCATGAGAACCCACTACATAGATTCCATCTTCTCTTAGTTCGTATTTATGCTCTTCTTCCTCAACTCCATCAGTCTTGAAATCCCAGCTTTGCTCTTCCAAGTATTCTTTTAGCTCTGCTAATTCTTCTCTTGAACAATTGTGTGTATCTATGGTAATTATCATCTCTTTTGTTTTTGGTTTATATGGATATAACGAATTGATTCAGAAAAGTTACAGGCTTGCGCCTTTCCGCTGCGCTTACACTTTGTCGCTTACATAAACAACTCCATCAGCTTCAAAGACTTCTCCATTAAATCTCATCTTATCGCAAATGTCTGTGAGTTCTTTTCCATTAGGTAAGTTTCTATCCCAAAATCCTGCTCCGTGTCCACCACGAGTAAGCCACAAGTCATGTCCGATTTGCTCATCAGTCCATTCCTCTGTCAATAAATCCGCAGCTTCTTCCAAGAATTTATGAACGATTACAGCCGCCATCTCCTTAGAGTCTTGGTCAACTTCTTCTATGCTGTTCTCATCTAATTCATTTGTCCAAAGGGCAGCGATTAGATAATGGTCTCTGATTATTTGTGCGTTTCTTTTCATGTCTTTATAACGATTGAGTTTAGAAAAGTTACAACCTAACTGTTCCTAAGGAAGCACAATTGAAAATTCCCAGGTGTATAGTATTTCCGTTCCCCTGGGTGTTAACACTTGAATGTCTCCGCTTCCATCTTGTAGATAGAATCCATCGTAAACAATTCCAAAATCTCTTCTTTTATTATCTGTTATTTTAAAGCTTCTAATCATCATAATATTGCTATTAAAAGTTTAAAGTTCCCAAATCATTACAGTTCCTGCATCGTAAAATTCGCAGTACCACCCTTGTTCCTCAAGCCAATTATGAAGATAAGTCCTTACTCCAAAGATATAAGACTTGCTTCCGCCATCCTGTGAGTAGTAGTCAAACAATGGTAGTCCAGAATGAAGTTGCTCTTGGTCTTCACCAGAAGTCCAGATGCCACCCTCCATTTCTTTGCTGAATTCTTCAGATGTTCTGAATGTCGCTTTTGGATAGCGCTTCTGCAATGCCGATATTAGTTCTTGTCTGTTCATATGGTTATAACGATTAGATTTAGAAAAGTTACAGCAGGGAGAATTCCTCAAATAGATTACTTAGCTCCTGCTCAATATTCTTAAGGGAGAATCCAAGCTCGAATGAAAATGATTGTTCCATTGTTCCATCCTCCTGCAAGAATTCTAAGTTTAGAAGAGAAATTTTCTCTATCTGGATTTTCTTTGCATAGCATTTAACTATTGGGCTGCCAAGCTTCTGGTATGGTTCATAGATTGGCTTAGAAACTTTGAAGAACATTATTCCTTTCATGGCTTGAAGATTGTTCCTGAAGGCGCATAATTTGTTCGCACCATACAATTTTGAAGTGCCCACTCAGCAATTCCTTGTCCTCTCAACACTTCTCTCACTTGCTCTCTATCTGCAGGGAGAACTCTCATTGCCTTGCCCATGCTCAATGTATATGTGTGCTTTCCGTTTTTAAGGGAGAGTATCTTTTCTCCTCTCTCTGGAGAAAGTCCTTCAATCCAGACAACATAAAATTCTTTCTTAGTTTTTTCTTCTGGTTGTGGTCGTCCATCTGTGTACTCAACACTAACTCGTTTTGAATTGCCATCGTAATTCCACTCAAGAATTCCATCAACACTTCCATAAACTTTCTCAATAATTCTGCCATACATTCTTGACGTGTAGCATCCCATGTGAGCAGGGAGACCTTGCTCCTTAAGTGCGTTGATAATAATAATCTTTGCTTGCCGAACTGAGCCTGCAAATTTATTAAAGTCTTTTGTTGTGTCTATCTTTGCCATATGTTTATAACGATTAAGTCCAGAAAAGTTACAAGGGAGAATTGCTCCTTTATAAAAAGGGAGAATTAGGCTGCCGAAGCAACCTTGTTCTCCTCTAAATTTTCTATTTTTAGGGCAAATCCACTTTCAAATGCTTTTTTATTGTCAGCACCTTTGCCAGTCATTTTTTTGTACTTAAGTCCAACAACAACGTTTTTTTCATCCTTGAAACGTAGGTCAGACAAGTCTCCATTAACTACTTTGTAGCCATTGTAAGTCTCAGGTAATTTGTCGAAGACAACTGCTACATTGTGTCCTTTAGAAAGTAAGTCTTCAACTTGCTTCTCATTTGTCTCACTTCTACTAAAAGTCAAGTGATAATTCGCAGGTAATACACGATTGAAACGAAGATAGTTTTTTGTGTAGTCATAGAATTGAACTTGTGGAAAATGCTCCATAAGAGACTTGCCATTGATATTGAATTTCTCCCAAGCAAGGTCACTTGTTCCATTTAAGCGAATGCAAACTTGTTCTTTTTTCTTTTTGTGCTTTTTAACAAGCTTCTCAATTTCATTGTACAATTGAGCAATGAAGTTTTGTCTCTCAGCAAGTAAGTAATTAGTTTTATTGATTCTTGCACGTTCAACACTGGTATACATACCACCACGTCCTGCTCCGAAGAGACAAGCTTCAACACAACCGTTTGAAGCGTGACTGCATACATTTTTGCCTGTAGCGTTTTGGGTGAATGGTGCAAGGTACATAATGTAAGTTATCCAACCATACTTCTCTCCTTTGATAGTTTTGTTGTTCTTTGTACTCAGTAAGAACTTTGGAATGTAATGATTCATAGCTTGTTGTTTTTTTGGTTACACAGTTATAACGATACGAAATAGAAAAGTTACAACACTTGTTTTTTCACGTACTTTACGAATAATATATACAATTGAATTACTACCATATTAACATAACGAATGATTTCAGAATAGTTACAATTGTGAACTTGTTCCACGAAATGAAATGAAGTGTAACCTTTCTAAATTAATTCGTTATACGCATATACAACGGAGAAGACAAAAAAAAAGAGAACAACTAAGCTCTCTTTTTTTAAATTCTTTTAAAAGTAACGAACCCTGCCGCTATTTTTATTTCGCTTTCGCTTCATTGCTTTAAACTTTGCAACGTCCTCTTCACTCATGTCGTCAGTGTCTCCACGCTCATTATAGATGTCTTCCTCTCCACAATTACCGCAATACTCCAGCGCATTACATTCTGTGTCTTTGCCCAGTGTCTCGTGACAATTAGGGCACTGTAAATTACTTGCCATATCTTATAGTTTTTTAGTTTATATCTTTATAACGAACTCAATCAGAAAAGTTACGACAAAAAAAGGCAGCTGCTATAAATCCTACTAAATAGCGCTGCCTTAATTCTTTGGTCCCTAAATCCTACTAAAGGGACCATAGTATACACATGTTTGTCTGTGTGCA
>Ga0307377_10004151_pt1 | contig 15938 bp, 23 predicted proteins | sample TR3MG_FD_202535 | JGI IMG/M metagenome (GOLD analysis project Ga0307377, IMG submission 202535) | Soil microbial communities from Risofladan, Vaasa, Finland - TR-3 | ecosystem: Environmental > Terrestrial > Soil > Coastal area > Acid sulfate soil | place: Finland: Risofladan, Vaasa | collected... | reverse complement strand
TCAAGGCTGATCCTCCAATGTTATTGTCAATCACGGATTCGACACCCGGATGATAACAATCCGAGGCTCTCAGCCCCACCCATCCCGCTGATTACGCAGCCCCTTTCGCTTAAGGTAGTGCCATTGGTCTCTGACCCCTTTAGTCCTCCGCGATTCTTTGCTTCCGAACGAGACAGCCTCGTGCAGCGGCTTCAGCGGACAGAAGAAACATGCCGCCTACGCCAACTTCGCGTTGATAGTCCGGATGATCTTTGCAAGGCTTTTCAGCTCATCCTTCGTATAGTCAGTGTGACGCATGAACTCCTCCAAGAATTTTCGCTTCAGAACATCTTTCGCCTTCCGTCGTTCCGCGTTGTCACGGCTACCGAGTTTCATCGCTAAGTCTGTCTCGCGGCCCATCACGGCCGCAAGGACAGCCATCAGAATGTGCGTGCGATTTTGGGTGCCGCTTCCCCAATCATTCAGCGGCACCTCAACGTGTCGGTCGCGAAGATTGATGCCCAGAGGCATGCGGCGAGCAGAGGAACTCTCGAGCGGTGAGAACTCGACGTCGTAGCGCTCCGTAAGACGACCGAGAATGGTCCCGAGGGCGAGCTTGTGTGCGTTGACGAGCTTTCGAATCCTCTTTTCGACTTGCTTAGAGGCTTCCTCAAGCCCCTTGCTTTCGTCCTCGGACATCACGAACTCGTAGAACATCCGACGCCTCCCGCGGCCGAAGTAGAACTCCTCGTGTCGAGTGGTAGAGTTGTAGAGAAATAGAAGATTTGAATCTTTGATCCTCTTGTCAATCTCTTTTGCCGCTTTGTCATCAGCATCATTGAATCCCACCTTGACAGCGATGGAAAGGTTGTCACCCTCCGACATCAGGTAGGAAATGGTGAGCACATCTGATGGATCGGCAATGGGAAGACCAGATATTTTCTCTATGAATGATATAAGCGCGGGGTCGTCCGCCTTTGTAAGGAGCAGTTTATAAACGACGGAGATTGTTTCGGAAGTCCCTACCCATTGCGTGCGGTCCTCCTTATAGTCCAAGCGAGGTTCGTCATATGCCCATGGAGACGATGCGACGGATCGAAACAGTAAGTTCAGCAAACGAATCACGCATGACTTCCCCGCGTTGTTTTTCCCGGAGATCGTGCAGTAGTTGCTCGAGAAAGTGAGTGTGGTGGTCTGGAGAGTGCGGTAGTTCTTCGCAGAAATGTCTGTTATTCGCATAGTCTCTTTGTGCTTACCGACGTTGGAGCCAACTTGAATCAGTTGACAAGGAGTCAGCTAATTCGATTCTGCTTACATTGCTTCAAATCGCCCCGTTGGAGTAACGAGGGGGCATACGGATACACAGCCTAGGACAACGGCTTATCCTTGTCTATAGACCGAAGGGCACGGGCGGCCTCCGCATCGATATGCGGACGCAGGCGGAAACGGATAGGAGTGCCCTAGCGGTGCCCGGATTTGCACCGAATTGGCTCCCCGACCAGGGCTCGAACCTGGGACCTGCGGATTAACAGTCCGTCGCTCTACCAGCTGAGCTATCGGGGATTCGCTTTAGAATAAGCGACTTACAACGCTTTGTAGACTTTATGTATTTTGGCTGTGTCAGTTTTGTGCATCATTCAAATGCGCAAAATGACATGCACCACCAAAATAAACCCTGCGGTCGTTACTCGCAGGGGTAATAATTCTAACACCGGTATAGGTGGCTGTCACGCAGGAAGCGCCTCAAGCGCGAGGTCTTCTGCGTCCGCTTCCCCATCGTGCTCGGCATCGTACGCAGCTTCTGGCGTTTCTGGTAAAGCGAGAATTCCATCAAGTACTGACGCCGCTTCGCGTGCGTGAATGTCCGGTGCAATGTGGGCGTAGCGCATTACCATGTCCATGCGCTTCCAGCCGCCCAATTCCATGATTGTTGACAGCATCACGCCAAGCTGACGCAGCCAGCTGGCCCAGGTGTGGCGTAGGTCATGAAACCGCACACCGGCTAACCCGGCGCGACGCATCGCCTTGTACCACGCCTTTGTGCAACACTCGTGCAAGCGGTGGCCTTTATATGTAAACACGTAGGGCTCATCGTTGTTCGCATTTGCAGCGGCAGCGATAAGCACGCGCATGGCGTCCTCGTTCAGCGGAATTGCCAAGCCTCTTTTGTTCTTCATTTGAGCACCGGTCATCCGCGCTGTCGCTGTTTCAAACACGACTTGTTTCCATTTGAGCGACAAAATGTTCTCGCGGCGCAGGCCGGTGGAGAGGCAAAACCGAGCTACTAATCGCAGGTGTAGTGGCAACTCACGCAAAAAGCGATTTGCTTCCTCATAGGTGAGATAGCGCTCTCGCCCTTCGTTCTCTTTCCAGCCTTGATAGTGGGGCAAGTCGTTACGGTCCAGCATATTCCAGCGCTCAGCAGCACCAATCATGATGCCGCGCACCACTGCTAGATACCTATTTGCGGTGGAGCCTTCTTTTGTTGTTCCCGCCCGCCTGCCCGGCTCGGCTGCTTTAATAGCGAGAATGCTGTTGACAAAATCTCGTGTGAGTTCAGGCAACAACTTTCCCGCAAAGTATTGGTTAAACCACTCTATCTTCTGTTTATCGCCGGGGAGGTCGGCTTTCTTTTGTTTCTGCTTTTCCTCAATCCACTTTGCGGCGGCAGCCTCCCAGGTGTGCTGCTTGCGACCACCAGTCTTTTCGTCCCAAAGTTGCGCTTTGAGCTTGTCGACATATTTCTGTGCCCATTCGCGATTGTCAGTGCCAGTGGATTCGCGCATCACTTTCTTTGTGACAGGATGTACGATGCGGTACCACCAAATTCGTCCGCGAAGGTAGAGGTCTTCTCTTGAAGCCATGATGGTCTTTCGCCCAAAGGCCATTATTAGGAGCGTTTGCTCGACTTTTTGCGGTCTTTCAGCAACGCCGCCAGCTTCGCAGCGTCCCTATTTGGCGACCTAAAGCTCGGTTCCTGTACTGGCACAGCAGCACCTAATAGATTGTTTTTATTGGTCTGTGTACGGACAGTATATCCGTCGCGGAACCAAGCGGTCAAATCGTCTTGCAGCATGCGCCATTGGCCACCGACCTTGCGCGCCGGCAGTTCGCCGTCCAACGCCATCTGGTGCAGCGTTGAATAGGAAATCGCCAGGAGATTTGAGGCGTCCTTCAGCGACAAAAAGACTGGTAGTGTGCTTTCGTTCTGATTAGTGTCCATCAAACGTATAGCACTTGGCTTTTATAAATACGGCTCTTTTTTAGCCTTTTTAAAAATATATTTTCCAGTGCCGTAGGACTATAGCTTTCTGCACCCCGCGAAAGTCCCAAATCGCGTAGAGGCACTTAAACGCTTTGCTCTAGGTCTCCGCTAACATAGGGGCTGCTTGCAAGGTTTCTGTGGCCCCTGCATAACTACGTAACTACGCCGAAATCGGCGCAATCAACTCCTCGTCGTCATTCTTCGGCGCGTTCACCCGAGTGTTCACCGGGTGCGCGCGCATTTTCTCGGTCGGGTACGGCCGAATGAATTCCTTCAGCCCGGCGGCATCTACGTTGCCCGGGTCCAGCCACGCCGCATAGTCCTCGGCCGGCACGATAACCGGCATACGGTCGTGTATCTCCCGCATGACCTCATTTGGCGCTGTTGTAATCAAAGACACTGTATGCGCCGGGCCCTCCGGCCCCGTCCACAACTCGGTGATGCGGGCGTCAAAAAGGTCCATGTCCATTGCTGGCTCTAAAAGGTGGCTTGGTTAGCTGCCGGCATAAAAGTCGTAGACCGGTACGCCGTCGATTTCATTGTCGGTCTTGTACACGCCCTCGAAAAACCAGTGGGGTGTGTTCCGTGTGATGACCATCTGCTTCTTGAACTCGGCGAACAGCTGAGTCCATGTCGGGTCGGTCAGTACCGCGCTGGTGTAGGGCTGGGATTCTTCGCCGCCAAAAAAGACGTTACGCGGGGCGTGCATCACAAGGGCACCCTTGACGGCGACTTGCTTTCGCGGTTCGTCTACGCAGTAAGAAGCGTGGTTTGCCTCGTCCTTGAGTCTCTGTTCGTCGCTCAGGGCTAGCTCGGTCTCGAAGTCGGAAAGCAGGTCGGCCTGCATCACGCGCAGCAAATCGTCGGACATGTGCCGCAGCCGGTAGGGCGCATCAGCGCGAGCGTTGAGCGCGTCGATGACGCCGTTCGCACGTTCTTTGAAAACAGGAAAATCGGAATAGACAGCGGCGATGAGGCTGTTTCGCAGCGCTTTGTCGTCGCCGAACACGGCGTCGATGATGGCGTGAACCGTGGCAGAGCGCGGCGGGCGCGCGGATTTGGTAGGTTTCGTCATTCTGTTTCTCCGTCTGATTCGTTATTCGATGTACGCGCGAAATTGCCGCGCACCCTTGTTTTCCCCCGGTTCCAGCCAATATGCGTTCAGCGTCTCGGCGAATGGCTCGAACCTAGACGACTCTTAACCTCTTGTTGCTGCATATTCAGGCGCTTGCGTACGCCAAGTCCTAGTCCCCCCGAGAGGCGACAGCAGCTCGCGAATGATGATTCCAAAATGTTCTGCCGCCATTGCCCATCGAACTACTGACAAACTTGCTACTAGGCAACTCGCCGCCGCCAGCGACCACGCAGGCACACGCCTGTGTACAGCTAGGAAACACCGCGACTTGGACGGTGTCGCAAACAGGGAGAGAGCGCCGGTGCCCGCGATTGAGGGCGAGTTGGGGTGAGTGGGTTCCATCTAAAGTGCAGAAACCCGTGTTTAGCCTTTTGACGCCTGCACCCCGTACGGCCTAAGCTCCTACCCCTATACCCCGCCCACACCCGCACAGGGAAGAGGTATCGTCTACGGCATCGTGAAGGCGGGTCAACTGCCATATAAAACTGACGGGCAAGGCTACCCTCAAAGGTGCCGACACAATGAAAGAGTTGATGGCCGGGTTCTGGCAAAGCTGTCGCGAAGCACCAAGGGGCTTTTTCGCGCCGCTCATCTTGCTTTGGAGGCTACTGAGCACGGCAGGCGACGAGGTGCTCGGCAACCACAATTGATGGCAGGGGAAAAATATCCAGTTCTACTAAACGGTCGGATACCGGGGTTTGCATGGAGAGCGTATCGGCAGCACATTCGCTAATGCTGCAAATCCAATTGCGAGGGGGGCAGGCATGTGAGACTAGGTACGCTCAGCCGAGCGCGTGCCATCTCCGCATACTCCGGGCTCAACTCAATGCCGAGAAACCGCCGCCTGTGCTTGAGTGCAGCTACGCCAGTAGTGCCTGCGCCGGCGAACGGGTCGAGCACAAGGCCACCTGCAGGAGCACCGGCAAGGACGCAAGGCTCGACCAGTTCAACAGGGTATGTCGCGAAGTGCGCGCCCGTATAGCGCTTAGGAGCTACGGTCCAGACGGTGCGGCGATTGGCCCCCTTTGGGTGTGGTTTATGTACTGCGATATCACTGGCCATATTCCCTGCAGCGAGAAGTCCAGTTCCGTCGTCTCTTCCTTTGAACTCACATCCCCAAGTAGTCTTCGTTTTATCTGCGTATGGCTGGCGAATCGCGTCGGCATCGTAGTAGTACCGTTGGTTCTTGGAGAGGAGAAAGATAAATTCGTGCGCTTTCGTGCAACGGTCTTTGACGCTCTCTGGTATCGGGTTTGGTTTGTGCCAGATGATGTCCTGCCGCAGGTACCAGCCATCGGCTTGAAGCGCAAGGCCAACGCGCCACGGCATGCACAGCAATTGCTTGTCTGCGCCGTACCTGTCACCCAAATTTAACCAAAGCGTTCCGTCATCTCGAAGCACGCGCCTGGCTTCGCGAAACACGCCAACAAGTGCTTGGACGTGAGCTTCGGGCGTACGCTCTAGTCCGATTTGTCCGGAAATGCCGTAGTCACGCAGACCAAAGTAGGGCGGGCTGGTGACGATGGTCTGAACGTGTTGGTCGGGAAGCGTCCCGAGGGTAGCGAGAGCATCGCCGGTTGCGATAGAGAACATGGGGGCACTACTTCGTAAGCATCGGGCGAATTGCCCGGTACTTGGTGTAGGTCCCTCGATTTAGATATTTCCGGCTTGCACAGTTTTATATTTCTACTCGCCTAAGTTCAATCTGAAGCAACTCGCGCGACGCCTCGCCGACTTCGTAGGTTCAAAACATCGTCTGTAGTCAATCGCTTTATCTATTTGAGACCAAGTGGTCAGGCGCGGACGACCTCATTTCTTAGATTGCCGCCGTGGTTTGACCCTGCGCCGCGACGCAAAGGCGCACATCAGCTCAAGCATCGCGCCCGATGCAACAATCTCACTCCACGTTCGGTCATTTTCCGCGGCAAGCGCTTTCGACGCTGTGCGGCACGCATTCTCAACAGCCTCATCCGATTCTCCGGCAAAGCTGAGCATATGCTCGAACTCTCCCCACGGAATAAAGATTGTGGCTAGCCCAGCGCCGCCGGCGCGGCTCACACGCACCTTTTTGAAAGCATCTCCTTGAGCCGGCAGGGACCCCTTGGGAAGTGGTGCCGCTGGCATTGCCGGCGCACGGGTGGGCTTCGCGGCGGCCGGGGCTTTGGCAGGGGCTCTTGCCCGTCTGTAAGCAAATCGTGCGGTCATATGAAAAGCGCTCCGAGTAGGGGGAGCGGGGTGCCCGCTCCTGTAATTGTGTAGGGAGTGCCCGCACAAAAACGAACACTCTTTCGCAAGGTGGCACGGGGTAAAACCCCGGGATACTTTGAAATCACAGTAGGGGCAATCGGACGGCTGCCCTTGACGCTGGTCAGGCTGCATGCCTGGTGAAGGAAGCGCTGCGCGTCAAGGCGTGGTCACCCAGCCGTTAGTCCAGAAGCGAATGCTTATCCCTCCGCTACACCACCTGCGTGACCCTTTGCGTCATCTTTTGCCGTCGTCGCTGGCGCGCCAACAGGCCCATTTCCGGACGGCTCGCGGCTCCGGCAAGGTTCATCTGAGGGCTGTCCCTCCGTTGCCTGAACTGTTTCCAGAACGTCCTCCCTTGATGCCACCAACTGCTACTCCTTGACGGACCGCCAGGCGGTCACGGCGGGCCCACCCGCCCGGCCTTGGCAGCACCAATTGCAGGCAGTTTGAGGGACCCGCAAGCCCAATAAGGGCGCGCGAAGTTCCCCTCGGAAGCACGATTGAGAACGGACTTTTTGCGCGAGGTCTGCTGCGCTGTGCCGCCGCGCACCCCCGCGGCGCGCGTGCTGAGCACCGGCCTTGAAGGCCGCATTGGGGCCGACCTTGATGGACTTTTGAGCGCTTTTTGGTCGGACTGCTGGGGCCGTGGGCATGGTGCGGCGAGGGAACGAATTGGGCAGCGTCAGCTGCGGGGGTGCGCGGCGGCACAGCCGGATGGAACCTCATATTTTTGTATGTACGGCCGAGCCGAAAACGACGGGATGGCTCGCCCTGCGAGCCAAGCCTGGCGCGGTGGATGAACATATTGCCTTTACCGCGTCAGGCGGTCTCCGTTCCATTGGAAAAACTCAAGTACTGCTACGTCCCTCATCGCAATATCCCATTGCAATGCTCTTTCGCGACGGTTGTTTCGCTATACGTTGGCAGCAGCATCGACACCTCGGTGCTGCAGACGGAGCAACCGAATGAACGATTCGCACGCCATGGCACGCGTCACCGATGATGCGACAGCTTACGTTGCTGCTGATGCAGGCGGCGCACCTGTTGTCGACACAACACCTCGACGCGTTTGCGGCAACCCTGCTGCCCTCGAAAAATCGGTGTTCGAAAGTCGTGATACTCGTGAAGTGGGATTGCAAGCGAGCTTGAAAGCGCTCATGTTGATGGACCGTCTGCGCTTCATCCGAACGCTCGACATCGCTTTCCATCTTTACGCCAATCGAACATTCACAGCGGCGCTCGCTGCAGCGAATAATCTGCTCAAGCGGCTAACGCGCAATGGATTCGTTTCAGCGCATACAACCCGAGTAGGGGGCCTCCGCATTTATGGCATTGCGCAGAGCGGCGTCAATTTCCTGCGTGACAACACCGGATACGAGGCGAAAGCACATCGTTCATTGAGGGATGTAAAGAATCCTGAACACAGGCTATGGTCGAACTTGATTGTCGTCGCTGCCGAAGCGCGCGGGCTCATTGGAATGACGGAGAGTGAAGTGCTTCGATTTGAGCGCAATGCAGGTGAAATTGTGAGCGACGGCTGTGGTGGGGAGCGCGTCATTCCGAGGAAACTCCTCACCATCATCAATCCGAAAAAAACTGGTGAGAGAAAAGGGCTCACTCCAGATGCAATTGTGCTACACGGAAGCGACCAAGTAGTCTGGATAGAGTGTGACGCAAGCAAACGGTCAAGCGCCAGGACGGGGGAACTGAAATCTCTGGTGCGGAGCATTGCTACGACTCTGGGTGACGGCCGGAAGCTTTCTAGGATTGTATTTTTTGCAAAAGAGCGCCGCAGTTACACGCATATTAACGGTGTGCTAAAGAAGCAGTCGGAGGAGCGTATCGAGCGCGCGTCTACCTACCTAAGGCCTGCAGCATATGAGGGTGTCTTTGATGCCTGGTACCGCCCGAGTTTGGCGGATGATAAGCCGGGCCGCCCGGCGCGGGACTTTCGCTGTGGTCAAGTGCAAGTTTTGATGCTTCCGGATATTCGCGGTAAAGGGGAGGGTTGGTATGACCAGGACTGGCTCCCGTTTGCGCAGTGCGATGAGCAACTGTGGCCACCGATTTCTGGACGCGACAAGAACTAGTTCTACCACGCCTACTGCATCAGCGAACAGTTCGCTATACCTATTGGCAAGGACGTTCCTTGCTGCCAACCAGGCCATCAACATTTATAAGGATTGAAGACAAATGCAAGCATTTGGAAACGTGGCGACCGACCCGATTCGGAAAGTCTCGAAGACGACGAACAAGGCCTACTACGAGTTTCGGTTGTGCGAGAACAAAAGAGGAGGGGAGAAGAATTCCACTACCAACACCAACACCAGCACCAGCACGAGCACATGGTACTCCGTTAGGGTCATGCGGGACGCAAACCCGGGCCTCGAGCGCGGCGCGTTCTGCAAGGTAACAGGCACCCTCCGTGCCGACAGCTTCTTGAATCGGGAGGGCAAACCGGCGACTGCATTGCTCATCATCGCTTTCGAAGCAGTCAAGTTGAAAGGCGCTGACGAACTCCGGCAAACGCGCGACGCCAATCGGCAAGAAGAGGGCAAGAAGGACGCCGTAGCGGCTTAATCCGCCGGTCGCTTGATAGTTGATTCCATACGCCCCCGCGCACTGCGGGGGTCTTTTCGTCTGCGCCCTGTGCAGCGGCTAGAGAGAGCCCAAGAAAAAAGCCGGTGGAACCTTGTGGGCGCCAGCGGCTTAAAGTCGGGATTCCAAATGAGGAGAAGGAACCCCGCAAATTAATGGTACCAGATAGGTGCTGTGCGGTAATTGTCTTGCCTGATTGCGGGCATTACCAAAGCGGATTGTCAGTGCGCCCCCACGTTGCCAAGTATATGATGGTCCGTTACCCGGTCCCCGGTCGCTAGTTCGGCGCCGGCCGCACGTGCTCATTACAAGCCTGCAATAGGAGGCTCCGATGGCAACACAGCGAGCGCAATCAACACAACCAACACCCGAGTTATGTGCAGGCGCGATACTGGCAATTTTTGTATGGCACTTTGGTTTGCTTGCCGGCGACGTTCGTCGCAGCGACAGCTTTCTCACCCTCTGGCAGCAAAGAGGTTACCGCCCGAAGGATTTAAAAGCTGGCCTGCAATATGCCGTTGAGCGCGGATGGCTTGAGTTGCTCCCCGATGGCAAGTCGTATCGTCTGACCAAGAGTGGTTTCGCTGCTGCGTAACCGATGATGACGTCCCGCTTTACCCACAAGCTGCGGGTTCGGGCAATCGCGTTGAGCGGGAAGGAGGCGCCATGACATTCGATTTCACGGTGACTGATGTCATTCACGCGACGCCAAAACAGATTTACGACGCGTGGCTTGATAGCAGATTACACGCCAGAATGACAGGCGGCCAACCCGCAAGCATAACGGCCAGGGAAGGGGAGGGATTTGTGGTGTGGTGGGGCTATATTACCGGGAGAAACATCGTGCTGGAGCCCGGACGGCGAATCGTTCAGTCGTGGCGAACGATGCAGTTTCAAGATTCCGATTTTGATTCGCAAATCGAAGTTCTACTTGAACCGGTCGTGGGCGGAACGCGGGTCACGATTCATCATACGAACGTACCGGACGGACATACCAGTTACCGCGATGGTGGCTGGCAGCGGGATTACTTTGACCTCATGAAGCGGTATTTCGGTTCCTAGCTGATGATTACGTTGCGCTGCACTCGGAAACTGCTTGACCGTGCAGGCGTATCTGCCAAAGTCGAACCGGCGCCGCCTACGACCGTGCTCGGCGACTGGTATGCCAACCTCATTTTCGCCCGTCCGCAGCAGCTCGCCCTGTGCATCAACGAGCGCTCGTTGCTCGTTGTGATTTTGCCGGCAAGGGACTTCAAGAATGTGGCACCAAGGTTCCGGGCGCAGGTTGCGTCGCTTCTCACGCGCATCGGGGTTCCGGCAGCCGCCGTTGCTGCCGAGGAAAAAGCGATGCAGGAGTTCCGCTTCGGGCCGACGGCAAATCGGGCGGTTGTGGGCTGCCTCAACCAGGTTGCGATGGTGCTTTCCTACGAGCTTGAGAATCCGCGGTTCTCGTCAATCGCAGAGATTGAGGACCACCTCGGCGATTACATTTACTCGCCCACGGGCTACCGGCGACCTCGCGAGTTGGTGCTGGGGTTGTTTGCGGCAAGCGACGCGGCGACGGGGGCATCTGTTCACCGGATACACTGATGTTCGCCATAGCGTTCTTGGTCGCGAGGTACGTGCCCGGGCGACGAGAGAGTGAACTGCGGACTACCACCAATTCCCCGGCCGTGGGCCGGATTTGTTTCGCAGGGTGGCGTGTAGGCGGGAATTTGCGGCTTTCGAGGCTAGCCTCTGGAAGCGTGCCTCGGCACGCCGGAAAGCGCGAGCAGCCCCAAAACGAGGCGCCGGCCGAAGGCCCTTTGGTCACAATTCGCTTTACCATTGCCCCTCCGCATAGTGGGCAGACTTTGCCGAAAACGAACTGCTGCTTGGGTGGCGCGAAGCCGCGCCCTGCGGTTCGCTCCACCCGCCGCTCCTCCTGGACTGCGGCGAGCATCCGGACCAGTTCCTCGCCATCAATGAGCCGGATGGGTTTGCCTTCTGTGAATTGTTTTGCGGCAGCAGTGTAGGAGCCGGAACTGACGAAAATGGCCGCGTCCGCTCCATCCGCGTGCATCACCCCAAGGAGTTCGCGCACAGGCTGCACGCTGACCTGAGCGTCTCGCCAGCGCTTGCATCGAACCACCGTGGTTTCATCGTCCTTGCGCAGCATCAGGTCCACGCCACCATCCGCGGCGCTCCCACCACGCTCTTCGACCTCGAAGCCCTGACGGCGAAAGGCCTCGCCAACGAGGCGTTCGAAATTCTGCCAAGACATGGACCTGATACTCGCAATGCCCGTCTGCGAGCGAAGCAGCCTGCGGCGGCGCAAAGCGATTATGAGCGCCACGGGCGCTGGAATCAGGAAGAGGCACGCGAATATCCAGGCGATTGGCTGCAGGTCTTGAGCAATGCCGTTGAGAATCGCGCTCGAGCCAACCAGGGTGGGGAGCATCAAGCTCAGAAAGACGTAGACAAGGAAAGCCGCAAAAACGCTACGCCACCAGGGTAGCGTTGCAATAATCTCAAAAATGCCCTTTTCGCGCTTGCGTGTCATACCTATGCTTCCAGCAGCATTTTCGTATGCCTGCCGTAGCTGCACGCATTATCCGCTGAAGCAGAGCATCATGGAAGCCATTGCTTAGCGCTTGCGTCATTCGCCTTGCTGGTGATTTTGCGTTGGTCTTCCTCGGTAGCCATTATATTTGCGGCGCCTGGGGGGATGGCTTCTGGCGGCGGGCGCATTCGTTCTGTGAGCGATGGGCCGCGACGGTGAGCTATGTATGCCAAGCGGCGCCGGAAACACTCGAAAAAAAACCGATGGGGCTCTTGGGAGCACCATCGGCTTGAGGACGGGATTCCAAAGGAGGAGGAGGAGAAACCCCGCAAATGAATAATAGAAGAAATATTGCTGCATTGCAACAGGTATTTGATGTTTGTGGAGACTGCTTTACCCGGTTGCAATCCGCTTTATTGATGCGCTTCATCGGATAATTAAAATGCTGCGCCGCAGCACTTCTGGTATAAAGCTCTCATTGGGGAGGCAATAAAAGAAACAGGAGACTGCCACATGATTATCAGGAAAGTCACACAGCGCGAGCGAGGCGCGGTCAAGGACTTCTACCTCGCCATGTCTGCAGACGACCGCCGCAAACGCTTCCACGGCATCATTTCCGACGAGAGAATCTCCGCGCATACGGATGGTCTGGATTTCAGCCAGCACACGATTTTGGGCGCGTTTAAGAATCTCCAGCTCATAGGGGTGGCCGAACTCGCTCCGGGTGCCGAGGAACGCGAACTGGCATTTGCGGTGCGCCCGGATATGCGCTGTCGTAGGATTGGCACCAGGTTGATGGAACGGATTCTCGTGCATGCCAGGATGTCCGGTAAAGGGATGGTGTTTGTCAAGTTCACGTCGAACAACGCACCCATGCGCTGGATGGCACTGAAGGCGGGCATGGTGGTCAGGACGGACGGCGATGAATCCCGCGCTTCGAAAGAACTGCCTGTGCCAAGCGCAGAAGAACTAAGCCGCTGGTTCACGAAGGAGTCTTTCGCGCCTAGCGATTACTTCAGCGTTTTGGGTATCGAGCGCTGGGAGTCGCTCGCGACCCAGTCCAGACGACTAGCACCTCAAGGCCGCAAAGCTCTGGACGCGCTCGTGGCCTAGCGAGAATCAACGCCCAAGTCAGCGGAACTTGGTTGCCAAAAAAGGGTACACTGCCGCCTGCTCGCCGTGGCAGTAGCGGCGGCGGCAGCGTTAAATTCTGATTCATACATTCGCAACATTGCCCCCCCCCGATAATGAAAGCAATCAAGGCGCGCCTTGATGACCTGGTCCGAACCGTAAAGTGTTCGAGGGATTTCGATTGCCTGCGGTCTCGCTTCGCCAGACTATGCCCGGCACAAGATATCGGCCTGCAAAATAATCTCGTTTGTCTCGGAGAGGGCGTCCTCGCATGTGGCTACCGAATGAACACGGGTATCGGCAAATTTTGCCAATGCCCGGTTCGAATCTATATTGCAAAGTCGCTAAAGAGGTAGCCAACGAAGCCGTTGTGGGCGGAATGCACGTCGCGGGACCCTCGCGAAGAAGAAACAATTGGTGACGCTCCGCTGTACCCGCAAGCTGCTCGACCGGGTAGGAGTTTCCGCCAAAGCTGAAACCACGCCTCCAACTACCGTGCCGGGAGGCTGGTATGCTAACCTCATCTACACGAAACCGCAGCAGCTCGGGGTTGTCGCGCAAAAATGCGCAATGCTTAGTAGCCCGAGCGGAGGCCGCTTGGGCGGTGACCTGATGAGAGAGCCCTTTGATAACCAGAACCTCAGAACGGAGTATGCCAAGTCGACGCATCGCAACCGATGACGCAGCGGGCGCGCCCAATGCAGGAAACATTGCACACATCGAGACTAGGTGCTCGACCTGCAACCTGCGCGAACTGTGCCTGCCCTGCTGCGGCCTGAGCCGCTCCGAGATGGACGTCGCAAACCGCGTGGTGTTAAATCGCGCGCGGGTGCCACATGGCGAAACCCTGTACCGCACTGGCGACCGCTTTACATCCCTCTACGCCGTGCGCGATGGGTTCTTCAAGTCCACAGTCCAGCTCGAAGACGGTCGTCGCGACCAGGTGACTGGGTTCTCGATGCCTGGCGAGGTCCTGGGCATGGACGGCATTGCGACGGAATGTCACACATGCAATACCATCGCCTTGGAGGACAGCGAGGTCTGCGCCATTTCCTTTGTCCGGTTGCAGCTGCTAGCGCATGAAGTACCCAACCTGCAGCGCCAGTTTCACAAGCTAATGAGTAGTGAAATCGTGCGCGAGAACGGAGTGATGCTGCTGCTTGGCAGGATGAATGCTGAGGAACGTCTGGCCATGTTCCTGCTCAATCTGTCGCAGCGCTTCGCTGCGCGAGGCTGCTCGCCTACGGAATTCGATATGCGCATGACGCGCGAGGAGGTAAGTGCTTATCTTGGCCTGAAAATGGAGACGGTCAGCCGCTTGTTCTCTCAATTTCAGCAGGAAGGACTGATAGTCGCGCAGCGAAGATTCATCCGCATCCTGGACGGCGCCGGCCTTCGACGGGTAATGGGCCGCGGACTCGGCTGAGTCGGCGCAGCCGCTGCGCGCGACGGTTAGCCGGTGTCAGAATCACCCGGCGCACTGCAGGCTACCACTGTTTGCTGAAGCGTTGCACCGGTAATGCCGTACCCCAGCATGGATACTGAGGGATTCCAAGGATGCTCTTTGGTCGAATCGGTACGTAGGCTTTGTCTCCGCGCTGTCCCATTCATTATTTGCGCTTTCCACTGCGTATCTCTTGCGTGATTCTCTCCATCTCCGCCGCAACGGCCTTCCACTCAGATTCGGCTTCGTCCATATCCTTCATGCTGTCTTCAGTGGGGCGTCCATCACCGATGGGGTAGAGTTGTGCGTGTACTCTTAAGAACGCGTCTTGGCGTCGTCTGAAGGCGGCTTCCGCTTGTCCAGTTAACGCATTCTCTTCCTGGCGGTTCTCATCAGGCGTTCCCATGCGGCTTCCCTAGTGGTGTTGCAAACGCAATTACTCTACCCCTCGAGGCGCTCGGCGACTGATATGCGTCCGTTTGCCCCAGTCGACTATGCCCGTCCCTGTGTCTTATAGCCGATTATGGTGGCGGGCACCGCACTACGGCGTGGCGCGCGATTGGGCTTGTTGCGCCTTGACGAATGCGCATTTGCTCCAATCAAATGAAGCTGAGGCAGAATGCCTCTGGCCCGCGACGATACTCGCTACTGTCGAGTGATGATTAGCGTGAGGGCCGCACCAGCTTGGCGCAACGGCCTTTCTTGAAGAGATAACCTCAACCGATGACAAACCTGCCCAGAGTCAAGCTCCGAGCAGATTTGCGGGGGACCCGGTATCCTAAATTAAAACGCCAACGTAACGGTGAGTTCGAAGACCGGCCTCTCGCCGCAGCGTTAAAGCTCGCTGCACTCCCCGAAGAGTTCGATGAACACGTTCGCCGTGTTTGTTGCCCGTTCGTCGTCTGCCTTGTTGAAGGCAAATGGACCAGCCACGACATGCATCACACCGTCGTCGCCCTGGAGCATGCTTAGCTCCACTAAATACGGTGGGACCTCGGTACGCGGAAATCTCTTGAACGGAACATCGACGATTTGCGAGTGGTCTTCGCTGCCGTAGCGGCCATGGGACTCCTTCCAGTGCCGTTTGGCTAGCCGATAAGCCGTCTCCATTGGCTGGTCGCGGTGGACGATTACATCGCCATTGGCGTTACGTTGGCAGGCAGGCCCGCTATTGGCAGGAGGCAACAGTCGCTCACCTACTTCAAAGGGAATCGAGAAGCCCAGGTTCCGTAGTGCCTCTACATGTTTCTTGGCCGGTTGCTCCAGCCAGAATTCCTCGTCGGGCCGCAGACGTGTCAGGTGCTTGGCCATCCCGCGAGTTTTTTGTTTAAGTTTCATTCAGACAAGAGCGTTGCGATGATGGGGGGGGTAGCATGAGCCTTATTGACGACAACTGAACTTCGTGTCAAAGCAGGCTGAGGCTTTGGCGTGTATGGGAGAGTATGCGCCTTTCGAGGCTAGCCCGGAAGGGTACCTCGGCACGCAGGAAAGCGAGAGCAGCCCCAAAACGAGCCGCCAGCCTTAGGGCCTTTCTTCGCAATCCGCTTTGTCATTGCGCCTCCGCAGATAGGGCAGACTTTCCCGTATACAGGTCGCT
>Ga0307377_10004150_pt1 | contig 15940 bp, 11 predicted proteins | sample TR3MG_FD_202535 | JGI IMG/M metagenome (GOLD analysis project Ga0307377, IMG submission 202535) | Soil microbial communities from Risofladan, Vaasa, Finland - TR-3 | ecosystem: Environmental > Terrestrial > Soil > Coastal area > Acid sulfate soil | place: Finland: Risofladan, Vaasa | collected... | reverse complement strand
TATCTTGTTCTGTGGGTCCGGCCTTGTGTGAGTTAGCGCTGAAAGGCTCTATGGTGTCGACGCCGTGATTGAGGAAATGTCGGCCGCAGGCCATAGCGACCCAGGTGTCGCCCGCGCCGACCATGTGGGTGGAGGCGTGGAGGGCGAAAATAATCATTGCCAGCCAGCCCAAAATCATCGGCCAGCCGGACAGAAGCGGAGTGTTTTTAGTTGCTATTGTCTGATTCATGGTTTTATTCTCTCCGAACCATTAAAAAGAATAATCTGCCCGAGCGGGCAGACAGAAGTCAAGCGCAGGACATTCAACTATTAACGTAGAAAAGCATAGGCAAAAGAAGGCCTGCAAGGATTAGAACCATCCACGCCGCGGAGATGACAATTGCTCCGAGAGCGTACTGTTTTCCAAGCAACCGGCCCCGGCTGTTCTCAATCCGCTTAAGCGATTGTATTCCCAACGCAAGCCCGAGCACCCATGCCAAACCGAAGGAGAAAAGGGCAACGAAGAACGGCCTTGCTATAACAAGGAAATTGTTAAATGAGATAATCCACATCGCGCCGGCGGAAAAAGGGCCGAGCATTCCGAACACCATAGATGTAACCGCGAGTTTCGACGTTTTTGGTTCTTGACTTATTGCATCGGTATATATTTCACCTGTCGTCTGTTCGTTTTGCATCAGGCGCTCCTTTTAACAGACCTTTTCACTGTATATCGTCAGGACGTGGTCAACACACACATCAATCCTGAATTACTGCGGGCTGCTGCCGCGCGTCAAGTTGTTATCTGGCATAAATGTGTTGTTTTGGTCGTAGAGGAAATTGCCCCGGTCCCAGGCGGCATAGCAAAGCGAAGTATCGTTAAATTCTGTCAGCAACGGCTGTGCGGGAACCGAGAGACCATAATTAACCATAGTCAGCAAAGCCAGGATGAGGGCCGCCGCGGCTGCGGTAACGCCGAAATCCCAGGCTCTGGGGAACCATTGAATCAGAGGTTGCGGCATTCCGGCGGTTCTTGCCTGCGGAACGGCGGCAAGGAGCTTCGCCTTCAGAGTTTCGGGGGCGTCCGGTTCCGGAAGATTACGCAACTGCGCCTCCAGCGATTTCAACGTAATGTCTTTCCATTTTTTGCGGCCATTGCTCATGGTCCTACCCTGCCATTCAAATGTGCCTTTAATAGTTTCAGCGCCCGACTGGTGTACCATTTGACGGTGCCGGCGGGCTTGTCCAATACTTCTGCCATTTCGCGAAAACTCAGGCCCTGAATGTAATGCAGCACAATGGCTGCCCGCTCTGATGAATCCAGTTTGTATATAGCTTCGTACAGAAGTCGCGTGTGTTCATCGGCCGTCAGTCGGTGGAATGGGTCAAAGGTTTCCGATGTATCGCATGTTTCCTGTCTCAGCTTTGCCATGAAAGCGTTATTGCGATGGATTCTGCGCTTCGAATCAATAAATTTGCGATAAGCAATCTGGTGCAGCCATGTTCCAAATGACGCCTTGCCTTTGAAACGGTCGATGCCGGCCCATGCGGAGGCAAAAGTCTCCTGCGTCAGCTCCTCGGCAAGGGTCGAATCACCGGTCAAATATAGGACGAAACGGTAAATCGACGCGTAGTTTTGCGATATTACTGCCTCGTAAGCTTCCAGCCGGCCTTTACGGATACCTTTCAGATTCTGTCGTTCCGACCTATGCTGCACTCACATCTCCGACGCTCGAGCACAGGCTTCCGTTCTGTGCCTGACTATGATATTAGACGAACAAGAGTATAAGGGTGTTGGCGAGAAAATAAAAGAATCTTGCAAAAGTGCGGGCGGCCGCTTTATGGGCGTCGCGGACCGTAAAAAGAACCAACTTTAGAGGATAGTGAGAGTGCCGGCCGGACAATCTGCGAGTTCTGAGGTTAACGGGAATCTGCTGAAGGTATGCAGCTTTGTCTTAATTTTCTTGCAATAGGTGGGCTGTGGTTGTAAGATAGGCGAAGATTCGGCTGGATATGCCCTGCTATTCAGGCGGCATATCCGGGTATTGCGCCAGATTCAGCCGCGCTTGTAGCTCAATTGGACAGAGCGTCGGTCTACGGAACCGAAGGTTAGGGGTTCGAGTCCCTTCAGGCGCGTTTTGAGTCGTTTGTGTACCTACTCCCGGGCCTGCCTAAAAGGACACGGGATAAGTGAGTATCTTCAGGTTCCTATGGTCATGCAGGCTCCTACAGTTGCCCGTCAGAAGCGAGTTCGGGTACAAAAGGATTTGGTCCCTTCCGCCTGCAGCCCAAACAGCAAGATAATGCAAAAAGAAGGGCGACGACTGTATAATCTGGAGTTTGCTGTCTGCGCGAGGCTTTTTTTCAGGCGATTGCCGGGAGTCGGTTACCTTCTTGTTTTCGGAGCCTTGAAACAATGGCAGCAGGCGTGCCATTTTTCGTGTCCAAAGCAAAGAGTGCGAGTATTATAAATTCGGGAAAAGTTTTTGGGAATATCTGGAGGACTATGAGATGAGACAGGTAGGGATTTTGGTGTTCGCGGCGATGTTGACAGCTGCAGGAGTCTGCCGGGCGGATACGAGCAGCGACCTGGCCCGGGAAAATGAGGAGCTGCGAAAAAGAGTCGAAAGATTGGAGAGGGAACTGGAAGAGCTAAAGAAAATAGTTATGCAGCAGGTGAAAGGTTCGGACGTTAGGCCGGAAGGTGGTGCTGTGGTGAAGGCTGAGGCAAAGGCTGGCGAGGCGCCGAAGCTGAGCGAATCCGATTTGGAGAAAATTGCGACGATGGTTCAGAAGGACACGGAAAAGAAAAAACCTGTCTGGTCTGATTTGGACATTCAGCTTTACGGGTACATCAAACTTGACGCCGCTTACGACACATCGCGTACCGACACGGGCAACTTCGCCCGGTGGGTGGAATCGGAAAGCACCAATAAGAACGACGACCAGTTCAATATGACAGCCAACCAGACGCGTTTTGGGGTGAAGGTCAAGGGGCCGGCGGACGGAGAGATAGAAACGAGTGGGCGTGCTGAAATCGACTTTTATGAGGGAGGCGCTGAGAACAAGCCTCGCATTATGATGCGTCACGCTTACATGAACATCCTTTGGCCCCAAGAGCGGTTTAGTATTCTGGCCGGTCAGACCTCGGATGTCATATCGCCTTTGTACCCGGATACGCTCAATTACACGGTCGGCTGGTGGGTGGGTAATATCGGGTACAGACGCCCGCAAATACGTCTTACCAGGAGCCTTGGACTGAGCAAAGATGTCGACCTCAAGCTGGAAGGCGCTTTGGCCCGAACGGTTGGCATTTCAAATGATTTTACCCCTGATTCGGGCGAAGACGCGGGGTTTCCAGGCGTGCAGGCCAGGGCAAGTCTGACTTTGCCCCTGTTCGGGTACAAACCTGCTACAGTGGGCTTTTCCGGCCACTGGGCCAAAGAAGAGCTTGACACAACGTCCTCCGGGGATTCGAAGCATTTCGATAGCTGGTCTCTGAACCTGGATTTGACGCAGCCGGTCAACGAGTGGCTGGCCATCAAGGGCGAACTATTTACAGGCGAGAACCTCAGCGCATATCTGGGCGGTATCGGCCAGGGGATTAACACAACCACCTCCAAGGAAATTGGAAGCAGGGGCGGCTGGGTTGCGGCGAGTCTGGGGCCCTGGGACAAATGGAACTTCAATATCGGTGCGAGTATCGATGACGTAGACGACGATGATTTGGCGGGCAGCACCGCCGCTGACAGGCGAGAATATAATCGTGCCATATTCGGCAATGTCATTTACTCGCTGAACAAGAGCACACAGATAGGCTTTGAACTTTCGCAGTGGCATACGGAGTACGAAGGCAAAGACGACGGCGACAGCATACGCGCTCAGACGTCGTTCATATACAAATTTTAGTTAGAGGATTTTGGCTTGACATCCCGGCCGAATTCAAATATAAGGCTTGGTTTTGGGGTTTCTGAACAGGGCCTGTTCAAGATGTAATCGATTTTAGTTACGCGTAAAGGAGAACATTATGGGAAATGAGAAGAAAGGTATTGATTCTCTTATGACTGAGAGTCGGACGTTTCCACCGCCGCCGGCGATAAAGGCCAAGGCCTATATCAGCAGTACGAAGCAGTATCAGCAAATGTGGGAACAATCGCTTAACGATCCTGACGGTTTCTGGCTGGAACAGGCCAAAAGTCTGGCGTGGTTTAAGCAGCCGACGAAGGGGCTGGAGTATACCTGGGACACCAAGAAACGCAAGATTGAGCATAAGTGGTTCGCCGACGGCGAGCTAAACGTCGCGTATAACTGTCTCGACCGTCACCTCGGGACGCCAACTGCAAAAAAGACAGCGCTGCTGTGGCAGGGTGAGGCGGAAGATGCGGTCAGGAAGTACACCTATGAGGAACTGCACGGGGAGGTCTGTAAGTTCGCCAATGTTTTGAAATCAAAGGGTATCAAAAGAGGCGAGCGTGTTGCGATTTACCTGCCGATGATTCCCGAACTTCCGATAGCCATGCTTGCGTGCGCCCGTATAGGGGCGATTCATTCGGTTGTCTTCGGCGGCTTTAGCGCGGATTCTCTCAAGGACCGTATTAACGATTCCGACTGCAAGCTGCTCATCACGAGCAATGTTTCGTTGCGAGCGGGAAAACATATACAGCTTAAGAACATCGCGGATGAAGCGCTGAAAAAGACGCCTACGATTGAAAATGTGATTGTAGTCAGAGCCGACGGTGAGCAGTGTAATCTTAAGGCGGGGCGGGATACCTGGTACCATGATGAAATGAAGAACGCAGAGAAGGATTGTAAAGCTGAACGTATGAATGCCGACGATCCGCTGTTCATCCTTTATACGTCAGGTTCGACCGGCAAGCCCAAGGGTGTTGTTCATATTACCGGCGGGTACATGGCCCTTGTCAGTTTTAGCCACAAAGTTATTTTCGACGTTCACGACGACGATATTTACTGGTGCACGGCGGACATCGGCTGGGTGACCGGTCACAGCTACATCGTGTACGGACCTCTGGCAAACGGCGCGACGTCGCTGATGTTCGAAGGGGTCCCGACTTATCCGGACGCGGGAAGGTTCTGGCACATTTGTGACAAATTCGGCGTTACCATTTTTTATACGGCGCCGACGGCGATTCGTGCTCTTATGCGTCTGGGCGAGGAATGGCCGGCAAAGTACAAATTGGATACGCTGCGAGTTCTTGGCACGGTCGGGGAGCCCATAAATCCGGAAGCCTGGATTTGGTATTATGAGAAGATTGGTCGGAACGGGTGTCCGATTGTTGATACGTGGTGGCAGACGGAAACCGGCGGCATTTTGATAACGCCGCTGCCGGGAGCGCACACCTTAAAGCCGGGCAGCGCGAGCCGGCCTTTCTTTGGGGTCGACCCGGTTGTCCTGCGCGACGACGGAAGCGAATGCGGTCGGAACGAGGGCGGCAAGCTGTGCATACGCAGGCCGTGGCCGGGGATGATGCGGACGATGTGGGGCGACCATGAGAGATTAATCGATACGTATTTTACGATGTTCGAGAATGTTTATTTTACAGGGGACGGATGTCGCATCGATGAGGACGGCGACTACTGGTTAATGGGAAGAATCGACGACGTAGTTAATGTTTCGGGCCACCGCATAGGAACGGCCGAGGTTGAGAGCGCCCTTGTCAGTCACGAGAAGGTTGCCGAAGCCGCGGTTACGCCGATGCCGCACGAAATCAAGGGGCAGGCCCTATATGCCTTTGTCACGCTTGTAGACGGAGTCAAGGAAAGCGATGAGTTGAAGAAGGAGCTTGTCATGCACGTGCGGAAAGAGATAGGGCCAATTGCGGCGCCGGAGGTGATTCAGTTTGCGCCGGCGCTTCCGAAGACGCGCTCGGGCAAGATTATGCGGCGGATATTGCGGAAGATTGCCGAGAACGATACGAGCAATTTGGGTGACATAACCACGCTTGCAGACCCGAGTGTGGTTGAGGCACTTGTAAAAGGTCGGGGCCGGTAAGTTTGCCCGTCTTTGAATTGATTAGAAGCCGGATGTGTCAGGAAGACACCTCCGGCCTGTTTTTAATGAAAGGACTGATTGTGGCCCAGGGAAAAGTTATGAATCGGTGGCTGGTAGTGATTGGAGCAATCGTGGTACAATTGTGCCTCGGCGCTATATACGCATGGTCGGCGTTCACCAAGAAGCTTACCGATGTGCCTTTCAGTTTAACCAGAACACAAACACAGGTGATTTTTGCCGTGGGATTGCTTACGTTCGCTGTGGTTATGGCGTTGATAGCGGGTAAGTGGCAGAAGAAGGCCGGGCCCAGGCTTGTCGCAGTGGTCGGAGGCATTGTACTCGGACTTGGCTATGTCATCGCCGGCATTTGCGGTACAAGCTTCTGGGGAATCCTTTTGGGTGTCGGTCTGCTGGGAGGCGCAGGAATTGGACTGGCTTATGTGTGCCCCATTGCCGCTTGTGTAAAATGGTTTCCTGACAAGAAGGGGATGATAACAGGGTTTGCGGTGGCCGGTTTTGGATTTGGCGCGCTGATCTGGATAAAGTTAACCAGCGGTTTTCAGTTCGGGCCTATTGACCTGACGCCGGGCTGGAAGGGCTTGTATGGCGCCGGATGGACTGTAAGTAACGTATTTATCCTGTACGGTATTGTTTTTGCCGCTCTCGTGGGGATTGGGTCGTTGGTGCTTGTGAACCCGCCCGAAGGATGGCAACCGAAGGGCTGGCAGCCTGACCCGGCCAAAGTGGCCGGCTCCGGCGGCGCTGATTTTACAGTGAGGCAAATGGCGTGCACTGCTCAGTTCTGGGTGCTTTTCGGAACTTTTGTGGTGGGCGCGCTGGCGGGGCTGATGGTTATAGGGGTGATTGCCCTGTTCGGAATCGACTCGCTGACTTCGCTGGGAGTTGAGGTCGCAAAGGCCACAGTCATTGCGGGAACGGCTATGGGGCTGTTCTACGCTCTTCTTAACGGACTTGGACGCATTCTCTGGGGTGCGCTGTCCGACAAAACCGGTCGGCGAAACGCTATTGCGATGATGAGTCTGACCCAGGGTATAATGATGGTCGCCTTCTATTTCATCGGGGGAAATGAGCTGGGCCTCTACATCGGCGCATCTATTATTGGTTTCAATTTCGGCGGCAACTTTGCTCTATTTCCGGCTGCGACGGCTGACTTGTTCGGCAATAAGAACGTCGGCGTCAACTACCCGTGGGTTTTTATGGCGTACGGTGTGGGAGGCGTAATCGGCCCCATACTGGGCGGCATGATGGGCGACGCAAAGGCCTGGATGTGGGCCTTTATACCGGCCGGGCTGGCATGCTTTGTCGCGGCAGGATTTGCGATGTCACTCAAACCCGTCCAAGTCAAAGGTTCAGTCGCCTAAGTTGCCAGCGGCTTCTTTGTAACAGATCGACAGCCCGGGAAGGACATCGGGCTGTTTTTTTATTTACCTCCATCGGCCGATATGAAGAAATCACAGGCCGTGAAAAGGAAAGACGTTTGCCTTGACCGATTCTATTGTGGCCTCGACGGCAGGGACCACCGCGTTTCGCTGTTGGCTGCTTACTGCCAGAGTTCTGTCCCGCAAGCCCCCCTGCCAGTCGGTGCTCTCAAGCAGAACGCCGCCTGCGCCGAGACTCACATCCGTGCCATTGTCGGCGCCGCACAAGATGCTCCAGGCGAGCGCCCAGGCCCTTGCCGTATTTTCGACGTTGTACCCGCCGCCGCCGGTCGCAAGGATTGGCTTATTACAGCTTAACAATCGCTCTATGATTTCGGCATAAACATTGTTGGTTAAATGCAAATGTGCGAGAGGGTCTCCCGCCAGGGCATCGGCGCCTAACTCGAAAACAATCACATCGGGACTAAAGGCGCCTATCAGCGGGACAGCAACAGCCTTAAAGGCCCTCATATACGCTTGGTCGTACGTGCCGATCGGGAGAGGGACATTTACGCAGTAGCCTTTTCCTTCACCCTCGCCGATTTCGTCCTCGAATCCGGTTCCGGGAAACAGCACCCTCGGGTTTTCGTGAAAAGATATGGTCATCACATCGGAGCGGTCGTAGAATGCATAGGCAACTCCGTCGCCGTGATGGACGTCCACGTCAAGATATAAGACCTTCTTTCCGGCCTCAGCGAAGACCGTACAGGCAAGAGCCACATCGTTGATATAGCAGAATCCGGACGCACGTTCCGGGTGTGCATGATGATACCCACCGGACGGGTTAAACGCGACGTCGGCGGCGCCGGCAAGAATCAGTCTTGCGGCCTTGATCGTCCCTCCGACGGCCAAAACGGCGTAGTCATACAATCCTTCGAATACGGGACAGTCGGAAGTGCCGATTCCCATATTGAATGCCTGCACGCTTTGATGTCCCTCGCCCGCCATTTTCAGGGCATGCAGGTAACGAGCGGTGTGAAACTTTTTCAGGACGATTCTTTCGGCCAGCTCAGGCGCCACTTCGCTTCGTCCCTCGCCTGAGAGCAACCCCATGGAATTTATGACTTCTCTGGTCCTGGCGGCCCGTACCGTATTAAAGGGGTGTTCAGGCGGGTAGCGGTACTTCTCAAGCTCGGACGAATGAATAAAAACAGCCTTTCTCATAGCCGAAGCCGCTCCTATTTTTCCCGTTTCTGCAAATCGTAGGTAACGCTGTAGACCTCTCCATCGAATTCGGTGTTGACCTTGTAGCCGGAGTTGTGAAAAATAGTCAGCATCGGTTTGTTGTTCGGCAATACTTTTCCATAAAAGCGTTTTACGCCCCGTTGTTTTGCGATTTGGGTAATATAGTCTAAAAGGAAGGTGCCCATTCCCTTTTGCTGCCACTCATCCTGGACAAGAAACGCGACTTCAGCGGCTTGCGTCTTTGGGTCGAGGAAGTATTGACCGATGGCGACAATTTCCTCACCGGAGGCGCCGGGAACAACACCTACAATAGCCAGGTCGTTCTTGTAATCGATGTTGGTCAGTTGTTGAACGTCTCTATGAGGGAATGCCTTGGTGCGCGTCATATACCGCTTCTGGACCGATGTTTCGCTGAGTGAATAGAGCATTTCCGACAGTGACGGCTCATCGGTAGGCTTGACAGGCCTGAAGAATATCTGGGTGCCGTCGTTGAGCGTGTCGTAGCGCTCAAGCTCTTCAGGATAGGTCACCTGTTCCCAGGCCAATTCAATTTGGTCCTCATAGATATACTTTTGCGTTTTGGCCGCCTGAATGAGCTTGTTCCTGAATTTCGGATGCGCGATATTAGTGAGGGCCATGACCCTTTCTCGTATGCTCTTTCCGTGCAGATAGGCAATGCCATATTCAGTAACGAGGTAGTGGACGTCTCCGCGTGTGGTTACGACCCCCGCGCCCTCGGTCAGGTGCGGTACGATTCTCGATACCTGTCCGCCCCTGGCGGTGGACGGCATCGCTATGATGGCTTTTCCCCCCCTGCTTCGCGCAGCCCCGCGGATGAAGTCGACCTGGCCTCCTATGCCGCTGTAAAACTGATAGCCCAGCGAATCGGAGCACACCTGACCTGTCAAATCAATTTCCAGCCCGACATTTATTGCCACCATTTTTTCGTGCTGACTGATAATGTACGGGTCATTGACATACTCAGTAGGATAAAACTCAAAAAGCGGATTGTTGTTAACATAATCATAGAGTCGCTGTGAACCCATACAGAAGCTGGCGACGATTTTGCCGCGGTTTACGGATTTTTTCGCGCAGGTTATTGCGCCCGATTCAACCAGGTCAACGATCCAGTCGCTGAACATTTCGGTATGAACGCCGAGGTCCTTTTTGTCTTTAAGGGATTCGGCCAGCGCCTGGGGGATACGTCCTATGCCGCACTCGATAGTGCTGCCGTCCTCCACCAGAATAGCGATATTCTGGCCGATACGGCGAAGCGTCTCATCAGATTCAGGCACGGGGATTTCGATGATTTTTTCATCATAAGGCACGAGCACGTCAATGGCGTTGACGTGAATAAAGCTGTCTCCGAAGGTTCGGGGCATGCGGCTGTTGACCTGAGCGATAACGTACCTGGCGTTGGCGGCGGCGGATTTGACGATGTCCACGGAGACGCCGAGGCTGCAAAGGCCGTTTACATCCGGCGGGGTCACGCTAATCAGGGCGACATCGATGGGAACTCGCCCCGTCTCAAACTCGGAAGGTATCTCCGAGAGGAATATCGGTGTGTAATCTCCGATGCCTTTTTTCAAAGCATCACGGATATTGTCGGCGATAAAGAAGCTGTTCATCTTGAACTTTTCGCGGAACTTCTCATCGGCATAGGGAGCAGCCCCCATGGTCAACAAATGGACGATATGTGCGTCGTAAATATGACCGGAGTGCTCAACGAGGGCGTTAACAAGATGCTGAGGCTGGCCGCAGCCCGTTCCAATAAATATACTGTTGCCCGATTTGATGAGATTCATGGCTGACGGCGCAGTTCCGATTTTGTCTTTGTGTTTTTCTTTCCAGTCAAATTCGTTCATAGCCGCTCTCTCGGACTAAACCTGTTCCACACTAATTCTGGCGTCGACGGCGATTGGCGTCGTGCCTTCGGGGCCCACAACGTATGGATTTATGTCCATCTCCTGAATTTGAGGGAATTCGGTTACCAGTTGTGAAAGCCGCTGCAGCCCCTCGGCTATAACGGCTATGTCGACTCCCTCCTCGCCCCGAACCCCTTCGAGCATCTTGTACGTTTTTGTATTGATAAGCATTTGCCCGGCCTCTTCGGCTGTCAACGGGGCAAGATAGAAAGACACGTCTTTGAGCACTTCGACCATTGTCCCGCCCATGCCGAACATCATCAACGGACCGAAATGCGGGTCGCGTTTCGTCCCGAGGATAACCTCTTTTCCACCTTTGCACATTTCCTGCACGAGGACGCCGAGTATGTTGGCGTCGGGCAGCTTCCTCGGTATTCGATACATCATCAGGTCGAAGGCGTCCATTACCTCCCCGGGGCTGTTCAGACCAAGCCGGACTCCGCCCACATCCGATTTATGCAGTATGTCCGGGGACCAGATTTTCAGGACTACGGGATAGCCGAGCTGGTGGGCGATGTTTACCGCCTGCTCGGCGGTCGCTGCAATAGAACCTTTCGGCGTCACGAAGCCGTATGCCTCAAGTATTTCTTTTGATTCGCTTTCGGGGATTTCCCGGACGCCCTGCCGCAGATGCCTTTCGACTATTGCCTCGACCTTCCTGCGATTGACGGGGAAAAGCTTTACGACACGCTTTGGTCTGGACCGCCATCTGACATAATCAGTCATAACCTTAATGGCGGTCACGGCGCTGTGGGGCGAGTCATAATGGGGAATATTACCTTCTCTTAAGATATTAACTCCCTTTTCGACCTTGTCGGCGCCAAGGAAACAAGCCAGAATCGGTTTTGCAGAGCTTTTCTGCGCCACTTTGACGATTGCCTCAGCCGCACCGGCGGCGTCGGTCATAGCCTGTGGCGTTAATAATACAAGGACTATATCGACATCCGGGTCGCGGATAACAACATCAAGCGCAAACTCGTACCGGTCGGCGAGGGCGTCTCCCAGGACGTCGACGGGATTGAGCAGGTTTGCCGCAGCGGGCAGTTTGGCTGCCAACTTTTCTGTGGTTTCAGGGCTTAGGTTCGCAAAGGCAAGTCCCTCGCGCTCGATAGCATCCGCGGCGATGATGCCGGCTCCCCCGGCGTTGGTAATGACCGCTACTTTCACGCCTGTAGGAAGCGGCTGGGCGGCAAAGGCCCGGGCAAGGCCGAACTGCTGTCGAATGGAATTACAGCGGATGATACCCGCCCGTTCAAATCCAGCTTCATAGGCGGCTTCGCTACCGGCGAGGCTGCCGGTATGCGAGGATGCCGCTTTTGCGCCTGCGGCGGTTCCACCGGATTTCATAAGCAGTATGGGCTTGCTGTGAGAAATTCGCTCTGCTTCTCTGACAAAGGCGTTGCCGTCGGTAATGCTTTCCAGATAGCCTGCGATAACCTTCGTATCCGGGTCGGAGCCGAAAGCTTTTATTATATCCAATTCGTTCACGTCCGCCTTATTACCGAAGCTGACGAGCTTGCTGAATCCGATCCCGCTCGAGTTTGCCATATCGAGAATGGCGGTCAGCAAGGCCCCCGACTGGGAAAGATAGCCTATGGTTCCTGTCGCCGGCAGGTCTGCGCCAAAACTGGCGTTCAATTTGTTGGCAGGGACTATTACGCCCAGACAGTTGGGTCCTATGATTCTGATTCCGCCCTGTTTTGCGATTCGGATAATCTGCTGTTCGAGTTCTCGGCCCTCTTTGCCCACCTCCTTGAAACCGGCGGTGATGATTATTGCCGCTCTTACACCAACCCTGGCGCATTGCTGCATGACGGGGGGGACGGCTTTCGCTGGCACTACGATAATTACAAGAGCAGGGGCTTGTCCGATGGATTCAAGCTCAGGATAACACTTTAGTCCTTCTATCACATCAGCCTGGGGATTGACCGGAAACACCTTACCCCCGTAGCCGGCTTTAATTATGTTCGTAAGGATTTCATGGCCGACCTTGCCTTTCTGTCGAGAGGCGCCGACTACTGCAACCGATTTCGGATTGAAAAAACTCTCAAGGTCCATTGCAAGCTAAAGCCTTTTTCCGGACAGAAGTCATTACAAAATTATTCTGGCGTCAACAACGACCGGGGTAGTACCTTTGGGGCCGACCACGTAGGGATTTATATCCATCTGCTGAATCTGAGGGAACTCGGTAATCAGTTGGGATACTCTTTGTAATCCCTCAGCAATTGCCTCTATATCTACCCCCCGTTCGCCACGAACCCCCTTTAGCATTTGATATGTCTTTGTACTGAGCAGCATTTGTTTGGCCTCTTCTGCGGTAAGCGGCGCCAGGTAAAAAGACATGTCCTTCAGGACTTCGACCATCACGCCGCCCATTCCGAACATCATTAGCGGGCCGCAGTGTAGGTCACGAGTCATTCCAAGTATAACTTCCTTGCCTTTCCTGCACATTTCCTGGACAAGGACGCCAAGAATGCGGGCATTGGGCAGCTTCTTAGCTATTCGGTACGTCATCAAGTCAAAAGCATCCATTACGTCCTCGTCGCTCTTGAGGTCCAGCCTGACTCCGCCCGCATCCGTTTTGTGCAATATGTCCGGCGACCAGATTTTCAACACGACCGGATATCCGAGCTGTTGAGCGATGTTGGCCGCCTGTTCTGCGGAGGTTGCCACAGCCGCTCTTGGCGTCGCGAAGCCGTATGCTTCAAGAATCTCCTTGGATTCGACTTCGCCTATCTCGCGGGTACCCTGCCTGACGTGTTTTTCGATTATGGTTTCGACCTTCCGGCGACTGACCGGAAACAGTCTAACCACACGTTTTGGCCTGGATTGCCATCTGACATAATCAGCCATAGCTTTGACGACGGCAATGGCGCTCTTGGGACCGTCATAGTGCGGGATTCTTCCCTGTCGCAGAATCCTTATTCCTTCCTCGACCTTGCTGGACCCAAGAAAACAGGCAAAAACCGGTTTTCCAGGGTTTTGACGCGCCATTTTGACTACGACCTCGGCAGTTGCGGCAGCTTGAGTCATAGCCTGCGGGGTCAGCAGCACCAAGACTATATCGACGTTGGGGTCTTCAAGGACAGCCCTCAGTGCGAATTCATACCGGTCGGCAAGGGCGTCACATAAAACGTCAACCGGATTGTTCAGATGCGCAGCGGCCGGTAACTTAGCGGCCAGCTTGCCCACAGTCTCCTCCGCCAGCACAGCGAAGGTAAGGCCCTGACGCTCAATAGCATCGGCCGCCATAATTCCTGCGCCCCCGGCATTGGTGACAACGCCGACGCCGGTACCTTTTGGAAGCGGCTGATTGGCAAATGCCTGCATATAGTCAAGCTGGGTTTTTACCGAGTTGCAGCGGATGATGCCAGCTCGCTCGAACACACAGTCGTACGCGGTATCACTGCCGGCCAGGCTCCCGGTGTGAGAGGACGCCGCCATCGCACCTGCCGTTGTTCCTCCGGATTTTATCAGCAGTATCGGTTTGTGATAGCTGATTCGCTCGGCCTCTTTCACAAAGGCATTGCCGTCGTTAATGTTTTCAAGAAAACCGGCGATGACTTTGGTGTCCGGGTCGGACCCGAGCATTCTTACTATTTCCAGTCCATCGACATCGGCCTTGTTCCCTATGCTGACGAGTTTGCTAAAACCGATCTCTTCGGTCCTTGCCACGTCCAGAATGGCCGCGAGTAAGGCCCCCGACTGAGAAACATACCCTATGGCTCCCGCTTCCGGCAGGTCTCCGCCAAAACTGGCGTTGAGTTTGTTGGCGGGGGCTATCACGCCAAGCGAGTTCGGGCCTATTATTCTGATTCCGCTCTGTCTTGCAATTTGGATAACCTGCTGTTCAAGCGCTCTGCCCTCTTCACCGACCTCTCTGAAGCCGGCGGTAACGACAATGACGCATTTTGTGCCCACCTTCGCGCATTGCCGCACAACAGCAGGGACGTTCTTTGCCGCTACAATGATTATCACAAGGTCGGCAGGCTGCCCGACAGCTACAAGGTCGGGATAACACTTCAGGCCCTGTATTGTCTGGGCGTTGGGGTTTACGGGAAATATTCTGCCCTCGTATCCGCCTCTGATGAGGTTTGAAAGTACTTCGTAGCCTACCTTTCCCTTGTGACGAGAGGCACCAACGACTGCGACAGATTGCGGATTGAAAAAATTCTCAAGCGCCATAATCTAATAGACCTTCCCAAGCTCGTATTGTCCGTTCAACAAGAATAATATAGTCCTTCCGGTCCGCAATTTCAAACCCTTTCTTACCGGCCCAAAATCGCAGAGGTTCACTTCGCACGATTGTGCTGCGGCATCGCTTGGACTCCGCCGCCGTCGTAAAGCAGATTTTACTCTGTACAATGAACTCAAATATGCTATAAGAGCCTGCGGTTATGGAGATCTTTGCAGATGGCGAACTACAGGCCATATCAGTCTATTTGCGAAACCCGAAAGAAATGTAATCTCATATCCTGCAGAGATTACATGCCCAGCCTGCATTTGCAGCCCTATGTCGAGTCCTGCTGGACAATGGTCTCAGGAGTCGAATTGCAAAAGTCAGTCCAGCATAGAGTTATTCCTGACGGGTGTGTTGACGTAGTTTTTGACCTAAATGCGCCATCGTACACAAAGGCAGCTTCGGTTGTCGGAACAATGACCAGGCCCATATTTGCAGAATTAAAAAAGCGGGTCGATTACATGGCAATTCGTTTTCTCCCCGGAGCCGCTTTTCGTTTCCTCGATAATCCCATGAGTGACTTCACCGACCAGATTGTTCCCTTGGAGGCGGTGTCGGGAAAGGAAGGGCACAATTTGGCAGAACACTTGATTTCACGGAATCACGTTGAGGATAAGATAGTATTACTTGAAAACTATCTCACAAAACTCCTGGATGCAAATTGCAGAAGGGATGCGGTGGCAGAAGCCGCCGTACACTGCATCTTGGCAAACAAGGGCAACATAAGGATTTCAGAATTAGCAAGAATGTCAGGCAGCAGTGAAAGGGAACTGCGTAGAAAATTCGACCGGTGTGTTGGTGTCACCCCTAAAGTTCTTTGCAGGATAATTCGTTTTCAACATGTTTTACAAACCTTGCGGCGTGGTTCGGGACACAATTTATTATCTGCCGCTTTGGACAGCGGGTATTACGACCAATCTCATTTTATCCATGAGTTCAATTCTTGCTATGGCCTGAGTCCTTCGGAGTTCGTGGAAATAAAAAATCCGTAAGCGTTCACGCGGTTTTGGCTAAACAGGCTGTGGTTTTTATTAACGGTGGAGATGGAATACCATCCAAATGACAACGACATGCATTACGCAAATACTCAATAACACTACGCCCTTGCAGACGACAGGTGGCGCAGGCAGTGAGGATACGTTCGGCATACCTTGCGCCACGATCG
>Ga0307377_10004147_pt1 | contig 15949 bp, 12 predicted proteins | sample TR3MG_FD_202535 | JGI IMG/M metagenome (GOLD analysis project Ga0307377, IMG submission 202535) | Soil microbial communities from Risofladan, Vaasa, Finland - TR-3 | ecosystem: Environmental > Terrestrial > Soil > Coastal area > Acid sulfate soil | place: Finland: Risofladan, Vaasa | collected... | reverse complement strand
AACTGGTTGATGAAACATGTGGATTTGTTGTGGAACTGGATGCGGGTGCGATTGCAGGAGCTTTACAGACACTGCTTATGGATGAGACCCTGCGGTTGAGGCTGGCGGGCGGAGCAAAGGAGAAAGCACAGGGATATGATTGGGAGAATATTATTGGGGATTTACGGGATATGTATGAGGGATTGATGTGAGAATTGCTATATTCCATGATTATATCGGGGCCATTGGTGGGGGAGAAAAGCTGGTGTTGACACTTGCGCGAGGGCTGGATGCTGATGTAATTACTACCGATGTGGATGCGGATTCTGTTTCGAAGATGGGATTTGAGGATGTGAAGATCATAAGTCTTGGCAGGACCGTGAAGATACCGCCTCTCAAGCAGATATCTGCTTCATTTAAGTTTGCGATGTGTGATTATTCGAAGGAGTATGATTTTTTTATTTTTTCGGGGAATTGGGCGCATTTTGCGGCGAGGAGACATAAGCCGAATATGTGGTACTGTTTCACACCTACAAGGGCATTTTATGACCTCTATGATACATTTTTACAGAGGCAATCTATTATTACACGTCAGTTTTTCAAGATTTGGGTTGCATTGCATGAGCCTGTTAGCCGTAAATTTGTAAATTATATTGATCATGTTGTTACGATTTCAGCAAATGTGCAACAAAGGATTGAGAAATATTACGATCGTGATTCGGTAATAGTATATCCGGCGATTGATAATTCAAAATACCGATTCGAAAAATCTGGTGATTTCTGGCTGGCTGTGAATCGATTATATCCTGAAAAACGTGTAGAATTGCAAATCGAGACATTCAGGCAATTGCCTGATGAGACATTGCTCATTGTTGGGGGATATGCAGTTGGAGATCATGCATCAAGTTATGCATCAAGGCTTTTTAATAACATCCCTGACAATGTAACATTGCTTGGTAGTGTTTCTGAAGATGATTTGAAGAATTTGTATGCTACCTGTAGAGGGCACATTACTACTGCATTGGACGAGGATTTTGGTATGACGCCCCTGGAAGCGATGGCATCGGGTAAACCTACGATAGCGGTTAATGAAGGCGGTTATCTTGAAACTGTGGAGAATGGTATTACCGGAATTCTTGTAGATCCGAATGAAAAAGCTATTATTGAAGCAGTAAAGATAATCTCCAATAATCCAGAAATATATAAAAATGCATGTATTGAACATGCAAAATGTTTTGATGTACCAATGTTTATTAAGCAGATGGTTGAAATAATTGAATCGTTTATGTATAACCAGGAATGAAAAATGAATGAATTATGGGACTATCGACATCTTACCCTAAAACTTGCGATGAGTGAGTTCAAACTTCGATATAAAAATTCCGTTCTTGGATTTTTCTGGTCACTGTTAGAGCCATTGATGATGTTGATAGTACTGTATGTGGTATTTACTAATCTTATGCGTGTCAATGTTGAACATTACCAGTTGTTCTTGCTTATGGGAATTGTTTCATGGAATCTGATGGCCAGGGGGACGGGCATGAGCTTAAATAGCATACTTGGTAAGCCAAGCCTTGTGCAGAAGGTGTATTTTCCAAGAGAGGTTCTGGTAATTAGTTCATGTATTACGGCTTTATTAATGTCTTTATTGGAATTTATTGTGTTTGCAGCATTCATGATATTCTTTAAGGTGATGCCTTCTATCACGATCATCTATTTCCCTATTGTACTGGCTGTGGAGTTCTTTATGATCCTGGGAATCTCTTTTGGGCTGGCTGCATTGAATGTATATTTCAGGGATGTGCAGTATATCTGGGCGGTGGTGTTACAGGCGGGATTTTTTGCAGCTCCTATTATATATCCAATATCGATCATTCCTGAGAATTATGTCTGGGTCATTATGTTAAATCCGATGACCAGAATTATCGATATGTTAAGAGGATCCGTTATTTATTCAACTGTGCCTGCTTCCGGGGATATGATATTTATTATTGTATCCGCATTGTTGCTGTTGATTGTTGGATATGCCATTTTTACTAAACTTGAACCAGGGTTTGCGGAGGAGATGTGAACATGGGAAAGGTGGACGCAATAGTCGTGAAGGATCTATGGAAAACGTTCAAGCTTCCCCATGAAAAACGGAATACATTGTTTGAATCCATCACAGGCATTTTTGATGGCAAGCAGGGTTATGAGGAGTTTGAAGCACTCAAAGACATTAATTTCACAGTGAATAAAGGCGAAGCTATAGGAATTATTGGGGAGAATGGATGCGGAAAAAGTACTCTCCTCAAGGTCATTGCAAATATTTATCGGCCTACGAAAGGCTCGGTGAAGATCAATGGGAAGATCACTCCCTTTCTTGAGCTTGGTGTGGGATTCCAGCCAGACCTGACTGCCAAGGAGAATATCTACATCTATGGCGCGATCATGGGATTATCTGATCGGGAGATCGATGCAAGATTGGAGGAGATCCTTGATTTTTCAGGGCTTAAGCGGTTTGAAGATACAAAACTTAAGAATTTCTCATCTGGTATGCAGGTGAGACTTGCATTTGCAACTGCTATTCAGACGAATCCAGAGATTTTACTGATGGATGAGGTGCTGGCTGTTGGGGACATGGAGTTCCAACAGAAATGTATGGATGTTTTCCAACGGTACATTAAAGAGAAGAAGACGATAGTATTCGTTTCCCACGATTTGAATTCAGTGAGACGTTTTTGCAGTAAGGCTCTACTGCTGCGACATGGCGAACAGGTCGCTTTTGGGAATACTAACGAGATTATTGATAAATATGTTTATGGGGTAGATGTAGACAACGGTACGGAAGATATTGAATCAGAACCAGAAACTTGTGAATTTAACAATCAAAATGATGATAATAAGGATAAAACACGATGGGGGAACAAAAAAGTAGAGATTACTGATGTTCAGTTTATTGATAAATTCGGTAAAGATCGTACAATGTTTAATTCAAGTGATACGATGACGATTCGTATTAAATACAATGTTAACGAAGCGGTGAAGGACATTCAAATCGGCATTGCAGTTTACTCTGATAATGATATTATGTGCTATGGCACCAATACATATATTCGAGGATTTGTCGTTGATAATGCACCTGGAAGTAACGAAATAAATCTCAATATTCACAATCTCACCATGATGGAAGGTAAATTCTATCTTACCGTTGCGGCCCACTGCAAAGAACACGAACCATATGACTGGCGTGACAAGCAATTTTCGTTTAATGTTGTGAAAAATGGAAATGATGTAGGTTTCTTTGATATTCCATGTGACTGGAAACAATGAATATATTAACTATATGTGTGATGAAAGTTTAAAAATAAGCAAGGACGAATAATAAATGAAATCAGCGTTAATCACAGGAATCACAGGCCAGGACGGCTCTTACTTAGCAGAGCTTTTATTAAAAAAGAAATATAATGTTTATGGTTTGATCCGCCGTCTTAGCACGCCAAACATATCCCGAATTGAGCAGATTATACCTGATATCGAATTGGTGGAAGGAGATCTTACAGACCAGTCATCCATAAATGATGCAATACACCGGATACAGCCTGATGAGGTGTATAATCTGGCTGCACAGTCGTTTGTTGGTACGTCATGGAACCAGCCTGTACTTACAGGTGATGTTACCGGACTCGGTGTTGTGAGGGTGCTTGAGGGTGTACGTCATTCCTGTCCGGATGCACATGTATACCAGGCGTCTACGAGCGAGATGTTTGGGAAAGTATCTGAAACACCGCAAAATGAGAATACGAGTTTTTATCCACGTAGTCCATATGGATTTGCAAAGGTCTATGGATACTGGGCCTGTGTGAACTACCGCGAAAGTTATGGCATGCATGTGTCAAATGGGATCCTGTTCAACCATGAATCCCCCCGGCGCGGGATCGAGTTTGTGACGAAGAAGATCACAGATGGAGCTGCACGAATCAAGTTAGGTCTGGTAGATGAACTTCGCCTTGGAAATCTTAATGCAAAGCGGGATTGGGGTCATGCAGCTGATTACGTTGAGGCAATGTGGCTTATGCTGCAACAGGAAAAACCTGACGATTTTGTGATTGCGACTGGTGAGACTCATTCAGTACAAGAATTCGTTGAACACGCATTTGATGTGGTGAAGCTTGATTGGGAGAAATATGTGGTAGTCGATCCAAAGTTTGTACGTCCTGCTGAGGTGGAACTTTTGCAGGGTGATGCTTCCAAGGCAAAACGTGTTCTTGGATGGGAGCCAAAGGTCCTGTTCAAGGAACTGGTCACAGAGATGGTAAAGGCAGATATGGAGCGGTTGGGACAGAAGTAACCTTATTGTTTCGTGGAGCAAATAAAATGGATGATACATTTGAGATCAGGGATGATGAGATCGATGTCGAAGACATCATGTGCCAGATCCGGGAGAATATCAAGAAACGCAGAGAAAGCGGTGCATACGATGATGAGATGGAAGATATCATCAATAAGCCGCTGTCGGCGTTAAATGATTCTCAGCCTGAAAACACTTTTTTGGAAACTGACAATGATCTCTCTCGTGATCTGGAGTATATTAATTCTAATTGGGATGTACGTGCAGAATATTATATCAGTTCTCACAGGTCAATTATAGGAAAGTTCCTGGTTCGTGGCAGGCAGATAGTTCATGGCGAAGTAAGGCGGTATGTGGATCTTATTGCCGGCAAACAAATTGAGTTCAACACACATATTGTACATTTGATGAATAAGTTGGCCGATAAACTTGAAAATAAAGTTAGTGGTGACATCCAGGTTGTTTCACAGAATGTTCAGGAACTGGAAAATAAGGTTAGTGATGACATTCAAGTTGTTTCACAGAATGTTCAGGAACTGGAAAATAAGGTTAGTGATGACATTCAAGTTATTTCACAAAATGTTCAGGAACTAGAAAATAAGGTTGGTGGTGACATTCATGTTGTTTCACAGAATGTTCAGGAACTGGAAAATAAGGTCAGTGGTGAGATCCAACTTGTTTCACAGAATGTTCAGGAACTGGAAAACAAGACTACAACGATTGTAGGCGAGAAAGTAACGAATGTATTTGAAACAATAAATGCAGACCTTGAAAACAAGGCATGGCTTGCAAACCTGTTAGATAATAAGATTCAGTACCGCCTCGAATTCATACCCCCCACAGATGCAGATGAAGTGATGAATTATTTCTTATTCGAAGAAAAACATCGGGGCAGCACAGAAGATATCAAGCAGCGTCAGTCTATATTTATAGATCACTTTAAAAACTGCCAGAGTGTGCTGGATATTGGATGTGGGAGGGGAGAATTTCTGTCACTTTTAAAAGAGAACGGTATTGGTGCGAAGGGGATTGATCTTAATGAAGATATGATTTTATTCTGTCAGAAAAATGGGCTTGATGCCAGTCAGGGTAATGCATTAACATATCTTCAATCGCTTAAAGATAAATCGTTAGACGGTGTATTTTCAGGACAGGTTGTCGAGCACCTGCAGCCGGATGAATTGATACATCTTGTAAAACTATGTTATGACAAGATGAAATTTGGTACGCACTTTGTAGCAGAAACCGTGAATCCGACGTGCTTGTCAGTGTTCGCAAAAAGTTTTTATATGGATCTGTCCCACGTGAAACCAATCCATCCAGCCACGATAAAGTTCCTGATGGAGTCGGTTGGGTTCAGGGATGTGGAATTCAAGTTCTTTTCCCCACATCCGGATGAGGCTAAACTTGAGACGTTTGAAGTGGAAGAGGGGATGAATGATGTGGGACGCAGGCAATTGGAAGTTATGAATGCGAATATCGATAAGTTGAATGGGTTACTGTATGGGTATCAGGATTATGCAGTTATTGGGAAGAAGTGAATTGGTTAATTTTGTTAGATTTAAGCTAAATATATAACGATTTATTAAAATAAACTATGCCAATAAACAAAAAAAAGTAATAATAGTGAATGTAGTGTCATTGACTGACGATGAATGAGTTGAGTTTTATGGAATATGTGTACCAATTAAAAGACGATACTTTGACCTTCAAAGAAGGTGTTAGTATCTTAACAAGCAATTTAAAAAATGAGATTGTTATTGGAGCAATAAATAACAACGATTGCAATTGCATTTCAGATATTTTGAATGATTTAAAAGTGCTTAATATTCCAACATTTAAATATACTCTGAATTCTACTGAATATTTAGACTATATAAATAAAGCGCAATATAAAGTTAAGTATCCTGAATATTATGCAAATAATTTCTACGAAAAAACATTGGAACATTTTATTTGTTATAAGCTAATTTCACTTCATGAAAGTGATAATTTTATAGATATCGCAAGTGAACATTCACCTGTTGGTAAAATATTTAATGAGGTTTGGGGTTGTAATGTTTATTCTCAAGATATAATGTATAAATCTGGGATTCATGGACATCAGATTGGTAGTGATGCTTCGAATATTCCCGTTCATGATAATCTTTTTAATAGCGCAATTGCAACATGTAGTATTGAACATTTTGAAAATGACTCTGATATTAAATTTATGGCCGAAATGGAACGAATATTGTCTACTGGAGGCAAAATTGTAATTGTTCCGTTATACCTCTATTCCAAAGAAGCTTGTCAAACAGATCCTACGTATTCAGTCCCAGGAAATGTAAAATTTGATGACGACGCAGAGATATATTGTGCTAAATATTGGGGAAATCGACACGCGAGATTTTATTCTCCAAAATCATTGTTCAAACGATTAATTGAACCAAATAAAAATATGAAATTTAAAGTATATATATTAGAGAATCCTGAAGATATCGATAAATCTGTTTACTGTAGATTTGTTTTGTTGGGGGTGAAGTTGTGAAAATTGCAATTGTAGCCCCAAGTCCTGTGCCATTTACTGTTGGGGGGTTAGAAGGTTTAGCAACAGGGCTTGGATACTCTATCAATAAATATTCTGAACATCAATGCGAATTGATAAAACTCCCCTCAAGAGAGAGGACATTTTGGGACTTAATTGATTCGTATCATCATTTTTATAATCTTGATCTGTCCCATTTTGATTTGTTAATATCAATAAAATATCCTGCCTGGATGGTTCGACACAATAATCATATCTGCTATATGGCCCACAAACTACGCGGGCTATATGATACGTACGCAGGAAACACAAATGTAGATAACGATGTTGATTATAACACGGTAAAAGAGATTTTATATATTGTTAAAGGGAGTGAATATTCTGATGATAATTTAATCAAACTTTTTGGTTTATTGGATGATTTGAGAGCTATTGATGAAAAAAGGATTAAAGATTTATTGATCTTTCCAGGACCTTTTATTCGAAAAATTGTTCACTTTATGGACAATGTTGCTTTATCAAAAGACAAGATCAATAAATTCTTTTCAATTTCGGATACTGTGAAAAATAGATTAGATTATTTCCCTATTAACGCAAACGTGGAAACAATCTATGTGCCTCCTTCTTTGAGAAAGTTTCAATGTAAAGACAATGATTATCTTTTTGCAATAAGCCGCCTAGATTCCCCGAAAAGGATCGATCTGCTTATTGATTCAATGAAGTATGTTCCTACCAGCATCAAATTAAAAATCGCTGGTACAGGCCCACAGGAAAAACACCTGAAAAAGCTGGCTAAAGATGATTCTCGAATTGAATTTTTAGGTTTTGTCAATGATGCAGAACTAATTGGATTATATGCAAATGCCTTAGCAGTACTCTACACACCATATCAGGAAGATCTCGGACTCATTACTATTGAAGCTATGATGAGTAAAAAACCTGTTATTACAACTTCAGACAGTGGAGGACCGCTTGAATTTGTCAAAGATTTTGAAACTGGTTTTGTGACAGAAACAAAACCGCAATCTATTGCTGAAAAAATTAATTATCTTGTTGATAATGTAAATGCTGCACGACAAATGGGTCAGAAAGGTTATGAAATTGTTAAAAATATAACATGGAAAAACACTGTAAATCGTCTGTTAGACACAGAAATAGAGATTGTGAAAGATATGGATTCTTTACTCCCCCTTCATGACAAGAAAAAAATATTAGTATTAGCAACTTATTCTATTTTCCCACCAAGGGGTGGGGGGCAACACAGGCTATATAATTTATACAAGAATTTAGCAAAACAATTTGATGTCACGGTACTATCTCTAGTTGAATTTGGAAAACCTCACACAGACAATTTTTTAGAGAATAGTTTGAGAACAATTTGCATCCCTCAGAGTGAAAAGCATGCGAGATTACAATGGGATGTTGAAAAGAAACTTGGATTAGGGCTTTTTGATGTTTTGTCTATAGAAAATGCTGTATATTCGACAGAATATGTGGAGAAAGTGAAAGAGTTCTCTCAAAGATCAGATATAATCGTTTGTTCACATCCTTATTTGTTTAATTTAGTGGAAAAAGAAAATGACAGGCATATTGTTGTTTACGAAGCTCATAATGTTGAATATAATTTAAAAAAGCAATATATAACAAATAGGAAGCAAGGTGACAAATTAATAGATTTGGTGTGGAATATTGAAAAACGCGCGTGTGTTGATAGCGATATGATTTTTTCAACATCAGAAGAAGAAAAAACAAGCTTGTCAGAATTATATGAAGTGTCTTCGGATAAAATCGTTGTTGTACCAAACGGAGTGGACACAAGTAAAGTATCATATTTTACAAATGAGGATAAACAGAAGCAGAAACACCTTCTTAATCTATCAAATTATACAACTGTATTATTCATTGGTAGCTGGCACCCCCCAAATTTGGAAGCTTTGGAATTTATTGTGAATAAGTTGGCACCAAAAAGAAAAGACTGTATTTTTCTGATCGTTGGGAGTATAAACGATTATTACAAGAGCCAATCATTAAAAAAATATCCAAATAACGTACTAGCATTTGGTGTTGTCAGTGAACTTGAAAAAATTGAAATATATAAAGCTGCAGATGTAGCCATCAATCCAATGATAAGCGGTTCTGGAACTAATTTAAAGATGCTGGATTGTATGGCATCCGGGATACCAATTATTTCAACACCGATTGGAGGAAGAGGCTTAGAGATTGAGAATAGTGTGGTTATTTGTGAATTAGAAGATTTCAATGAGGCTTTAGATGATATAATTTCTGGCAAGACTAATACGGATCATATGCGCAAAAATGCAAAACAAATAGTGGATAAGTTTTATGACTGGAGCAAAATAAGTAAACATGTTGAGATAATAATGAACGAATCTGTGAAATTGAAATGATCAAATGGAGTTGAACGGCGTTCAATTAGTTATCTGAAATACATTTACTTTTCTCTCAATCCATATCAACCAACCTTATATGTTCCTCAAACACATCCAGCGTATTATCCCATGTAAATCTCTTACTTTTCCTAATCCCCCTCTCTCCGATTTTTTTGGCTACATCTTTATTCTCATTCAAATACTCAATGACACCTGCTATTTCTTCTGCATCCGGTTTAACAATAAATCCTGTCTTTTCATCATCTATCAATTCAATATACCCGCCCCCATCATCGCACGCAATTATTGGTTTTCCAAATGCCATTCCCTCTACAGCGGTCAATCCAAAATCCTCTTCGTAAGAAGGACAAACAACACACAATGCATTGGAATATTCATCTATTAACGTTCTTTTTGATATTTCGCCTTTAAAAACTACGTTTGATATGATCCCATTATTATTCAGTCCAGAATTCATATGTGAAAGATCAATTGAACCAATTTCAAAAATTAGCTTTTTCCATAAATATTCATCCTCAATATCTTCTTTTTTAATATAATGCAAGTATGCTAAATAATCATCGAGTCGTTGTAAATTTGTTGTCATGCCACCCTTTCCAATTACATGCCCTTTTATTGCTGGAATGTGTTTCATAGCATGTACAAACAACTCTGTTCTTTTTGGAAATTCATGTCTTCCAATACATACAGGATAGTCAAACCTGCATTCACTACTAAAGTTCAGAAAATCCTCATCAATTCCAGCATAACAAACTGAAACATTTAAGTCCTGTGTACTGAACTTGTTTAATCTTCTTTTGATATGGCGACTGCCAGCTAAAAAATCGATGTTTTTATTAAGATATTTAGAGTCGAGCAAGCGAACTATCCTTGCTGTAATTTCCTGCCCGAAAGTCCTAAATTGGCCTTTGGATTGTTGCTTCATTAAATCATGCAAATCATAATATATCTTCTGATGGTGATAAAAAAATGAGATGTGGTGGGGGTGAGTCACCGCAAACGACGGAGGTTGTGTACTTATTATTAGATCGTATTCATTGAGTTCAAGATTTTTAAACTTGGCCATATTATTGATATAATCAAAAAAAAACCTGTTAAACTCATATACGAACTTCGGCAGAGGAATTCCTGCAATTGCATCAGGTGTTTCAGTTATGTCCACACCAATCAAATCCACATAATATCCTCGTGCTTCGAGTCCATTGATCAGCTTATCAACTACTACTTCAAAACCGCCGTTTATTTTATAGTCAGGTTTTACAACAGCTATTTTCATTTATATATCATCCTTTGAAGTTTTAGTTTGGGTTATTTCATATTCCTGGTAATCGTGTAATAAACCAACGCTTATAGATGGTGATTGTGGAGTGCTCAAAGACCACTGCACATAAAACAATTGTGATTTATACTATTAAAATTGTATTGAGTTCAAGGTGTGTCTTGACCTTATGCTCGAAATTTATGAACTTTGCGTGCGGATGGGTGAGAACGGGCGGCGGCATGTGGAGGAGAATTATGGGTGGGATGTGGTGGAGAGGAAGTATAATGATATTCTAAATCGAGTCAAGCAGAATAAAATTGATTAATTTATCGTGGGGCTGCAATGAAATCTATTAAAAAAATATTCAATGTATATGTTATTACGATCATAGCATCTATCCTCATACTAACATGGGTAATGGAACTTTGGGGGGCAGATTTAGGAATACCATTTGCTTATGCCGGAGATGCTATATTCGGCTCGATGATGATCAAAGGTATGATAGAAAATGGTTGGTATTTGCATAATCCTTCCATTGGTGCACCTTTTGGTCTTGATTTCTATGATTTTCCATTGGCAGATAGTTTTCATTTCCTGCTGATGAAAATTATTTCTTTGTTTTCCTCAAACTATGCTGTCGCATTAAATTCATATTTTATTTTGACTTTCCCTTTAACAGCACTTACATCAGTTTTTGTCTTCAGGTGCTTTAAAATATCAAGCTCTATAGCCATCGTTTTTGCATTATTATATGCATTCCTTCCTTATCACTTTTTGCGGGGAGAATCTCATCTTTTCTTGGCAGCGTACTATATGGTACCTTTAATTACGCTGATAGTATTATGGATATGGTCTGATAAACCGATATTCTTTTCACTAGATGAAAAGACAAAGAATAAATTCAAAATAGACATAATGCATCATAAATCCATACTAAGTATTATTATTTCTATAATTGTTGGATCTACTGGGATTTACTATGCTTTCTTTGCCTGTTTTCTGATAATTATTGCAAGCTTATCATCATTTTTTGAGAGAAAAAAAAGATATAATGTTATATCAGCGTTAATTTTAGTAACTCTTATTTCAGGGAGCATTTTTTTGAATCTAACACCGGGTATATTTAATAATTACAACATTGGTGTAAATCCCGAAGTAGTGCAGCGTAGCCCTATGGAAACAGAATTATATGGATTGAAAATTATTCATTTATTACTTCCTGTGAATGGACATAGGGTGGCTATAATAAATAACTTAAAAAATAAATATAATAACATCAATTATCCATTGCAAAATGAAAACACTGTTGCAACATTGGGTTTTTTTGGAAGTTTAGGTTTTGTAGCACTTCTGTCGATATTTATGTTCGATTTTAAAATTGAAGAGTCATGCAAAAGCCTTTACAAACGACTTGCAGTTTTGAATCTATCTTGTGTGCTACTTGCTACTATAGGTGGATTTGCTTCTCTTTTTGCATTTTTCATCTCACCCCAGCTTAGGACATATAATAGAATTAGCATCTTCATTGCATTTTTCTCACTTTTTGCCGTGGCGTTATTCCTTGAAGAGCTTCGACAAAAACATGTCAAAACAAATCGACAAAAATATATCTTTTATTTTTTCCTTATTATTCTTCTGTCAATTGGCATTTTTGATCAAACAACAAAAGAATTTATTCCTCCTTATACCACAACCAAAGAGGAATTTTTAATGGATGAAAATTTTATAGCGACAATTGAAAAAACAGTTCCACCTGATTCAATGATATTTCAATTGCCTTATGTGCCATTCCCCGAAAACCCACCTATTTACAATATGGGGGATTATGAGCTTTTTAGAGGTTATATACATTCTCATAATTTGCGGTGGAGCTACGGAGCAATGAAAGGAAGAAATAGTAACTGGCATCGGATCATTTCCGAAAAGCCCGTGGATGAGTTTTTGACGACAATATCTTTGGTTGGCTTTAGTGGTATTTATATAGACCGAAATGGATATGCTGATGGAGGGGCACAAATTGAAGCTGAACTAATCAATAAGTTGAATGTTAAGCCAATTGTTAGCAAGAATAATAGATTTGTCTTCTTCAATATGGCGAATTTTAATGCTGCACTTAATGAAAAATATAATACTTCTGAGTTGGAGAAACTAAAAGAAGAGGGCATAAATCCTTTGGAACTTTCATGGTTGGGAGGCTTTTTTGATTTGGAAGGTACACCGAATAGAAACTGGAGATGGAGTTCTGAGCAAGGAGAATTGAAAATAAAAAATACTTTGAAAAAGAACAGAGAGATCACACTCGAAATGTCATTTTCAACGGGATGGCAGGAAATTTCAAATTTATATATTAAAAGTCCATTGCTTTCTGAAAATCTAATAATTAATAGTACCCCCACATTTTTTTCAAAAACAATCATTGTTCCACCAGGAGAACATATAATAACTTTTACTTCTGATGCTAAAAGGGTAGATGCACCTCTAGATTCAAGGTTTTTAGTTTTCAGGGTTTTGAACTTTAAAATAAATGACCTAAAATGAAACCACTAATGAGATATATTTCTAATTTTTATAATCACAGGAAATGCATCTGTTTAGTCACATTTGCAGTAATAATGGCAGTTATTTCATTGTCGCCAATGCTAAAAAGTGGATATATATCAGACGATTCTCTCAATTCTCTGACAAAAGGTTATCTCCTTGATACACATCAAACTCTGCCTGAGATGACTTATTACCATATAAACGCCTGGGTTCACAATGAGGGGCGGTTTTTTCCTCTGGCATGGTATGGTTATAGTTTATTTTCAGTTATTGATAATCTATTTTTGTATAAAATAAGTATACTTATTGTTGTTATTATCAATATACTTATTTTTGGATATTTCATCAAGACTGTAACTAATTCATGGTCGGTGACATTATTATCGATTTTGCTGCCGCCATTGTTTTTCCAATACCGCCTATATCACGATCCAATTTTAAGTTTTAGTTGGCTTCAACAAATAGTTTTTTTATATACTTTTGTATCATTAATATTGCTTGTATATTATTTGCAAAATGGAAAAAGATTTTTTTTGATATTGAGTTCTTTTGTATATCTATTGAGCTTGCTAACCTATGAAATTACCTACCCCTTTTTTATATTCCATTTTTTAATCATATATTTCTATGGAACTAGTAAAAAATATATAGACAACGTAATAATATTATTGCCGTTTATTTTACTATCTTTTTTAAGTGCTATGGTATCAATGTCTCTGAGAGTTTATTGTGGCATTCCTTTAAGCGGAGGAACAAGTACATATGTACCAAATTTCGAAATAAAAACATATTTCATCACATTAATGAAACAAACTTATGCAGCATTTCCACTAAGCTATTTTAGTGTAGATCCTGATTTAATCTTCCAAACTTCTTTTGACTATCTCACTAACTATTTATCCATCTGGCATATTCTTATCGGAGTGGGCTACTTTTCATTGTTCTTTTTGGCATTAAATAATTTAAATTTGAAAAAACTTGATGAAAAATGCATCAGAGGTTTATTGTTTCTTGGATTTTCACTCTTAATTCTACCTGGTGCCTTAATGTCGCTGTCCCCTAAGTATCAAAATGAACTTTCTTGGGGAATCGGATATTTGCCAGTGTATCACTCTTATTTCGGACTTGCCATGATACTCATTGCAATAGTATATATGGCGTATAATAAAATAACCAATGTAAAGTTTAAACTTATACTTTCAGTACTTATTGCAATAATTTTATGCACCACCGTTGTAATAAACTATAATAATAATAATATTTCCGTTGACAATCAGAATTCCTTTTGGCTATACCCAAGAACAATAATAGAAGATGCGTTAAAAAATGGTTTATTCATGAATGCATCAAATGATTCCTACCTCTTAATAAACAGCAACAATCCCTGGGATAGGTCAGCTTTTTTTCATATGGATTCTAATGTTAAACTAGAAAATGTTGGTGTTAAGGGACAATACAAACTAGATAGTTTGCCAGTAGATGCTTTAAGGAGTAAATTTTATGATAAATACTATTTATATGACTTTTCAGGATGTAAAAAGGTGTTTTTTTTAAGTTATGATTCATTTTCTAATGAGAATGGATATGCAATTTTAGGCAAAATCACGGATCTTCAAGCTACTGAAGAAAAACTTATTGAGGTGAATTCAGAAGAAATTTATTTATATGTTCGTACCCCTTACTTTTCTCCATTAAAATCACATGAAAAAATTACGGTATACGGACAATGGATTAATAAAAATAAATCAGAATTATATGAGCCCTTTTCATTAGAAGAAAGCCAACTGAAATTAGTAAACTCAGGTTTAAATTGGAAGTTGTTTTTCCTAGAAACTAGCTCTGACACGTTAATAGACCTGCAATCATTAAAGGTAAACATAGTTCCGAGAACTACCTTATCATCCACGCATTGGAGACCGAAAAATGAAAGTGAATTAATTTTAAAAACAAGCGATAATGTGTTGTTGCACGTTGGATTTAAAAAGGGAATTATAAGCGATGATGTTTCTTTTGATCCTCTTTCTCTAAGCAATGTTTTTACAGTAGAAGTCATTCTTAAACCATTTGAAAATCAAGTCGTCCATGCTGGCATAATGGGTAATCATCCTGGTTATCAAGGTTATGAGGGTTTTGTTATTCAACAAGATAATCAGAACCAAAATGTGTATAGTTTTGGCTTTGGAAATGGCACGGAGTGGTTACCTGGGGTTAAATTTAAATTAAATGAAGAAAAATGGAACTACTTGGTTGTAGTGGTTGAGAAAAATATCATTAAAGTTTTTAATAATGGCATGCTTGTTGCTTCCATAGATGCCAAAGGTTCAATAAAAAATAGTGAAACGCCTCTTGAAATTGGAAATTGGATAAACAGAGACCGCCCATTTAACGGGTTGATCGAAGAGGTTAGAATTTCAAATGGCTCTATATCAGAAAATGAAATTGTTGTGAATTGGCAGGAAATTGAAGTGAAATTAGGCAAACTAGATTGAGCATTTGGAGATTAAAATTCATAATCTAAAGCTCCAGTATTTATGTCCAATAAAACTAATCATCGTAACTAAACCCAATGCAAATACTTGAGCTATTTTTGGATTTAACATCAATTTTTCAACAAAAAAAGCCAATGTTACTAAATTTATTAAGAATGCTATTCCATAAACAGAAATAAATTTAAAACTTTCCTTTCGTACATCGCCTTTTGATTTAAATGTCCACTTTTTATTCCATATAAAACTGTGAGTAATGCCGATAACAGATGAAATTAAAAGAGCTACCATATAATACATATTTAAATGTAACAAAATAAAATATGCACCATAGCCTACAATAGTATTTAGAATACCGACAAATATAAATCTTGATATATGTTTTTCAAACATATTATATACCATTCATCTCAT
>Ga0307377_10004145_pt1 | contig 15952 bp, 22 predicted proteins | sample TR3MG_FD_202535 | JGI IMG/M metagenome (GOLD analysis project Ga0307377, IMG submission 202535) | Soil microbial communities from Risofladan, Vaasa, Finland - TR-3 | ecosystem: Environmental > Terrestrial > Soil > Coastal area > Acid sulfate soil | place: Finland: Risofladan, Vaasa | collected... | reverse complement strand
GCAAGTAAAGGCTCTTCCATAATAGTTCCAATAGCACCAGAACCAGCCATCCTTCTAAACTGTCCTGTAGGAAAAGCTTCCTTCAACAACTCTACTGCATCTCTTTCCCAACGTGTTCCTTTATCCTTCTGTTTGTTCGCCATCTTCCTCCTCTACTAAACTAATATAATCAGCAAAGCGAACGATGTCTTCCATCCAAGCAACTCCAATAGCCATAACTTTTACTAGTGGAACTAGAATTTCTTCATGTGTACCACCATTAAATGTTAGCCTCCAAAGAGAATTACCAACTCTTCCAAAGTAATCTGCTAAAATCATAAACCAACTAGCCCAAGCCATTCTTTCTGGTTTACCTAATTCCTTTTGCCGTTCTCGTTCAGAATCTATTAAAGCATAGACTTCATTTCTATATCCATTACTAACAGATTCCTCTGACTTCTCCACTACTAAAATTTTTTCTGTACTCATTCTTCCTCCTATCTCTCATCTACAATTGATATTGTTTCTGGAATAAACTTAAGAAACACAGTACCAATTGGACCGTTTCTATTTTTTCTTACGATGTTCTCTAAGCTTCCCTTTGAGTCTGTTTCTGGATAGTAATACTCATCACGATATAAAAATATAACTACATCAGCATCCTCTTCCAAGTTACCAGATTGTCTCAAATCTGACAAGATTGGTCTCTTATCATCACGCATTTCTACCAAACGATTTAGTTGTGAAAATAAAAACACCGTTATTTCTAATTCGTTTGCTATCATCTTCAACGCTCTAGAAATCTGTCCTATTTCATTTGTAGAATTAGAGTCACGTTCTGCCATTAGCTGTACATAATCAAGATATACATACTTTATTCCATCTGAAAAATGATATTGTCTTATTGTGTTCAGTACATACTGCAAGTCAGCAGAATAATTAGAGTCAATAAAAATGTTGGACGTATCTCTAATTCGTTTTACACTTTCAACTAACTTTGCTTCATCCTTATCTGAAATAATTCCTTGCCGAATATTTAAGAAATCTACTTGTGAGTCAATAGAAATAAACCTATCAGTAAGAAGACTTCTTCCCATTTCCTTTGAGAAAATTAATGCTGGTATACCACTCTTTATTGCTGAGTTGCACATCCATGCTGTCTTACCTTGTGATGGTCTACCTGCCACCACAATTAAATCTCCTCCAGATGCCCCATTTATAAGCCAGTCAATTGATGGAAATCCTGTAGTCAAACCGCTTATACCAGAATGGTGAGTACGTTCTACAATCTCTTTCCACTGCGCCATAATAGTATTCTTTAATGAGATTGTTTTCTCACCACCAGCTTCTAGAATCAACTCTCCTAACTTATCTCTTATTAAAGAAACAAGTGCTCCTATATCCGTAGCCTTTTGTAACCAAGTAGGAATACTTTTAGCAATAGTAAGAAGGGTTCTTCCTCTAAACGAATCCGCTACTAACTTTAAATAAGACTCAAAGTTTTCAGCTTGATATGTAGTTTCAAACAACTGACCTAGATAGTCTATTCCTCCAGCACTATCTAACAAGTCTTTTGATTTAAGATATTCTGTAACAATAGAAATCTCTGGAACTATTCCATCTAAAGCTAATCTAATCAGCGTATCATAAAGAACTCTATTCGCTTTAGAAGAAAAAGAATTAGCAGTTAGTCCACCACATTTTGTTATATTCTCTGGATGATGTAGTAGCAGTGACAGTACAGCTTGTTCAGATTCTTCAGAAAAAAGCATTGTATTAGTCATCTAACTCTACCTCTATTCCTTTTATTTCCTTAGCCATTTCAACTCTCCTTGATATAAACTCACTCATATCAAGTGAGCGTGTGTTACTACTACCCCTTCCATGAAACATATCTGATGCCACGCTTCGTATAGAACCTTTTATATATGCTCGAGAACCATTTGGAAGTACTGTTCTCTTACTTGCTATTGTTAGAATCGCTGTAAAAACTCTATCTGCACCAAAAAGTTTTATAAGGTTAGAAAAGAATTTTATATCATCTAACTCTGCTAGTGAATCAAAAGAAGCTCTATAAAAAGAAACAATCACACTTACCTTACTCTCTTCTGTATCTAGTTTCTTTCTATAAACATCTGCTAATGACTCCATATCATCCATTTATATTTCCTTTGTTTTTGCTAGGGGAGAGAATTAACTCTCCCCTAACAATAGACAATTCTAGTAATCAGATTTTAAAAATGTCGTCCAACGATGCTTCCACAGATGCCTCTATAGTTTTTGAAACCTCTATAGCTTCATTAGCTATTACGGTATCTGTTATTTCATCTTCTTCTGCAAGACGAGCCGCAAAAATGTCTCTAAGTGTTACACCACTAAGTAAGTCTACAATCTCTGGTGGAGTTAGAACAACTAATGCTCGATCTAAATCAAACAACTCGTCTTCTCTCTCTTCAAGATTGTACACTTGATTGCGGTGTGCTTGTGGTACAGGAGTTACTAATCTTTCACGACCTACTCCAACAGTCATAAGAGCAACGTCATAATTCTCTATACCAATTTTCTTTTCTTCAAAGGCAATACTACCGTCAGGTAAAGTGTAAGGCTTTGTTTCATCTGGAACAGTAATGCTTAAGTCAATTGATTCAAGTGCTTCAAATAACTTCTTACCGCCAGCTAAAATCTTTATTGTATTAGACGGACGTACTTGTACAGATGCTAAAGAATCTCCACAATCCTCACAAACAGCACCCCAATCTCCAGCTTGGTCACGCTTATTTTCAAAACCATTCTCAGAATTTGGCGATACTTTTACAGGAGTTAGGTCAAGAATGTTAGCATAATATCTTACCTGCCAAGGATTAAATCCAGTTACTTCTTTTGCTTTCTTATACTCTCCACCAACACTTGCAAGAATATCTTTATTGTTGAGGCACAATGGACACTCATTCTCTCCAGGACATTCTAAACTCGTTCCCTTAACCCAGTGGGTATAAGCGAGTTTAATTTCTTCTATTGGTTGTAACAACCTGATTAGATGTTGCCCAGGAGTTAGCTTTATAAAACTAAGCTTTTGTTTGTTTGAGTAACTTGTACTCGTTCTATCTACTTTTGGTAAACCCATGAAATTTATTCCTCCGATTCCTCATTTATAGTTTCTGTTATTACTGCTTGAGTTGTTTCTGTTAATGTCTGCTCAGCAAATGCCTCCTTTAGTTTTTCCAATGTAGATGTTCTTGACTCATCCAATAAGTGTATAAGCTCTTCAATCTCTTCTGGTTTATTTAAAGGATTGTTCATTACTCTACTTTCCTTTACGTAATTCATATAAACAAGGTCTGTTTGAATGAACTGTAACTCACGAAGTAGTGGTACACTTTTCCATACCTCATAAGGAAGGTCTGAAATTTCGTCAGTGACCTTCAAATTCTTGTAGTTCCCCAGTGTGTATAATCTTTCAAAGCCTATCTTCCTGTTCATACAGTCTCCTTAAATTGTTTACCTAGCATATCATAACACATTTTTACAATTTTGTCAAGTGTTTCAGGATGGTCCTTAAGTACTAGTGACACTTTTTCTACACCCTGTCCTAATGTCTCACCTTCAAATTTATAATAAGAACCTGCTTGTCTAAGTATGCCAAGTCTTTTTGTAAACTCTACTACATCCCTATAGTAGTCAATACCAATTCCAAAAATTATAGGTATCGTACCAGCACGATAGGGAATTGCTACTTTATTTTTTGTTACTGTAAATTTAGTAAGGATTCCAGCTATCTCGTCGCCAGCTTTTATTTTCATACCAGCAGTAAATTTTATTCTTATAGTAAGAAAGTGTTTCAAGGCATTGCCTCCAGGAGAAACATACCCTCCCATATAAGAACCAATTTTATCTCTTACCTGATTAAGAAAAATAAAAGCTACATTATGTTTTTTAACTTTGAATGAGTTTCTTCTTAGCCATTTGGTAAGTAGCCGTGCAAGTAAAGCAACATTAGCATCTGTTAGGTCGTCGTCTAACTCTTTCTTCGGTGACAACGCACCAAGAGAATCTAATATAATCATTCCAAAAGCACCAGAAACTATCCCTTCTTCTGCTACCTCAAAAAAATCTTCCGCTGTTTCAGGAGAAAGAATTGTAAGAAGGCTAGAATCAAAGTCTCCAATGATTGTTTCGACATACCTATAGTCAAGACTACGCTCAGCATCTAAGTATAGAACGCTTATACCTTGTGATAAAGCTTGCTTTGTTATAGACAAAGCTAATGTAGTTTTTCCAGAAGACTCAGGTCCAACTATCTCAGTAAATACTCCTCTTGGTATTCCACCAATACCTAATGACACATCCAAAGATAAACTTCCAGTTGAAATTACTCCACTTTCTAGATGACTCTCTGTAGTTACTAATGAACTTTCACCATACTTATCTTGCATATCTTCACGGAACTTTTGTACCATATTCTCTGGATTACTCATGTATTTAATTCTCCGTTTAAAATTTTGAACAGGGAAACTTTCCCTTTAAGGTGTAAGTTCCGCTTCCAATCGTTTAATAATAACCTCAATGTACTTAGCCTCCTTCTCTATTCCTATCCACTTTCTTCCTAGTCTTTCACAAGCTACTGCTGTTGTTCCACTACCTAGTACATTATCAAGAACAACATCATTAGGATTAGTGTAAGTCTTAATCATGTACTCAAATAAAGCTAAAGGTTTTTGTGTCGGATGAAAACTACCACGAGCCTTATCAAAATCTAATACTGTTCTTGGATAGCGTATACCAGGATTATCTATAACATATGCACCTTGTACTCCATAGTTACTACTTGTCTTTGCATCAGCACCTACTACGCTTTTATATGGTTCACCCTCTGTAAACTGTGGATTGTATGTTGGTGGCTTCTTATAAAACACTAAAATATTTTCATGGTTTTTCATTGGCATACTCTTAGAATTAAGATGCCCAGTAGCATAGTTCTTCTTCCATATCCACTCGTACTTTAGATATTCAATCTGTGAAGCACCTAAAGTTTTATCAAACGGATACTGTGCAGTAAGAACAACGGGCGTTCTTTCTTTACACAACTGCCAATAGTTTTTCCACAATAAATCTAAAGGTAAAACAGAGTCCCAATTATTTTGAGTAGTTCCATAAGGTAGGTCTGCTAAAATTAAATCTACCTTTACCTTTTCCTTAATCAGAGTTTCAAAAGTATTAAAACAGTCGTCATGTACAAGAACTCCTAACTTAGTTTTATATGCTAAAGCCATGTTCTTTCTCTTCAAGAACACCAATAATAAATTCAAAAGGTGTAGCTTCATGGTAGATATAAAGTGTGTGTCCAAACAACCTCATTCTTTCCTTAGACCCTATATGTAAAACAAGTACTCTATCTTTTATTTTTTCATACACTCTTTTATGTACAGAGATATAGCTTATTCTATATCCGAAATCAGAAAGCCTATCTCGTTCCTTTTTAATCTTGGTAAGGTAGTCCTCTCTTTCATATCCCATTCTATTCTCCTTTTGACCAGTAATCAAGTGGTGGTAAACAATCTGCAACTGCTGGAATCTCTCCAAGAAATTGTTGTTCGGCTTGCTCCATGTGAGATACTAAAAACTTTGTAGCCTCTTCTGTTATATCTTCACGTACCTCTACAACAACTTCATCATGTACTTGAATAAGAAATCTAAAGTTCTCATGTCCAAAAGGATTATTATAGAACATGCTTACCATAGCTATCTTAAGTGAGTCAGCACTACATCCCTGAATGATATGATTAACTCCTTCACGCTTTAGTCTAGCAATCCATTTCTTTCTTTGTTTATAATCTTTAAAGGTTGTCTTGTTTTCAAAGTAACGAACTCTTCCAAATGGAGTACGTGATTTTAGATGCTCGACAACTAAATTACCAGCACGTTGAATGAAGTAATCAAGACTAGGATGTGATTCAAAAAACTTAGATAGGAGTTCTTCAGCTTCTTCTTCTGAGAGTCCTTCGTTCTTCACTGACATTCCATAAGCAGTAGTACCATAGATAATTGAAAAGTTTACTGTCTTTCCTTTATCACGTTGGTCATGTGTTACTTCCTCTAAAGAAAGATCATAAATACCACTAGCAGTTTTAGCATGAATGTCTTCACCCTTAACATAAGCTTCTATGATTCGTTGCTCTCTACTTACTGCACCCATGATTCTCATTTCTGCTTGAGAAAAGTCGCACGTTAGAATCTTATATCCTTCTCTAGCTAAAAAGCAATTACGATAACGCTCTTGCTTAGGAATGTTCTGCATATTAGGATTATCTGATGACCATCTACCTGTAGCTGCACCCATCTGATTATATGTTGGATGCACTCGTCCAGTATCAGGATGAATTAGTTCTTCCCAGTCACGTCCGTATGTAGTAGCAATTTTATTAGCCCTATTAAAATCGAGCATTGCTGTTACTAAAATATTGTGTGTAGTAATGCGCTCAAGAGTACTTCTTTTCGTATTACTTACACTTACACCACACAACTGTAATGCCCTTAGTTTTTGAGCGTTGCTTCCTACATTCCAAGTTGTTTTTAATTCTTCAAGAATAAACTCAGGTGATGTAAGAGTTTCTAAAAAGGTTCTGTCTACTCTAAACTTCTTACTATTCTGAGTCTTGGGTATTGGTATTTCATAGTACTCGTAAGCTGATATACCATCAGTTATTTCTTCTTTAGCTTTATCCCAAGTAGATTCAAAAACAATCTTAGTAATTGTTTCTTTGGCTTCTTCTACTACCTTCTCTGCTTCAAGAGCAAGTTCATACCATACATCCCAATTAACTAGGACACCATCATATTCCATCTGTGCTACTACTGGAATCAGTTCCATTTCTAAATCAAAAACTTGTGGATAACCTCTTTCTACTGCTTCCAATTTTTGTAACATCATTATTTCTTTTAAATATTTTACATCTAATACCGCATAGTCATACATTTCCTGAGTAATTTCTGGACTTGTTACAAAGTTTAATCTTATTTCTTTATCAAGTGTTACCCCACAGTATTCATCTACTAAAGTAGAAAGTTTTGGAAACTTATCCTTGCCCCTAGCTATACCAGCTAAGTGTATAGACTGAGCAAGCTGTGTACAAAACACTTTAGTTAAAAGAATACCAGTACTTTTCAATGTAAACTTCAATTCAAACTTAACGTTATGTGAAATAATTGTTTTATTTGTATCTTTTATTAATGAAACAACATATTTAAAATTCTTCTGTGCGTCAGGGTAGTTATCAAAATCCAAAATAAAAACTTTGCTACCTAGTTCGAATTGGGCTAACCTAATTCTGTCTGATAGAAAGTTTAATCCACTAGTTTCTATATCGAATCCAATAAACTCTACAGTTCTTAAAGCTTTTTGAAATTCTCCTAATGATAAAGATGTGTCGAGAATAGTATATTCCTGTTCCAATAGTACTCCTTACCTATTTACAATTCATAAATTATAGTGTATACTACTACTATAAATAAAATAATAAGTTAGTTTTTTATTCCACTAACTGTCAATATTATAGCACAGTTTTTCATATTTGTCCATAGTACAAAAGTACTAACATAAATTATCATCCCCCTTAAACTCTTTAAAGAAGTTAAACTCTTTTTAAAAACTCTTTATACTCTTGCTTAATCTAGAACCTATAAGATAATACCACAAAAAAATGTAAGTGTCAATAGGAAATAAGTACCATTTACAAAAATGGAAAAGTGTGGTATACTGTAATCACTTTAAAAATTTGAACAGCGAGGAAGGTCCTTTAAGGTAGAAATTTTTTAGCACAACATTTAAAAAATTCAAAGGAGAATCAAGTTGAGCTTCTTACAAAATTTAATAGAGAGGGATTATAAGTTAGAGGGCGACACTAGATACTTGAAGGCTTTGGAACATGACTCCCTTGTGCTGGATACATACAGAGATTTATTCTTTTGGAACAGCAAAGAGATAAATGGTGATGCATACATTTGGCTCACGAAAGTAAAAGGAAAGAATCCACTTGAGGCTAGACAGATTATAAGAGAAGCAGAGATTGTAGAGAATAAAGTTTATGTTTCTATAGATACCCCAAGAGGAGAAGAGCTAACTGTATATCCAAAGCTTGTAGAAGTTTTTTGGGAGAGTGGAAAGACACATAGAGATTATTGGTACAAGAGAGGAATAACTGATAAAACAATTGATACATACCAACTAGGATATACCTCTGGTTGGTATGTTATTCCTTTCTTTGTGGACAGAACTCTAAACAATTTTCAAATGCGAAGAGACCTACCAACCAAAAGAATTAAGAGTTGGTATAGTGGGGTAGGACCACTCCTTTGGAATGGAGATATGTTGAAGCATTGCAGTAGTGTTATTCTTACAGAGAGTCCTACTGATGCACTCCTTCTAAGACAGTTTGGTTATCCAGCAGTGAGTCACAATGCTGGAGCAACTTATTGGAATGACTCATGGAATAAGCTATTCAACCAACAAAAAATTGTTTATGTTGTATTTGATAATGATGAACCTGGAGAGAAAGGAGCACAGTTAGTAGCTAACTCGTTAGGGGAATATAAGTGTAGGCTGTTTACTTTCAAGGGGTATCCAGATAAGTACGACTTAGGAGATTGGCTTCTTGATAACAAGGGAAACGAAAATAATTTTGGTAGACTATTACTATCGGAGGCAAAGTATTCTTTTGAAAGGTAAAAATAAACACCACACAGTTTTTTGTGATGGAGGTAAATTACGTGGCATGACTTACGGCTCGTTTAAAATCTTTAATGAAAATGAGAAACTTATATCATATCATAAGCTGGTATTTGGTTTCGGAACTTCTCTAGAAGCAGAGTTCATGGCACTAATAAATGCAATCAACTACTGTAAAGATTTTAAAATAAAGAGTGTAACTTTTAAAACTGATTCAGCAGAGGTTGTTAACCATCTATACAAGAAGTCACATACTCAGAAATCAGAAATAAAGGCTCTCTGTAGAAAGATTAACTTAAAGTTAACTTACTTTGACTATGCTCTTATAGAGAAAGTTCCAAGGAAAGAAGTTAAAGAGGTGTTAGGACACTAGGAAAGGAGGTAGAAAATGAGTAAACCAATCGTTGGTTTTGATTTAGATGGCGTACTTTATAACTGGAGAAACGCTGTTTGGGATGCACTTGTACATGACTATAAAGAGAAGAGAACCTTTTTTATCTTTTGGACTGAAGAAGAATTAGCCTCTGAAGGTATAGGAGAATCTCATTACAACAAAATGTTTTGGAATAATCTAGTTAGAAGAGAGGATTTATATTCTAATGTTGTACCTAAAGCCGGAGTTGTAGATGCGCTCAAGAGTCTTTCAGTCGGATATGATATAAAATATATAACACATCGAAAGGAGTGGGTGAAGTGGGTGACAGAGTCTTGGCTAAGAAGATATGATTTTCCTAATGTAGATGAGCTAGTTTTTACAGATAAAGAAAAACACTTAGCTGTAAGACAGCATAATTGTGACTACTATGTAGAAGACAGAGCTTTAATTTTGAATTCAGAATTGAGAAATGTTTGTACTTTGTTTGGAATAAGAACAATAACTAATGACCATTTAGAGGGCGACCCTAAGATAACTTTCATTGATGAAGTTCCTGAGTTGCTCAATTATCTTGGAGGATAAATGAACTTTAAAGATTATCAAGACTTAGCAAAAACAACAGCAGTATATGATAGACAGTTTCGTGTTGTCTATCCAACTCTCGGACTTGCAGGTGAAACTGGAGAAGTGGCGGAGAAAATTAAGAAGTGGTTAAGAGATGAAGGTCTCGTTACTTTTGGTGAACCACATACTCCTCGATGGGTAGAGCTTCGAAAAGAAATAGGTGATGTACTTTGGTATGTAGCTGCACTATGCTCAGACCTTTATATGGATATGGATGAAATAGCTGAAGAGAATATAAGCAAGTTAAGAGATAGAGATAAACGTAAAGTAATTCATGGTGATGGAGATAACAGATGAGTATAGGACTAGACCAAGCAGATGAACTTGTACTTGAGAATAAAAGATTAGTTTCTGAACTCAATGAGTTACTACAGAAACAACAGGAATTAGCAGTTTTATCCATACTTCTACTAAATGAACTTGGAGGGTCTTTTGTTTTAGAGCAAAAAGAGGCAGAGAAGAAAGCCATTGTAGACAAAATTGTTAAGGGTGAAGTCGGAATGTCCACTACACTTCTTGATGGAATGAGTAAAGTACAATTTGAAATAATCTATTTAGACAAGGAAGTAAAAGATGTTGACTGAGTTTCAAGACAAAATATTTAAACTAAAGTATGCAAAGGAGTCAGAAACTTGGGAAGAAATGTGTGTTCGGGTTGCTACTCATATAGCTTCTGCTGAAAAAGAAGAAAACTTTGCTGAATGGACAGCAAAATTTTATCAACTATTATCAGAAGGAGTTTTCCTACCAGGGGGTAGGGTATTAGCTAATGCTGGAACTGGAATTGACAATCTAATGAATTGTTTTGTTCTTCCAGTTGAGGACTCAAGAGAGAGTATCTATACAGCACTAAGTAATGCTGCAGAAATTTTTGCATGGGGAGGAGGATTAGGATTTAACTTCTCAAAGCTACGTGAGCGTGGTGCTCCTATAAAAACTACTGGTGGAAAGTCCTGTGGACCTCTTCCATTTATGGGACAGTTTGATACAACAGGAGACGTTATACATCAAGCATCAAGGCGTGGTGCTCAAATGGGAGTTTTGAACATAGACCATCCCGATATAAAAGAGTTCATTGCCTACAAATCAAAGCCCTCTCCAAAATTTGGACAGCTCTTAAGGTCCTTTAAGACAGAAATTGGTTGGGATGGGGCAGACGAAGAGATAGTTTCACTCGGATATTCTGGAGACCCACAACAGGCAAAGCTAAGAGAGTATATTAAAGTTTTAGAAAAAGTTTTTTCTGATAGCCAACTCAACCATTTCAATCTTTCTATAGGAATAAGCAATCTCTTTATGGAGGCTGTTAAGAATGATGGAGACTGGAATTTAGTATCACCCTTAACTGGAGAGGTAGTATACTCGTTACCCGCAAAAGAATTATTTAAGTTAATCTCAGAAAGTTCTTGGAAGTCTGGAGACCCTGGAGTTCTTTTTCTAGACAAAGTTAATGAAGATAATATGATACCAGAGTTTGGTAGTATTCAAGCAACAAACCCTTGTGGTGAAGTACCTCTCTTAGAAAATGAGGCATGTTGTTTAGGTAGTCTCAATCTTATGTCTTTTCTTGACACGAGTACAAATAAGTTTAACTTTGAGTTCTTTGAGTATGCTATTAGGGTTGGAATTAGGTTTCTCGACAATGTTCAAGAAGTCTCTAAAACAACCGTAGATGAAATTAATAAAACCTCAAAGGCTTTTAGAAGACTCGGATTAGGTGTCATGGGATTTGCAGACCTACTCGCAGAATTAGAGATACCTTATGATAGTGAGGGAGCAGTAGAATTTGCAGAACAGCTTAGTTGGTTCTTATCGTTTTTCTCTTGGTCAGAAAGTATGCTGTTGGCAGAAGAGCGTGGTGTATTTGATGGTTGGAATGGAGAGTTAAATCAAGATGTAGTGTACAAGGTATTAGAGTCTAAGTTTATGCAAGCACAAGAGAAAGAAAATAGAATTGATTTTAGGTCTGAAAAGTTACGAGTTAGAAATGTATCTGTAACTTCCATAGCTCCAACTGGTTCTATTTCACTCCTTGCTGGTGTAACCTCTGCTATTGAACCCTTCTTTTCTCTATACTATACTCGAAATATAACATCTGGAATTGAAAATAAAGCAAACGATAGTGTAACGGAGTTTAATTCAATACTAATTAAGAAGCTAAAGAAGTATGGTTTTGATGAACTCCAGATAAACCAGATTATAAATGAGGTAAAAGAAACAGGAAGTATTCAACATATTGAGTATATACCACAGAAGTTAAGGGATATTTTTAAGACCGCTCACGAACTTTCGTGGAAAGCTCATATTGATATTCAAGCTGCTTGGCAGAGATATATTACTAATGCTGTAAGTAAAACTATAAACATGAGTAATGATTCTACTTCTAGAGATTTAGAAGAAGCTATCATGTATATGTGGGAGTCTGGATTGAAAGGTGGTACGATTTATAGAGACGGAAGCAAAACATTTCAGATACTCAACACAGGAAAAGACTCCAGAAAGAACGAGTCTCGCCATTAAAGAGAGTTAAAAAAGAGAAGAGAGGAACTCTTTCAGGTCCCTCTCTTTTTAGATTTTTACTCTCTTTCTAGTATTCTTTCTCCCACCTATTAGATTTTTGACAAGACATATCTTGAATGTAGTTTCCCCTCCCCCATTGTAGTCTTGCTTCAAGCTCTACTGGTTCTTCTGGAGTATTAAAGAAACCAGAAGTAGCGGAAATATGGATTTCTTCTCCACCACTAAAGGAAAGTCTCACAAAATGACCAGCATTTTCACAGCCATCGAGAAAGTGAATCTCAGCTAAGTAGCTTCCATTTTTAGCTAAAGCTTCAATAAATGTCTGTGAGTCAGTAATTGTACGTTTTAAGAAATAGTCGTCAATACACCTCCTATTTAAATTTTGCATCACCAGTTAGAGTTACTATAACAGGGAAAACGGTATCCATAGAGTAATACTCTTCCTCCCACTCTTCAACAGTTCTTTTATCTCGAAAACTCTTAAGAATATCTTTGTTATCTTCCGCTAATTCCTCAGCTTCCCATTTTTCCTCCCAAAGGGTACAGCTAACTTCTTCATTAAGTTTAACAAACTCCCATGAGTCTGGATGTGTAAAAAACCTAGTTCCCTCTTTGTTTCCTACAACAAATCCAGTTCGAACCTCAGTTACTTTCTCAGTAGCAATCATTTTATTCTCCTTTGTACATAGTCTATCGCATCTTGATGGAAATTCTCAATCGTCATATAGGACTTAATCATTTATCTTCCTCCCTCTAGAACATAAGTATGAACCACGAGGTGGTTTCCTGTTCGTGGATTAACAAACTGTTGTACAGCCTCCCAACCATTAGCAAAAAAGATTTTCGATTGAGGTTCATTAGTTTCTTTACTGGTTGCTAAGAGTAATCCATAACCTAAATGAGTTGCAATATGAATACGAAGAAGATTAAGGAGTTTACCTAATCCTTTATTTCTCCAATTTCTAAGTACAACTGCTCCAGTAGAAATACAAACTCCACAGCACCCTATGAGAGGAGCTAAAGTAAACTGTGCAATACAAGTAGTATTGAGTTGCAAACTAAAAACTACTTCTTTAATTAATCCTTTTTGGTCAAGATATTGGTAGGATTTTTCGTTTACTATTAGAGAGAGTTCCTCTTCTTTTACTTGTAAAGCTTCACAGATTTGACTCATAAGGTCTTTTGGAATTAAACCAGTTTCATTTTGTATTGTCATTTTAACTTCCCTTCTACAAACTTTCTCCAATCACCATCAGGAATTAGAGCACGCCCTCTAAGGTGGTCAGGGTCATTGTAGATATAGGTAAATACCTCTTCACCACTAACAGTCTTAACGACTTTTCTAACATACATATTGTATGGAGAGTCTTTACCAGAGTATCCTTCCAGCCTATCAAACCTTTTTAAGTCCTCCTCAGTAATTTCAAATACTTCTCCTTCGATAAGGTTTATTCCTTTGTCTGAGTCTGGAATAATTCCTGGAAAACCTCCTAAAGAGTACATTACAAAGCCATAGATTTGGTCTGGAATTCCTTCTCGTGGGGATAAAAGATACTCCCAGTTTCCCATACCAGTTAAAAGTGTTCCATAAACAAATACCTTAATCAATTTATCGCCACTCATTAAGAACTCCTTCCGGTAATGTATTTAAATTTGGAGCTTCCTCTACAGTTTTCTTTGGCTTTATTGAGGAAGCTGTTAAGACTTGGCTTAGAAGAAGAGCACTTCTACTAGAAAAGTCAGTAAAACAGGTAGCAAATATAAAGTAATCTCCTTTACCATATGTAAATTTCCAAAATGTTACTCCATAATAGGTTTCCCAATGTTTCCTTAAGTTAGTTGTATCTCCATACCAGTGATATATTGTTTCTTCGAGAGAGAATAATAAAAACTCTTCTACTTCAGTTAAAGTTGCTAGTCTATCTACTGGTTTAATTGAAACAAAGTTTTTACCTTCAGCATTAGTAAAGAACTCTTCGCTAGTAACAAAACATCTTCCATCCGAGGGATAACCATTAGAATTTAAATACAAGATGTTTTCAGTATCTTTAAAGGAGACTTTAATACAGTAAGTCTCCTTTGGGCTAAATGGATACTTTTCAAAAGTAATAAACTCAATTTGTTTTTTAACAAACTCGTCTAATACTTTTTCGTTTTTTATTTCTCCAGTCATTCTGAGTAACCTCCGTATGTCTTTTCTATTGCTTTTGGAAAAAATGTAAGAAATGAGTCTTTGTCCATTTCTGCTGTCTTTACACCAAGATACTCATAACAAATATGAAACTTTGCTGTGGAAAAACTTGATTTCCAACAGAAAATTAATCTCCACTTAATCATAATATTGGAAGTTTGATTTGAGATTAGCCAAACACTATCTTTGGCTTTTGGTAAGAATAGTGGAGAGTATCCAGCAAGTCTTATAATAGAAAATTCTCTTCCATTGATTGTTTTGTGTTCTCTAATATAGGCTTGCTCTCTTCGTTGATAGTATGAAAACGAGATATTAGATGGAGTTAGAAGTCTTGCAGCAATGTTACGCTCATATCTATCAATTTTATACTTAACAAGCCCATCAGAAAATAAATCTGCAATTGACTCTACAGGTGTCTCCACTGTCATCATAGTGTTCTCCCAAATGACTCAAACTTACGAGGAAGAAGGTCTTCTGCTATAAAACTTTCAGCCATTCCTCTTATAACAGAAAGCATATCACTTCTTTCGAGTCGCCTAGTTTCATATGAGCTTAAGATTGAAAAGTTACTCGAAGTCCAAGCAAAAGCAACTACAGCGGCATTAACATCATATCGAGAAACAAGGATAGCTAATCCTTGATACCGGATTACAGAGTTTAAAGTATTTCCTTTTCCAGAGTTCCATCTAGATGTTTGATAGATAGTACAGATTTGTGAGGTTGATTTTATTGTTTTAGAGCCAAGTTCTTCTTCTTCCTCTGTTTGTTGAGCTATAACGAGACTTGGAGGAGTAGCACTTCTTGGAGTTCTTTCTTCACGTTCCAGCTCTACATCATTATTGGAGCTAGCACTAGCACTAGAGCTAGATTGGGAGACGGCTCTATCAAAAGCGATTAGGGCTTCATCAAAAGTTACTCCACTAATACGAGCAGTTTCTGTATAGCTTCTCCTTGGTAAAGTATTATTACGAGTATTAGTATATAGAGAACTTAAAACCTTTTCGAGATTAATTATCAGTCCATCTGCATCGAAGAATAATACATGGTTTCCCAAGACAATAGAGTTTTCTACCTTTGATTTATAAAACTCTTCACGAACGGAAGAAATTATATATCGTCTCATAGTTTTACTACCTCCTTTTGTATGTTAGCTATGGCTAAAGATAATTCTCCAATAGTAACAGACGTTGCTACTTTTTCGAGAAGTTCTGCTTGCTTTTCAAAAATCTTAAATCTTGGCGAGTATTGTAGAAATTCTTTTTTAAGTCTTTTTGCAACAATAGAGTCACTCTTTTCATAGCCCTTTATTGCTGTAAAAGTAATTGAAGACTCTGTTAAAGAGTCTTTCCAAAGCCCTCTTATATAATTCTCAGGACCATTGGCAGAATTTCCAACACCATTTTTACTATGTGTGCCAGTTGTACTCATTCCTAAGTTTCCATAAGAACGAGATTTAGGAAGATATTCTACAAGAAAATAACCAAGAGCTGCGCTCATATATGGTTGAGAGAGTCGTGATTGACGTTTAAATTCCTCATTC
>Ga0307377_10004144_pt1 | contig 15953 bp, 14 predicted proteins | sample TR3MG_FD_202535 | JGI IMG/M metagenome (GOLD analysis project Ga0307377, IMG submission 202535) | Soil microbial communities from Risofladan, Vaasa, Finland - TR-3 | ecosystem: Environmental > Terrestrial > Soil > Coastal area > Acid sulfate soil | place: Finland: Risofladan, Vaasa | collected... | reverse complement strand
TTCTGCATCGGGAAATAGGCTCGATATTATGGCGGGCGGATGCCAGTGCCCGGAACATCAAAGCCGAATCCCTCTCTGGAACAGCACCATCCGCAACCCGTGACGTCTCAAGGAACGCCTTATGAACGCTGCCGCCCAAGCCCTTTCCCAGCGGCTCGCTGCTCTCGGTGCGAGCGGCGCTTTCGCGACGCGTTTTGCCGTCGAGGCCGATCCGCAACTGCACATCGAAGCGGTGGGTGAGGTGCCGCTGCCGGTGACGATCCATACGGCGCACCAGTTGTGCGCGGCGGCGCAACCGGCCATGCATGGTTACAAGGATCAGACGCGCCTCGATCCGCGCGTGCGCGATACCTGGGAGATCCCGGCCAGCCGTATTCGCTTCGATTCGCCGCACTGGCAGTCCGTGCTCGAGCGGGCGCTGGAGCGCGTCCGGCGCGACCTGGGTGTGCCGCCAGGCGCCCGCTTCAAGGCCGAACTGCACAACCTGCTGGTCTATGCACCGGGCCAGTTCTTCGCCGTGCACCAGGATTCGGAGAAGACCGACGGCATGCTGGGCACGCTGGTCGTTACCCTGCCGTCGCGCTTCACCGGCGGTGAGTTCGTCGTGTCGCACCAGGGCCAGACGCTGCGTTCGCGCAGTTCGGCCAGTCGGTTGGGCATGATCGCGTTCTATGCCGATTGCCATCATGAAGTCCGTCCGGTCAAGCAGGGCTATCGCGTCGTGCTGACCTACAACCTGATCATGCAGGGCGGGGCGCAGACCGACGAGGTACCGGCGCAGGACATCGCCAACCTCGCCGCTACCGTGACCGACTTCTGGCAGACGCCGGCGCCATCACGCTGGACGGGCGACAGTGCCGGCGAGCCGCCGGATCGCCTTGTCTATCTGCTCGATCACGAGTACACGCAAAGCGGCCTGTCCTGGGCGCGCCTCAAGGGCGTCGATGCGACACGTGCGGCGGCGCTGCGGCGTGCGGCCGAACGGCTGGATGCGGAGATCTTCCTGGTGCTGGCCGACGTGCATGAAACCTGGTCGGCCGAGGACGACTATCAGGACCGCGGTCATTGGGACTATGCGGAGGACGACGAAGAGCAAGCTGACGACGAGGCGGGCGATCTGGCCCTGGGGGAACTGATCGACAGCGATATCGAACTGCGACACTGGATCGCCCCGGATGGCAGTGAACTGGCCTCGGACGCCAACGGTGTTGCCCATGGCGAACTGTGCTTCACCCGTTCCTCGGCCGATTGCACACCGTTCCGCTCCGAGCATGAAGGTTACATGGGCAACTACGGCAACACGGTCGATCGTTGGTATCACCGCGCCGCCGTGGTGATGTGGCCGCGCGAACGTGCCTTCGTCATCCGCGCCCGGCAGTCGCCGCGCTGGGCCATCGCGCAGATCGCCGGCCGGTTCGAGGCTGGCGAACCGGCGCAAGCGCTGGAATGGGCGCGGCGCCTGCTGCCTTTCTGGAAGGGTGTCGCAATCGGTGCGGATGGCACCGCGTTGCTCGACGCCACCTTGCCCGTTGCCACGGCACTCGACGATGCGGATACCGCTACCGCGTTGCTTGAGCCGTTTTCCCTGCAACAACTGGCGGAGGAGATGGCTCCTTGGTTCGTGCAGTTGCTCGATCGCCGGGGACTGGCCTGGTGCGGCGAACGCCTGCGCCAGTGGGCCACGTCCTGGCAGACGTCGGACGGGCAACTGACTTGGCTGGCGCAGACCCTGCCAGCGCTGACCCGTGCCTGGAGTACAGCGACGGTTGCGGATGGCCAGGCACTGGCCGCCGCTCTGGTGGAAGAGCGTTGGCGCTGGCTGCAGTCGCATGTCGGCGAGCTGCAGGCGCGCACCGGCGGGGCAACGCGGATACAGGTGCTGGCGAGCACGGCCCCAGCTTGGCTGGCATTGATCCGTGGCTGCGGCGACGCCCGCCGAGCCGACCTGCAGCGCCGGATCATCGACGCCCTGTTGTCCGCCGAGCTTCCGTTGCAGCTACCGCTTGCTGTCCTGCACGCCGCTGGATCGGAGGCAACGGACGCGCCCAGCCTTGCGTCGGTATACGCGCATTGCGTGCGGGCGCTCACCACGCGATTGGCTCAGCCCGCCCGGGCTGACGACGACTGGTCGATCCCGCCGCCCGCAGGCTGCACCGGTGAGCTTGGCGAAACCCTGGCGCGGTTTCTGAGCGCCCCGGCGGAACGGCGGCTGGAGTGGCCGCTCGCCAAGGAGCGGCGTCAGGTTATCCATCAACTCATCGATCGCCACGAATTACCCGTGCGACACGAGACCCGGCGCACGGGCCGACCCTATACGCTCGTGTTGGAAAAGACCCGAGCACTGTTCACACGCGCGACCGCCGAGCGCCGCCAGTGGGCAAGCGAGCTGACATGGTTGGAACACGCGGCGGACGTGTTCTCCCGGCCAGACGCGATGCCGCCGTGAGTCGGCACGCCGATCGACAGCGAACTTGCGCCGACAAGTGGAGCAGACTGGTGCGTTCGCGTTTAAAGTGATCGCTGCTTCTGCGGCCCCGCAAGAATCGAGGCTCGCATCCCGGTCGCTCGAACGGCGCCAGGCACACACGCAGATCATCGAGCCCTGCTTCGCCAGGCTCGATGCAAAACCAGCCACAAGAACCACGAATCACCCCATGGCCCTCAAGAAATCCCAGCTCTACTCATCCCTCTGGCAAAGCTGCGACGAGGGCACCTCGATCACCGCGCCCCGCTTGTCGGTCGGATTCGACTATCGTTGGACGGAACCGCATGAACAATCGTTACCAGGCGGGTGAATCGCAAGGTGCTTTTCAGCCCGGTTCGCACGATCGGGTCCTGCGCAACAAGCTGGGCGTGACCACGCCGGAGGACATGGCCGAGCTTGAGCTGATGCTGCTGCAAAAGCTCTACGAAGCCGTGCTGGCCGACGTATCGCCCAGCGAGGCACTCACGCTGGCTCATTTGAAAACCTGGCACCGGCGTTGGTTGGGCAATGTGTACGAATGGGCCGGCCAAGAGCGGTCGGTCAACATGAACAAGGGCGGCTTCCACTTTGCCGTCGCTGCGCAGATACCACGCCTGCTGACGCTTTTCGAACGTGACTGCCTGGCGAGGTTCACGCCCTGTCACCGGCTAGAACGCGAGGACCTGATCGAAGCCATTGCCGTCCCCCATGTGGAATTCATCCTGATTCACCCCTTCCGCGAAGGCAACGGCCGCCTGTCGCGTTTGCTCGCCGACGTCATGGCCGTGCAAGCTGGACAAGGGCCGCTGGATTACAGTGCGTGGGATGCCGGCAAAATAGGCTACTTCACGGCGATCCAGGCTGGCGTTGCAGGCGACTACACGCCAATGCGGCATTACGTGGAGTTGGCGTTGTGGACTTGGACGAGCGGACTTCAGCGAGCCAGCGTGACGTGTCTGAACTTACTGTTGCCGGCGCGCAGCTTGCGCTCGATCCGGGCAATGCTTTGCCCTGTTTCAATGGCGGTGGAACTGGCCACGGCACGGATGATCGCCTGCTTGTCCAGCGGGTTGGACAGGCGCGCGGACGTGGCTGGGATGGTGGTCTTGGCCGACTTCATGGGCCTTATTCTACCGCAGCGTTGTCGGCAAAGCGCGCTGACCAGGCGTGTCGGGTCTCGCAGATTCAGACTGCAGGGGAAGCGTGAATGAGCACCGTCGGCCAGCGTGAAATCGCTACCCAGCAACGCCTGCTCGGGCTGTTCGAGCAGCTCGGGAGCTGGCCAAGAAGCCGGCGCAGTGTCTGGAATACATTGTCGTGCACGAGCTGGTGCACTTGATGGAGCGTCACCACAACGAAAGATTCGCGGCACTCATGGACCAATACCTGCCCGACTGGTGCTTGCGTCGCGATCTGCTCAACAAGTCACCGCTGGCGCATGAAGCATGGGAATACTGATTGAGTTTCAGCTATTCGGTTCGTTGTGTCAGAAGTGCCTGCACTCCGTCCAATTGCGGTATGCCTGCTTGCGCGCCGAGCTTGCCGACGGATAGTGCCGCGGTAATGCAAGCCTTGTGGACGGCTTGGACTGTTCGGCCTGACTCAGGGGGTGGCTTCACTTCCGGCCGAGTCGCTCTGGAAGCCCTTTACCAGCCGGTCGAACAGCAGGCCGTAGGCTACCGCCAGCGGGATCGTGACGATGGCCGCCGCCGCCATCAGCGACTGCCAGTAATAGATGTCGCCGCGGATCAGCTCGGTGGGCACGCCGGCGCTCACCGTGTGGCTGGCGGCCGAACTGACGAAAACCGTCGCGTAGATGTAGTCGCTCAGCGACAGGGCGAAGGCGAACACGATGCAGGTCGCGATGCCCGGCAGCGACAGCGGCAGCGCCACCCGCACGAAAGCCTGCCAGCGGCTGCAGCCGTCGATCAGTGCCGCTTCTTCCAGCTCGCGCGGCAGCGACTTGAAGAAGCCCAGCAGCAACCAGGTGCAGAACGGCACGGTAATCGTGGGGTACACCAGCACCAGGGCCCACACGGTATTGGCCGCTCTGAGAAAGGTGACGATCTGGTACAGCGGGATGAACAACAGCGTGGGCGGGATCAGGTACACCAGAAAGATCGCAATGCCGGAGCGCTCGCCCCAGTGGCCCACCAACCGCGACAGACTGTAGGCAGCCGGCACCGCCAGCAGCAGCGTGATGATGACCACGAGGATGCCGATGAAAAGCGAGTTCCACAGGAACACCGGGTAGTTGGTGCCGGTGAACAGGAAGGTGACGTGCTTCAGTGTCGGCGGCAGGTTGTACAGGAAGGGATTGTTGGCGACATCGTACAGATCCGCATCCTGCTTGAAGGCCGTGATCACCATCCACACGATCGGAAAAACGGCGAACAGCGTGAACAGCAGCAGGCCCAGATAGAACCCCAGCCGCCGCAGTACCGGCATCATGGCCGGTCGCCTTGCGAGTCGGTGCGGTAGGCCATGCGCAGTGCCAGGATGGCGCCCACCAGCAGCACCGGAAACATGAACAGGGCCACGGCCGCGCCTTCGCTGAGCGCGCCGCCGTCGATGCCCTTCAGATAGGCCCAGTACGGCAGCACCTGGGTGGCGTAGCCCGGTCCGCCGCGGGTGGTGAGCGCCGTGACGGCCATGTCGCCGAACACCAGCAGCGCGGTGAACATGCTGGCCACCATCAGGATCGGCAACAGCGCCGGCAAGGTGATGGAAAACAGGGTGCGGAAAAATCCGGCGCCGTCGACCTGGGCTTGCTCGAAGATATCGCGCGGAATCGAGGTGCGGCCGGCGAGCACGATGATCGTGGCGAACGGCAGCAGCCGCCACACATTGATCATCACGATCGCACCGAGGCCGAGCCATTCCTTGCCGTAGTAGTAGAGATGGTTCGCCGGTCCCAGCGGCGAGCCGGGGCCGAGCAGATGCATATGCCGCAGCAGCCAGTCGACCGGGCTGAATTCCGAGTCCAGCAACCACAGCCAATCGATCGCCGCAAGCGATACCGGCATGGCCCAGGGCAGAATCAGCAGGATCTGCAGCAGCCGTTTGCCGCGGAAATCCCGTACCAGCAACTCCGATTCCGCCGTGGCCAGCACCAGCGTCAGGATCAGCGTGCCCAGCGTGACGATCACGCTGTTGCGCAGTGCGAGAGGGAACGCCGACTCGTGCAGCACCTGCACGAAGTTGCCCAGGCCGACGAAACCGTGGATGCTCGGATCGCCGACCGTGGCGGACGTCACACTGAGGGCGATGGCCAGGAAAAACGGCAGGCCCACCAGCGCGGCAATGTATATCAGCGAGGGGCCCAGCATGAGCCAGCCCAGCATGTGGTCGCGATCGCCCAGGCCGACGCGCGAACTTGCTTCAGCCTCGCTCATCGCGCACCCGCAGACCGGTGGTGGGATCGAAATAGCGCAGTCGTGAACGTGCCACCGTGAACTCGCGCTGCTCATCGACGCGCAGCGTGGCGGCTACCGCCGGCGGCACCTTGGCGAGCAACTTCTGTGGCGTGGCAGCGTTTTCGATTTCGCCGTACACCAGCCACTCGGCACCTAGAAATTCCAGTTGCGAGATATGCATGCGCAAGCTCAGTGCATCGTCCTGCGCGGCAGCCGGTGAAGTGCTGGGCAACAGGTATTCGGCGCGAAACCCCACGATGCGCCCGTCCCGCTCCAGCATGTTCATCGGCGGTGCGCCGAGAAACGCAGCCACGAAGGTGTCGGCCGGATCGTCGTACAGCTCCTGCGGCGTGCCGAGCTGGTGCACCCGGCCATGCTGCATGATGGCGATGCGGTCGCCCATGCCGAGCGCTTCGAGCTGATCGTGGGTGACATAGACGGTGGTGACGCCGGTGCGATCGTGCAACTGGCGCAGCTCGCCGCGCGCCATGGTACGCACCTGCGCATCCAGCGAACTCAGTGGTTCGTCGAAGATGAAAAGCGCCGGATTGCGAACCAGCGCACGCGCCAGCGCCACTTTCTGCTTCTCGCCGCCGGACAGCCGCGCTGGCCGGCGATGCAGCAGATGCCCGATGCCCATGATGCCGACGGCCCATGCGACCTTGGCATCGCGCTCGGCCTGCGGCATGCCGCGGGTCTTGAGCGGAAAGGCGATGTTTTTGGCCACCGTCATGTTCGGATACAGCGCGTAACTCTGGAACACCATCGATACGTTGCGGGCGCGCGGCGGCAGGTGCGTGACCGGCTTGCCGCCGATCAGGATCTCGCCTTCGCTGGGCATTTCCAGGCCGGCAATCATGCGCATGAGCGTGGTCTTCCCGCAGCCGGAAGGGCCCAGGATCGCCAGAAACTCACCTTCCGCCACCACAACGTCGACGCCGTTCACTGCGTGGATGCTGCCGTAATGCTTTTTTATTCCCCGCAGTTCAAGCGTCGCCATGAGTCATATCCTCAGCCCCCGCTGGTTCACTTGGCCGGACAACCGATGTAGCCCTTTGCCTTCCACTTGGCGACGATGCTGGCGACCTGCGCCGCCGTGTCCTTGACCGCCTGCGCCGGCGTTTTCTTGCCGAGCGCCGCTTGCGCCATCATGGTGGACAGCAGGTGTGTGTTGTAGACCTCGCTCGCCGCCGGGTTGGCAAAACCGGGGTAGCCGGGCCACGCGGTCCATTCGGCCGCATTGCGCAGCACCTCGAGCTTGTCGGTCGGGATCGAACTCGCGTCATGCTCCAGCCAGCCGTTGTGCGCCCACAGTTGCGGCACGGTCTTGGGGAAGGCAGGGAAGTTGTACAGCTCGCTCTCGCGGGTGGCCCAGCTGTAGTTGGCGGTGAGATCCAGCAGGAACTTCTTGGCCGCCAGCGTCTGCTCGTGATCGGTCACGTACTTCGGCAACACGTAGATGAGCCATACGTGCGAGGTCTGGTGCACCTCGCCGCCCGGCCCCTTGAGACCGGGGCTGAAGCCGGTATCCGCAGCATTTTTTGCATTGGATTGCTGGGCAGTACGGTAGAATGAGATGGAATTCTGGATATAGGACGCCTGACCCGAGACGAAGGCCTGGTTGTTCGAGGCGGGATTCCAGCTGAATACCTCGGGGGTTTCGGCGTTCTTGAACAGCTTCGTCTGGAATTCGACGGCCTTGATCACCTGCGGCGAGTCCAGTGCCACGTTGCCGCACTTGTCGAACACCGAACCGCCATACGACCAGATCAGCGAACGGGCATAGAATTCGGAATCCAGTTCCGGCGACATGCCGACACCTACCGGAATACCGGTCTTCTGGAAGATCTTCACGCCGCCGGCATACAGGTCGGCATAGCTCCTGGGGCCATTCGGGTAGCCCGCTTCCTTCCACAGCGATATCCGGTAATCCCCCGGATCCGGTACCCAGCCGTGGCAATAGCCGTACCAGAGGTTCTTGATCGGCAGATAGCTCTGGCTGGTGCACACGGCTTCCTGCTTGCCGAAGGCCTGCTGCGCCGCGTGGTTGACGTCGGCCAGATCCTGCAAGCCTTCGATGAACGAAGCGGGCGTTGAAATTGTCTCGATCAGCGTGGAGCCCTTGCCGGCGGCGATCGATGCCGCCAGGGTCGGCACCAGATCCCCCAGGTTGATGTGCTGCACCGTCACCTTGACGTTGTTGTGCTTGCCCCAGTCCTGCGCATACTGGTCGAACCACTTGTCGTAACGCGGCACGAAATGGCTCCACTGGGTGATGGTGAGCGTGGTGCCGGCCGGAAAACTGGCCGGAAAGCTCATCGAGCCGTATTGGGTCGAGAAATGCACCGGAGCGGGTTGCAGCTCCGCCGCCGCCACCGCTGTTGCCAGCAACATGGCGAGCACGCAGACGCCGCCGCGAAACAGGTACCCCTTCATGGCTGATTTCATCTTGGCTGACCTCATCGAGTCGGACGTGTCATCACACGTCTCGTCAACCCTGCGGCGAGCCACCTTCAAATGGCCGGTCGCAGGCATTCATTCGGGCGCCCGGGCAATGACCGGGTGGAGGGAAGCGGCAAAGGGTGCTGAATGAGAGCGGGTTGCGGCGGCGCGCGGCGGATACCCCGGTGATGGGCGAACGATCCGGGCGGCACGAGGGGTTTTCGGGGATGAACTATCTTCAACATCGCCGGCAGTGCCGCTCATCGACATGAGCGGCACTGCCGATGCAGCGGCAACGAAAACCGGCGACTCGCTGTGGCGGACAGGGTGCCACGATGTCATGGATTTCTCCCCTTTACGCGCGGAAGCTATACACCTCGCTGTTTCCGGCTGTCAAGCGATGCAGGATCATGCGCCGGGCCTGACGCTTGCCCGCCGGAATGTCCCAGGCGGAGTCGCGTCGAATGGACGTCCGGCCGCCCGGCCGGCCCACCCGCGTCCTGGCTTGTGCTCCCTGGCCGGGGTTCTCGGGTATGGCGACCGGGAAGCGTTGTCCACCGCGTTCGGTGAAAGAGCAGCGGACAAACTTGCGGCACGCAAACTCAATCGATGGCGTGCGCCAGCAACGCGTCGAGCTCTCTGCGGTCCGGCATGCCGGTCTGTGCGCCGAGCTTGCCGACCGACAGCGCGCCGGCGGCGCAGGCCTTGCGGACGGCTTGCGGCAGGCCTTCGTGCAGGAAGACGGCGAGGGCGGCATTGAAGGTGTCGCCGGCGCCGGTGCTGTCGACGGCTGCAACCTTGAATCCTGGCTGGTGGATCGGCTCGGCCTGTTCGCGATACCACGCGCCTTCGCTGCCGCGGGTGAGCACGACCGGGCACGGTGCGCGTTGCATCAGGTCGCGGAAATCCTCGTGCGGATCGGCGCCCAGCAGCGCCGCCAGCTCGTGCTGGTTGGGGGTGACGTAGCGCACCAGCTGCAGCCACGCGGCGGGCAGCGGCTGGGGCGGCGCCGGGTTGAGGATCACCGGCACGCCAAGCCGATGGCACAGCCGCACCGTGGCCTCCACCGTTTCCAGCGGGATCTCCAGCTGCACCAGCACGGCATCGGTACGGGCGATCAGCGCCTGTGCGCGTTCCACTTGGGCCGGGCTGACCCTCGCGTTTGCCGCGGGGACCACGATGATCTGGTTCTCGCCCTGCGCCACGGTAATCGAGGCGGTGCCGCTGGCGACATCGCGCAGCGTCTGCAGATGGTCCAGGGCGATGCCTTCGTCGACCAGCCCGCGCTGCAGCCGCTGGCCGAAGCCGTCGTCGCCAATGGCGCCGATCAGCGCCACCTCGGCGCCCAGCCTTGCCGCGGCCACTGCCTGATTGGCGCCCTTGCCGCCGGGCATGGTGAAAAAGCGCTCGCCGAGCAGGGTTTCGCCGGGGCCGGGGAAGCGCGGCGCCTGCGTGACCAGATCCATGTTGATGCTGCCGACGACGACGATGCGTGTCATGGGCACCCCCCGGTTGCGGACTTTCAGCGTGAATCCGGAGAGCTTACATGTTGGCGCAGCGCTTGTAGGAGCCCGCTCGCGGGCGATGCTGTTGCTTTGATGTCTGGGTAGGGAAAATCAAAACAACAACATCGCCCGCGAGCGGTATCCATATGTCGGGGCTTGGGAGATGAGCGGCGCCGGGACGACGGGCCGGAAGCGGGGTTTCGGGATTTTCTTGCGGGCTATCGCGGTTGAAGCCACTCCCACAGGGGGATGTCAGGGAGACGGCGCGCGACCGATGCCGGAGTCGCCCGGTTCCAGTGCCGGCGCGGCGCCGGCCACGGCCAGCAGGGACAGCGCATAGCCGTCCTCCATGCTGACGGTGGATACCTCGTCCCAGGTGAAGAACGAGGCTTCAAGCATCCACTCCGCATCGGGACTGAGTTCCTGCAGGTAGAACCCGTCCTCGTCGACGCTGGACAGCCGGCCGATGTAGCAGACCTCGGAGTCGTCCTCGCTGTTCACGTGCACGCCGATCACCGCCGACTGCGCACCGGCGGCCTGGATCACTTCACGGATAGTGTCCAGCGGGAAGCCGCGCGGCGGGCGCGGCAGGATCTGTTTCAGCGCCAGCGCCTTCTCGAAGAAAGCGTGGTGCTTGTCCGGCGCCTCCAGCTCGGAGACGTCGCGGTGGCGCATCACGTACATGCCGTCGTAGGTGATGCCGTCGCCGACCACCCACAGCAGGAAGAATTCACGCCCGACACCGCCCACGTAACCGCAGAAGCTGCCGTGTTCAAGCTCTTCGCGCCACAGCCGCACCAGGGTCTGCTTCTGCTGCGCTTCCCGCAGCTGGGCACGCTGGCCGGTGGTTTTCAATTCAATGATGTTGCTCACGGCGGAGATTTTAGCAGATCGGGCGGTCCGGCTTGTTTACAGAATGTAGCGGCTGAGGTCTTCGTTGGCGACCAGGCTGCCAAGGCTGTTATCGACATGTTCGGCGTCGATCATGTATTTTTCGCCGGATTTGTCTGCAGCTTCGTAGGAAATCTTCTCCAGCAGGCGCTCCATCACCGTATGCAGCCGGCGCGCGCCGATGTTCTCGGTGCGTTCGTTCACCTGGAACGCCACCTCGGCCAGCCGGTCGATGCCGCTGTCGGCGAATTCAAGGCCGACGCCCTCGGTGGCGAGCAGGGCCGTGTATTGCTTGGTCAGTGCGTTGTGCGGCTCGCGCAGGATGCGCTTGAAGTCGTCCACGCTCAGCGCCGACAGCTCGACCCGGATCGGCAATCGGCCCTGCAGTTCCGGGATCAGGTCGGACGGCTTGGCCAGCGAGAACGCGCCGGAGGCGATGAACAGCATGTGGTCGGTCTTGATCGGACCGTATTTGGTGGACACCGTGGAGCCCTCGACCAGCGGCAGCAGATCGCGCTGCACGCCCTCGCGGCTGACCCCGGCGTGGCCATGGTCGCCGCGCTGCGCGACCTTGTCGATCTCGTCGATGAACACGATGCCGTTCTGCTCGGCTGCCTCCATCGCCTGCGCGCGCAGCTCCTCGTCGTTGAGCAGCTTGCCGGCCTCCTCGTCGATCAGCAGCGGCCGCGCCAGCTTGATCGCCAGTTTCCGCTGTTGGCTCTTGGCGCCGCCAAGGTTCTGGAACATCTGCCGCAGCTGCTGGCCCATCTCCTCCATGCCGGGCGGCGACATGATCTCCACGCCCACGTTCATGGCGAAATCCAGCTCGATCTCGCGCTCGTCCAGGCTGCCTTCGCGCAGTTGCTTGCGCAGTTTCTGGCGGGTGTCGCTGTCGATCGCCGGGGCCGGCGCATCGTGGCTCCAGTCGGTCGGCACCTGCCGGCGCGGCAGCAGCGCGTCGAGGATGCGATCCTCGGCGCGGTCCTCGGCCTGCGTGCGCACGCGCTTGATCGCCTGCTCGCGGGTGAGCTTGTACGCCACGTCGGCGAGGTCGCGGATGATCGATTCGACGTCCTTGCCGACGTAGCCGACCTCGGTGAACTTGGTCGCCTCGACCTTCACGAACGGCGCGTTGGCCAGCGTGGCCAGACGGCGCGCGATCTCGGTCTTGCCCACGCCGGTGGGGCCGATCATCAGGATGTTCTTCGGCGTCACTTCCTCGCGCATGCCCGGCTCCAGCTGCATGCGTCGCCAGCGGCTGCGCAGCGCCACCGCCACGGCACGCTTGGCGTCGTGCTGGCCGATGATGTAGCGGTCGAGTTCGGTGACGATTTCGCGGGGGGTGAGTTCGGACATTTTTTTGGGACCGGGGACAGGGGACCGGCAGGAGCCGGGCGGTTGCTGGCGAATGGTAAACGGCGACGCGGAGGCGGATCAGGCGAGCGAGGGATTCAAGACGTGCCGGTCCCCGGTCGCTGGTCCCCGATTCACAGCTCTTCGATCGACACGTTGTGATTGGTGTAGATGCAGATGTCGGCGGCGATCTTCAGCGCCTTTTCGACAATCGTGCGCGCATCCAGTTCGGTGTTTTCCATCAGCGCCAGCGCGGCCGACTGCGCAAACGGGCCGCCGGAACCGATCGCGAGCAGGCCGTGCTCGGGTTCCAGCACGTCGCCATTGCCCGAGATCAGCAGCGACGCGTCCTTGTCGGCCACCGCCAGCATCGCCTCGAGCTTGCCGAGGCGGCGATCGGTACGCCATTCCTTGGCCATCTCGACCGCGGCGCGGGTAAGGTTGGCGCTGTACTTGGACAGCTTTTCCTCGAACAGCTCGAACAGCGTGAACGCGTCGGCGGTAGCGCCGGCAAACCCGCCGATCACGTCGCCCTTGCCGAGCCGGCGCACCTTGCACGCATTGGCCTTCATCACCGTGTTGCCCAGCGTGACCTGGCCATCGCTGCCGATCACCACGCGGCCTTCGCGGCGCACGCAGACGATGGTGGTGGCGTGAAATGCTTCCATGGAAAACTCCGCGTGCGATGGACCCGCCATAGGTGGGGCCGCGCCGGTGCGAATCCAAGCCTCAGCGGCGGTTCCACAGCAGCACGGCGGCGGCGGCGACCACGCACCACACCAGCAGCGCGCCGGCCAGCGCCGGCACCAGACGCAGCCGGTCGACCAGCCAGTACAGCGCCAGCAGGTAGGCCAGATACGGCACCACCGCCCACATGCCGAACACGATGGTGGCCTTGAGCTCAGCCGTGCCACGTTCACTGCCGACGATGTAATGGGCCATCAGCGCGAAGGTGGGAAACAGCGGCAGCAGGCCGGCGATGTAGTAGTTGCGGGTGCGTGCCAGCAGCCCGATCAGCAGGACCATCAGCGCGCCGACCAGCGATTTGGCGATCAGGTTCATGCAGTCGCCTGCCGGGTAGTGGTCATTTGCGCCGCGCCCGCGGATGCGCGGCATCGTAGACCTTGGCCAGGTGCTGGAAATCCAGGTGGGTGTAGATCTGCGTGGTGGCGATGTCGGCATGACCGAGCAGTTCCTGCACCGCGCGCAGGTCGCCGGAGGATTCCAGCATGTGGCTGGCGAACGTGTGGCGTAGCAGATGCGGATGGATGTGCTTGGGGATGCCCTGCTGCAGCGCCAGCGTCTTCAGGCGCAACTGCACCGTGCGCGGATTGATCGGCGCGCCGCCGCGGCCGCGGAAGATCGGCCTGTCCGCCTGCATGCCGGTTTCCGCACCCAGTGCGCGCAGTGCGGCGATCGCGTGGCGGCCGACCGGCACGATGCGGGTCTTGCTGCCCTTGCCCAGCACGCGCACTTCGCCGCCGTCCAGATCCAGGTCGAGCCAGCGCAGGCCGACCAGTTCGGACAGGCGCAGGCCGCTGGAATAGAACAGCTCCAGCATCGCGCGATCGCGCACGGCCAGCTTGCCGCCGCTGTCGGTCTCGACCAGGGCGCCGGCTTCGTCCACATCCAGCACCTGCGGCAGTTTGCGGCGCACTTTCGGGCCGCGTACCCCAAGCAGCGGATCGTGTGCCAGCAGGCCTTCGCGGCTGAGTTGGCGGAACAGGCTGCGGCAGGAGGACAGCAGGCGCTGCAGGCTTTTCGGCGCCAGGCCGGCGCGATGTTCGGCGGCGATGAACGTACGCATCAGGTTGGCGTCGAGCGCGTCGAACGACGCCAGCTGCTGCGCCCGCATGAATTGCAGCAGCTTGGCCAGATCGCGGCGGTAGGCGGCGACCGTGTGCGGTGATGCATGCCGCTCGCCGGCAAGGCGGGCGAGCCAGTCGTCGATCCGGGACGCGGGCGTCATGGCTGGCTCAGGACATGTCCCGTGAGCGAGCCAGTGCGGCGGTGATCGTCGCGGCGATCATCTTCAGGAACAGCGTGCCCATGCCGGGCTGGAAGCGGTCCGGATCGCCGCTGCCGATGGCCAGCATGCCGGCGTCGCCCAGACGCATCAATGCGACCGAGCGGATCGTCACGGCTTTCGCGCCGAACAGGCGGTCGAGCTTGTCGGCGGACAGCCGTCCGGAAACCGGTTCGTTCTGATGCAGGAAGTCGGCGAATTCGGGCAGCGCGCCGGCGCCGCCGGCGATCTGCTGCAGCCAGTCGGTGCGCGGCAATTGCGGCTGATCGCCGAACAGCACCAGCCGAACTTCCTCGGTATGGAAATCGGCGCTGAGCTTGGCGATCACGCTGCGCGCGGTCACCTCCATGGTGTTGGCGCGCAGCAGCGCCACGGTGAGCGAATGCACCCGCTCCATCAGGCGCTCGTTCTCGGCGGCGATCGCGATCAGCTCGGCCAGACGACGCTCCAGTTCGGCGTTCCGCTCGCGCAGGCTGTGCAGTTGATAGGCCGCCAGCGAAGCCACCGGGCCTTGCTCGCGCGGTATCGTCAATTGTGCGGCCAGCTCCGGATATTCGGTAAGGAACTGCGGGTGGTGCTTCAGGTAGGCAGCGACCACGCGGGCCTGGGTGGCGTCATCGAGTAGAGTGGCGGTCATGCGCGGATGTCCCCGAAACGATGGGCGGCGTGCGGAAAGGGCGCGCCTTGCCGCTGGAGTGTGCGATGGACGTGCGCGCGCTTCAACCCGAATTTCCGTTCGGGAGGGCAGGAACCGCCCATTCGCCCTCGAAAACGAACGCGGCCGGCCCGGTCATCCACAAGGATCGGCCGGGGCCGGCCCAGTCGATCTGCAGCGTGCCGCCGGGCAAGTCCACCTGTACGCGGTCGTCGACTTCACCGCGCTGGTGCAGCACCGCCATCGCGGCGCAGGCCCCGGTGCCGCAGGCCTGCGTCCAGCCGGCGCCGCGCTCGTGCACGCGCAGCCGCAGATGGTTGCGATCGAGCAACTGCACGAAGCCGGCATTGGCGCCCTGCGGGAAACGTTCGTGGCCGGACAGCTGCGGGCCCAGACGCTGCAGTTCGGCGGCCGTCAGATCGGGGATTGCCAGATCGGAAATGGGTACCACCGCATGCGGATTGCCCATCGAGACGGCGCCGATTTCCAGCGCGTCGCCGCCCACGTCGATGCGGTAGCGGTCCGCCACCTGTCCGGCGGAAAAGGGAATCCGTGCCGGCTCGAAGAGCGGTTCACCCATGTCCACCGCGACCTCGTTCGCGCCCAGCAGGCGCACGGTCACCGGGCCGGACGGGCTCTCGATCTGCACGCTGTCGCCGAGTGCCAGCGCCCCGGCACGATGCAACCATGCCGCCACGCAACGCACGCCATTGCCGCACTGCCCCGACGGCGTGCCATCGGCATTCCAGATGCCGTAGTAGAACGCGCAGGCCGGGTCGCGCGCGGACTCCACGCTCAGCAACTGGTCGAAGCCCACCCCGGTGTGGCGGTCGGCCAGCGCGCGGATCTGCGCGGGGTTCAGGGGAAAGTCGCCATGCCGGCAGTCCAGCACGACGAAGTCGTTGCCGATGCCGTGCATTTTCGAGAAGCGCAAGGACATGCTCGGCGCAGCCGGTCAGGGCTGGCTGCCATACGGCACAGCGCTGCTGGCGGCGCTCGCCGGGGCGGCCGGCGTGGTCGCCGTGGTGGTCGGTGCGGGTCGGGTCGGCAGCACCAGCGGGCCCTTCTGGCCACAGCCGGCCAGTACGGTGGCCATCAGGCAAAACGGCAGCAACAGGAGCGATCGGCGCATGGCAGGATTCCATTGGGACGGCAGCAGTATAGAAGCCTGCCGGATTTTGGTGGTCGAGGCGGGGACTAG
>Ga0307377_10004142_pt1 | contig 15961 bp, 13 predicted proteins | sample TR3MG_FD_202535 | JGI IMG/M metagenome (GOLD analysis project Ga0307377, IMG submission 202535) | Soil microbial communities from Risofladan, Vaasa, Finland - TR-3 | ecosystem: Environmental > Terrestrial > Soil > Coastal area > Acid sulfate soil | place: Finland: Risofladan, Vaasa | collected... | reverse complement strand
GCCGTCGACGATCAGACTCCTGAACCACGAATCGGGCAATATCGCGCCCACGGCTCCGCTCAGGTGGACGGTTGCCGCGTCGATCAGGTTCATCGGCGCTTCGGCCCAGGCGAACACTGCCTGAAACACGAGGAACAGCACCAGCGCCAACAGCAGCGGCCCGACGACCGGATGCAGCACGACGCGATCGATGCGATCGCTGGTCGTGTGCGGGACGACTTCGTCCAGGCCCAGGCGCTGCAGGATGCGGCGCACCGCGATGTGATCGGACCCGCTGCTGTGCGCCTCGCCTGCCGCGCTTGCGCCGACAGCGGGCGTGGTCCGGGCTAGCGAGCGCCACAGCTGTTCGTCGTCGAATAATTCGAGCAGGGGCGCGGCGCCTGTGCGCTGAATCGCGACCGTGCTGACCACGGGCATGTCCAGCTCGGCCGAAAGCGCTTCGGCCGTGACCTTGATGCCGCGCTTCGCCGCCAAGTCGGTCATGTTGAGCGCGACCACGCAGGGGATGCCCAGGCGTTTGACCGCGAGGGCGAGGCGCAGATTGCGCCGCAGGTTGGTGGCGTCGACCACGCACACCACCAGGTCCGGGCGCTTTTCGCCGGCGGCGCGGCCGAAGAGCACGTCGCAAGTCACGCGCTCGTCCGGCGAGCGCGGATACAGGCTGTACGCGCCGGGCAGATCGAGCACGCGCAGCGATCTGCCCGCGGGCGTGGTGAGCCGTCCCTCCTTGCGCTCTATGGTGACGCCGGCGTAGTTGGCGACCTTCTGCCGGCTGCCGGTGAGCAGATTGAACAGCGCGGTCTTGCCGCAATTCGGATTGCCGACCAGCGCGAGCAGCGGGCCGCTGGGATGGAAATGCAGCACGGATTGATTCATGTCCGGCTCCCGCCGCGGTTCGCGGGGTCAAGCTTTGCCACGCGCACACACGCCGCTTCGGCGCGCCGCAGCGCGAAAGTCGATTGCCCGATGCGCACCACCAGCGGATCGCCGCCGGGCATGCCGCGCGCCATCAACATGACGCTTTCTCCGACCAGGAAGCCGATTTCCTCCAGCCAGCGCGCCCATTCCGGCGCCGTCTGCGGGGCGTGGACTTGCTGCACGGTGAGCGCGTCCCCGATTGCTGCGCGATCCAGCGTCTCGCCGGAAATCCTGTCTTGCAAGTCGTTCATGCCGTGCTCCTCTATTAGTTTTCGCTCAGCGGTAGCGCCAGGTGACACCCGCCGTCGCCGTATGCGTGGTCGCGCCGGGGTCATCGTTGTCGGACGCGCGCAGAATCCCGAGCGCGAAATCGAGGTTCCTGCCCGGCGAGTAAATTGCGCCAAGCTCTGCGAAATTCGAGCGCACCCTGGTGCCTGCGGCATGCGCGGATTCGGTGCCAAGGTCCAGGGCGAGCTTCCATCGTTCGCCGAGGTTCCACACAGGAGCAATTGAAGCGCGCGTGCTGGTCGCATCGGGGTTGTTCGAAGTGTTGCGGTAGCGGTCGCGGCCCATGCCGGCATTGATATGCACGGCGCCGAATGGCACCTCCTGGGTGAGGATGAGCGTTAGGCTGCCCGAGGTTCTTCCCGTTCCCAACCCGGCGTTCTCCCTGACGCTGCTCACCGGGAAGAGAATTTCCGGCTTGAGCGCGAAACTGATCTTGCTCCTATCGTTTTCGTAGAACCGCCACTTGGCGCCGAGCGAAGGATTGCCGCTGCCGTTTGTGTCGTCGGCGTCAGCGCCGGCATCCGGGCGAGTGCGGGCGTAGCTCAGCCCCGCATATACATCGAGCGCTTCGCTCAAGCCCCGCGTATAGGCGATGGGCAAGCTGCGCAATCGATCGACCTTGCCGGCGGCCTCCGCGCGGTCCGAGTTCAGCGAAAACTCAAATTGGTTACCGCCGCCGCCCTGGGTGCCGGTGTCGTCGGTAATAAGAGGCTGGAAGGCGAAGGCCGACGCGGAAATCCCGGAGAGAACAAGTAATGCTATTTGGAAGGCGCTTAGCCTTGTGCTCGATTTCATGGGTACGCTGCGCGAAGAAACATAGGTCTCAAAGGGAATAGTTAGAAATGCGAATGGTTCTTATTCTAGATGAGAAGTATTATCGATAGCAAGTACTATATTCTTGCGGCGTAATAGTGGAAATTCTTCTGTTAATACATTATGTTATGAAACAATATTTCAATGAAACACGCGGGCGCCGAGTACCCGGATTCGGTTATCTGAGGGGTTGGGAGTCTACGGATCGAATTCGGTCGCCAGGGCATGAAGTGGCTGGCGCTGGAGTACGGCAAGCTGAGCGCGGCCTGAGCCCACGCTTTCTTACAAAGACCTCCGCGCGGGGGGCTTCCGCGGCCGGTCTGCGTGAAACGCCTTGCGGCCTTGCGCCGCAACCGCAGGTTGGGCCCGGCCGGGCCACCGATCGCGCGTATCAGTCCTTGCGCTTTTCCCTTATTTTGGCGACGTTCTTGCGCCACTCCATCAACTGCTCATGTTCGAACTTGAGCTGCAAGGCCAAGGCGTCTATTGCCGACAACTCCTTGTCCTCGAGCCTGCGGGTGAATCTTCCCCGCATTCTCGCCATCAATCGCTCCGCGTCCTTCCTGGACAGTTCCTTCGCCTTTTCGAGATACTCTTTTTCAGGCTTTTCCTGCTTCTTGCGCTCTTCTTTCATCTGAAATGGTCCTTTCCTAAGGAGGTAGGCTCAGCACTTCGCGCGCCGGCAGGAAAGAGAGTCTTTCCGGTGCGCGCCTAATCGATTGGGAACCGCATTTTACGCCTGCCGCCGGGAGATGCTGGCGTCGATGCAAGTCCGAAGCAGCGCAGAGCGGCTTTGGAATTTGAAGGCCGGTGTTACTCAGGGCGCCGCCCAAGGAAACGCTTTCTGCGCGCGCGCATGTCATCATCCGGTAATTGAATTCCTGGATAGTCTCGACCGCGGACCGGCTGGGTGATCGCCAAAACTGTCTGCTTCGTCCTTCCATCAAACTGCACCTAGGAGTCTGAAATGTTCCGAAAAACCGTTCTGGCACTGGCTGTGTCTTCCGCCTTCCTCATGATGACGATGTCCGGTTGCGGGGGCGGTTCCAGCGCCGTCAACCCGACCGCGCCGACCGTGAGCGATGCCGCCGCTTCGTTGAAGACGGCCACGCCGATCAAGCACGTCGTGGTCATTTATCAGGAGAACGTTTCCTTCGACCACTATTTCGCCACCTATCCGAACGCGACCAATCCCCCCGGAGAAACAGCATTTACCGCCTTGCCCGGTACGCCCAGCGTCAATGGGCTGAGCGGCAAGCTGCTCGCCAGCAACCCGAACTTCACCAACGCCGCCAATGGCGCGGGTGCCGCGAACCCGTTCCGCCTCGATCCCGCGCAAGCCGCGACCGCGGACCAGGGCCACAACTACACACCCGAGCAGCAGGCCTACGATGACGGCCTGATGGACCTGTTTCCGAAATACACCGGCAAGGCCGGCAGCGGCGGCAGCGGCGCCTTCAACACGACGGGTTTGGTCATGGGCTACTACGACGGCAACACCGTCACGGCGCTGTGGAACTATGCCCAGCATTACGCCATGAGCGACAACTCGTTCGGCACCACCTTCGGCCCGTCGACGCCGGGTGCACTCAACCTTATTTCCGGCCAGACCGGCGGCGAGGTTTACGACCTGGGCAACCCCGCCACGGACCCCAGCCATGCGACACCGGATGGCCAGGGCGGCTATACCATGATCGGCGACATCGATCCGGCCAATGACCTGTGTTCGTCCAAGACCGCGACCGCGCACATGACCGGCAAAAACATCGGCGATCTGTTGAATGCCGCAGGCATCAGCTGGGGCTGGTTCGAGGGCGGTTTCGACCTGACCCTTAGCAACGCCAACGGCACCACCGGATGCGCGCGCTCCACGGTTTCGGACATCGTGGGCGGGGCCGGGGAAGTGGATTACATTCCCCACCATGAGCCGTTCCAGTACTACGCATCGACCGCCAACCCGAACCACACCCGTCCGACATCAGCGGCGGTCGTCGGTACGTCCAACGACGGCGGCGCCAACCATCAGTACGACATCCACGACTTCTTCGACGCGCTGGCCCAGGGCAACATGCCGGCGGTCAGCTATCTGAAAGCGATCGGCATCCAGGACGGCCACGCCGGCTACTCCGATCCGCTCGACGAGCAGCAGTTCCTGACCAAGACCATCAACACCATCATGCAGAGCCCGTTCTGGAAGGACACCGTCATCATCATCGCTTACGACGACTCCGACGGCTGGTACGACCATGTCATGGGTCCGGTGGTCAATACCGGTTTTGCGAGCCCCGCGGATGTGCTCAAGCTTTGCACCGATACGTCGACCCCGCCTCTGGTCGGTCCCGCCGGCGTTCCGGTGGCCGGCCGTTGCGGCTACGGCATGCGTCAGCCGCTGCTGGTCATTTCGCCCTATTCGAAGGCGAACTTCGTCGATCACGGCGTGACCGACCAAACCTCCATCCTCAAGTTCGTCGAGGACAACTGGCTCGGCGGTCAGCGCATCAGCACCGGTACCTTCGACAATATTGCCGGCGCGATCACGAATATGCTCGATTTCGGCAATGGCGGCAGTAACCCGGCCGTGACGCTGGACACGACCAAGGGCACGGTCAACTGACGGGACTCGTGCCGGGCGGGCATTCAGCCGCGGCTTGGCCGCGGCTGAATGCGTTTCAAAGGCTCACGATACAAAATTGGAAATGCTGCAGCACGGCCGGTCGACGGCGAACCTGTGCCGGACAACGCCGCAATGAAATTCGGCATCGGCCATTTCAGATGGTCCGCCCATGCAAGCAGGCGCAATGGCGCGCAGCTCGCTTGCATAGCGCTGGCTGCCGCACTCGCCGGCTGTGGCGGCGGTTCCAGCGCGCAAGCGGATGCCGGCGCTTCATCGGCGTCCTTGGCGGTCGCGGCTTCTTCGACATCTGCGGTATCCGCGACGGGAGCGTCGCCGAGCACATCGCTGTCGGCAATCGCCCGCCTCGGGCGAAAGATCTTCTTCGACACCGGGCTTTCCGCCTCCAGGCGGGTGGCGTGCTCGACCTGTCACAGTCCAGCCGCGCACTACGGTCCTCCGAACGACCTTGCCGTGCAGCCGGGCGGCCCGGCCCTGGCGGCGTCGGGGTTCCGCGAGGCACCCGAGATCACCTACGCTTACCGTAACCCGGCGTTCAGCATCGGTCTGGATAATCCCGGCTTGGAAAACGTCAACATCGCTCAGGCGGCAGCATCGGCCAGCGGCAGCGCGATCCCGCAGAAGGTGGTGGGCGGAACCGCATCGAGCACGGCCCTCGTTCCCCAGGGCGGGCTGTTTTTGGATGGGCGCGTCAATACGCTGCAGGAACAGGCGGAGGTTCCGCTGTTCAATCCCGTGGAAATGGCCAATGCCGGCGTCGAGGATCTTGCCGCCAAGCTCGCCAGGGCTTCGTATGCGTCCGACTTCCGGCAGATCTTCGGCGCCAATATTTTCGGCAATCCGCAACTGCTCGTTTCGGAGGCGGAGGGTGCAGTCGCCCGCTTCGAGTTCGAAGACCCGTCGTTCCACGCTTTCAACAGCAAGTACGATTATTACCTTGCCGGGAAAGTCCCGCTGAGCGCGGCGGAAATGAACGGGCTGAAGCTGTTCGAAGACCCCGACAAGGGCAACTGCGCCGCCTGCCATCTCGATCGCATGAGCCCGGATGGCCGCCCGCCGATGTTCACCGATTTCCAGTATGAGGCGCTGGGCGTGCCGCGCAACAGTGCGATTCCGGCCAACGCCAATCCGAATTATTACGACCTCGGCTTGTGCGGACCATTCAGAACCGATTTGACCGTCCAAACGAATTATTGCGGCATGTTCCGGACGCCTTCCCTGCGCAATGTGGCGACGCGCAAGGTATTCTTTCACAACGGGATCTACACTTCGCTCAAGGACGTACTCCGATTCTACGTGTTCCGCGACATCGACCCCGGCCGGGTCTATCCCAAGGCCGCGGACGGCAGCATCCTCAAGTACAACGATCTGCCGCTTCGATATCGGGCAAATGTCGACGTAAGCGACGCGCCCTTCAACCGGAAGCCTGGCGATCCCCCGGCACTGAACGCCGCCGAAATCCGGGACGTGATCGCTTTCCTGAATACCCTGACCGACGGATACCTGCCGGGCAATGCCTATAGGCCCTGATCGGGCGAGCGGTTCGGGGCGCCCATTGCGTTTATCCCCTGCAGGCCTGCGGATAGCCGAATCCGTGTCGCTCACTGTGGTGGGCGGGCTGGTCCGGCATCGCAGTTTTTTGGCGCGAGGTGTGACAGAGTTCCTTCACTGTACCCCGTTCAGCGGTCTAAACTGAGGCCGTACTTCCTCCTGGTCTCCTCCCTCACCCGCTTCGGCGGGTTTCTTTTTTTGCCCCAGCCGCACACGCAACGCCGGGCGCCGGCCGGTAGATCAGGCGGGGGGTAGCAGAAACGGCAACGAGTCAATCGCCCGCGGGATCCCCGAACAGCGACAACTGGGTCGCGAGCGACAGCACCGTTTGCTCCACTGCGCGCTTCGCCTCGGCGAGGGTTTTTGCTTCGCCCGCGCGGCTGCCGGCCTGCCAGCGGTACAGGCCGTTCCCGCCCTTGCCCTCGAGCGCGACCCAGCCGATCTTCTTCTTGCCCTGCCAGTAGCCGTGGGTTTCGTAGCCGCGCTCCCAGAACGGTTTGGCTTTATTCCTGTTTTTTCGGATCGCCATGGGCGCTAGCTTACCAAAGTGCCCCCCGGGCTGCCAGCCAGCGGCGGGTCGAACGCCCGACGCCCGGCGCGCGAGCCGCCGCAGATCGCGCGTCGACTTGGCGCAGCGCAGCACATCCTGCTACCCTTGCACGTTTCCGTTCCATTGCGACCACCGCGACATGCATCCCGACTATCTCGAAAAAATCCTCAAGGCGCGCGTCTACGACGTTGCGATCGAGTCGCCGCTCGAGGCGGCGCCCATACTTTCCGCGCGGCTGCACAACACCTTGCTGCTCAAGCGCGAGGATATGCAGACCGTATTCTCGTTCAAGCTGCGCGGCGCGTACAACAAGATGGCGCAATTGCCGCCCGCGAAACTCAAGCGCGGGGTCATCGCCGCCTCGGCCGGCAATCACGCCCAGGGCGTGGCGCTGGCGGCGCAGCGCCTGGGCTGCAAGGCGGTGATCGTGATGCCGGTGACCACGCCGCGGATCAAGGTGGACGCGGTGCTCGCGCGCGGCGCCGAGGTGCTGCTCTGCGGCGATTCCTACGACGAGGCCTACCACCACGCGCTCAAGCTGGAAAAGGCGCGCAAGCTCACCTTCGTGCATCCCTACGACGACCCGGACGTGATTGCCGGCCAGGGAACCATAGGCATGGAGATCCTGCGCCAGGCGAAAACGCCGATCGATGCGATATTCGTCGCCATCGGCGGCGGCGGGCTGATCTCGGGCATCGCCGCATACGTGAAACGCCTGCGACCGGAGATCAGAATCATCGGCGTGCAGCCGGTCGACTCGGACGCCATGGCGCGCTCGCTCAAGGCCGGCCGGCGCGTGCGCCTGGCGCAGGTAGGCCTGTTCGCCGACGGCGTCGCGGTGAAGCAAGTGGGGAAAGAAACCTTCCGCCTGTGCCAGCAACTGGTCGATGAGATCATCCTGGTCGATACCGACGAGACCTGCGCCGCGATCAAGGACGTGTTCGAGGAGACGCGCTCGATACTCGAGCCGGCCGGGGCGCTGGCGATCGCCGGGGCCAAGGCCTATGTTGAGAAAAAAGGCGTGCGCGGCCAGACCCTGGTGGCGGTGGCCTGCGGCGCCAACACCAATTTCGACCGCCTGCGCTTCGTCGCCGAGCGCGCCGAGGTGGGCGAGCACCGCGAGGCGATCCTCGCGGTGACCATACCCGAGCGCCCCGGCAGCTACAAGAAATTCTGCGCCACCCTGGGCGCGCGCAACGTCACCGAATTCAATTATCGCATCGCCAGCGAGAAGGAGGCGCATGTGTTCGTCGGCATCGGGGTGCAGAACCGCGACGAGACCGCGCGCCTGATCCGCAAGCTGCGGCGCCATGGCCTGAAGACCATAGACCTGTCGGACAACGAGATGGCCAAGCTGCACGTGCGCCACCTCGTCGGCGGCCATGCGGCGCTGGCAAAGCACGAACTGCTCTACCGCTTCGAGTTTCCGGAGCGTCCCGGCGCGCTGATGAAGTTCCTGAACAGCATGCGCCCCGACTGGAACATCAGCCTGTTTCACTATCGCAATCACGGCGCCGACTACGGCCGCGTGCTGGTCGGTATGCAGGTGCCGCCGAAGGAAATGGCGCAGTTCCGGCGTTTCCTGCACGACCTGGGCTATCCGTTCTGGGACGAAAGCAGCAACCCGGCGTACCGGCTGTTTCTCGGCTGAGGGCCGGAGCGCCCATCCTGGACGGCAGGCGCCGCGTCCTCGTCCGGTCGTCCCTACTCGCTGTATGGCGCCTTGAGCCGATTGGGACGCAACTCGCCAGCCGTCTCGAGCACGGGGTAAGCCGCTGCACAAATATGCGAATGAATGCGCTTCAGGTCGCGCAAGACGTCGAGGTGAAGGGAGCTTGTTTCTATGCTCTCGAGCCGACCGCTCTTGAGTCGTTCCAGATGTTTCTCGGCCGCAGCCATCTCCAATTCGCGGATTCTGGTTTTCTCCTCGAGGAGCTGGCGCGCGAGCTTTACGTCGCCGGAAAGAAATATGCCGAAAGCCAATTTGAGGTGCTCCAGGATGATTCGATGGAACTCCTCCAGTTCCATCGCACCTTCGCGGGAAAACTCGGACTGGCGCTTGATTTTCTTGCTCGCGAGCTCCATCAGGTTCTTGTCGATAATGTCGCCGATATGCTCGAGGTTGATGGAGAGCGACATGATTTCCATCGCGCGGCCTCCTTCCGCCTCGTCCAGGCTGCCCTGCATCAACTTGACGACGTACAATTTGATGGCCTCGTGCAGCTTGTCCACCGCGTTGTCCAGGCGCGAAACCTCGCTCATGAGCTTGCGGTCGTCCTTCATGAGCGCCGTCATGCCCTGGCGCAGCATCGTCTCGACAATATCCCCCATGTGCAGGGTCTCCCGTGCCGCGCATGCCAATCCGACAGCGGGTACCTCGATAACGCTTTCGTCGAGATAGAGCGGAACAGAGATGTCCTGTGTGCTTTTTCGGTCAGGCAGAGCGTGTTCGAGCATGCGGGCAAGCCAATTCAGTGCAGGGAAAGACACCAGCGCCATGACTAGATTGAACGCGGTATGAAAGTCCGCGACCACGCGCGCGGAGCGAGGCTCAATGGCCATAAGCGCGTGCGCCGCAGGCTCGAGGAAGGGCAGAAAAATCAAACATCCGACCACCCGGTTCAGCAGATTGGCAACCGGCAACCGCCGATGGGCTGGATTTTTGCCGGAAACGCCCTCCAGCAAGGGGTTCAGGGCGCTACCCAGGTTTGCCCCCAGCACCAGGGCCATGGCTGCCGGCAGCGTGATGAAGTTGGAATGGGCGAGCGAGATCACCACCAGTACCGTGGCAACACTGGAATGGGCCGCCCAAGCGAGAATCGCACCCAGAAACAGGTTGAGCAGGGCGTCGCCTGTTATGGCGCCTAACAATACGCGCACTACCGGCGCATTCTCGGCCGGGGCCATGCTCTCGAGCAGCATGTGCAGCGACAGCAACATCAGCCCCAGCCCGATCGCGACGCGTCCCAAGTCGCGCGTTATCGTTTTTTCGCCGCGCTGGAATGCAATGACGCCGCAAAGCAAGAGTATCGGCGAAACGGCCGACGAATTGAAGGTCAGCAGCTGAACGATGAGCGTGGTGCCGACGTTGGCGCCCAGCATAACTGCCATCGCCGGTCCCAAGTCCACCATCCCAGAGGCGGAGAACGAGGAGAGCATCAGGGCTGTCGCGGTGCTGCTCTGCAGGAGCGTGGTGACGCCGAGGCCGGCGAGGAATGCCTTCAGACGGCTTTTCAGGACGGTACCAAGCACTCGCTTGATTCTGGCGCCGAAGGCGCGAACCACGCCGCTGTGGACCATGTGGAGTCCCCAAAGCAGCAGCGAGACGCCACCCACCAAATCCAACATAACAGAGACTGCCATTTCGCCTCCAACGCCATCTTGTCGCGTTCGCCAGCCCATGGCCCGCTGTTATGGCTGGACGGCATTGACCATGCGAAAATCGGACCGAAGGTCATGGATACTTTCCCATAACCCCCAAAATGAACGCCCTGTGTATTCAGCAATATTAGGGGGGGATTACCAGACCGCCGACTGAACGGAGGACCCGTCAGTCGTGTCTACCTTAACGCACCGTCCCGCTTGCCAGCGGAACGGCGGTCTGAGAATGGATCCGTGCCGTAGATTCCGCTGACTACATCGGTAATCGACCCAGCCAAGAATCCATCGGGTATGTCCAAGCATTGAGATGCGAACAATACTGAGCTTGACATCGGAAAGTGTCAATAGCACTTCTATCCCTTTTGGGACGAGAGCAGCAACCCGGCGTATCGGCTGTTTCTCGGCTAAGGCCGAGGCATCTCCGGCGCCGGTGCTGGATGCTGAGGCGAGGCCTTGTCCAGTTCTGCGCGCACGCGCGGCAGGCTGTGCGGGTAGCGCTCCTGCAGAAACGCGACGAGCTTTTCGCGCACATGGCAGCGCAGATCCCAGCCGATGCTGGAGTCGGGGGAGCTCATCAGCGCGCGCAACTGCAGCGTGTGCTCGGTTGCATCGGTGACCTGCAGGCCCCAGACCTTGCCGTCCCACATCTGCGATGCCTGCAGAATGCGGTGCAGCTCCGCGCGCACCTCCTCCACCGGCACCGTGTAGTCCGTGTAGACGAACACCGTGCCGAGCAGGTCCGCGGTGACGCGCGTCCAGTTCTGGAACGGGTGCTCGATGAAGTACGACAGCGGCACCACCAGACGGCGCAGGTCCCAGATGCGCACCACGACGTAGCTGGTGCCGATCTCCTCGATCCAGCCCCACTCGCCCTCGACGATCACCACGTCCTCGAGCCGGATCGGCTCGGTGAGCGCAATCTGTACCCCTGCGAGCAGGTTCGACAGCGTCGAGCGCGCGGCCATTCCCACCACCAGCCCGGCGAGGCCGGCGGAGGCGAACAGCGTGATGCCCACGTGCCGGATGGCCGGAAAAGTCATCAGCATCAGCGAGCCGGCGACGAAGATGATGACCACGGCCGCGATTCTGCGCAGCATGTGCACCTGGGTTTCGATCTTGCGCGCCCTGAGGTTGTCCTTGACATCCACGCGGTAGGTCGTGCCGACCACTTCGACCAGCGCATCCAGCAGCCGCAGGCACAGCCAGGCCCCCGCGCCGATCAGGCCCAGCACGACGAGGTGCTGCAGATAGGTGGTCAGCCGTTGCGGCCACGGCAGGCCCGGGAGCGTCAGGAACACCGCCAGCAGCGGCAGCGCGATGCGCGCCGGCCGGCGGCTCAAGCGCAGCAGCGCCGTTTTGACCGGGCCGGGCGCGCGCGCGGCGACGCGCGCGGCGGCGAAGTAGAGCAAGCGGTGGGCGATCAGCGCCAGCAGCACGGCGCCGAGCAGCGCGAGCAGCGACCACAGGTAGGGCTGCCACGCGTGCGAAAACGGTTGCATGAGTAGACTCCTCAACTGGCGATGGTCACGAGCGTAACGAGCATACACGCTGCCAGCTGCCTGCCTCGAAGCGGTCGGCAGAGCCGTCGCCGCTTCCGCTCCGGTGCGAAAAAAACCGCCGAACGCCTATGTCCCGGTTTTCCGGGTGATCGCAATGAACGCCCAAACGATGGCCAACGGCAGCAGCAGGAACAGCAGGAAGGGGAACGCAAATCCGGTCAGGACGAGCCCGGCGACGATCACGCCGCCCAGGATGAAAATACCGATTCCCGCAAACACGAACAGCAGGAAGATCGCCGCGCAGAACAGCGCTATCAGGCCGATGATCAGTCCGGCGGCTCCGATGGTGCCGTTGAGCGGCCCGACGAGTTCCCGGCCGTTGATGATGATTTTTGTCGATCCCGCCCCGAAAAGCAAACTCCATGCGACGACGATCAGCATGGCGATTGCAAGCGCGATTGCCGCCTTCTTTGCCATTTAAGACTCCTTGACCGTAAGAGCAATCCAGACAGACCTTGGACGCCGGCAGGTTTGCGATGTTCAATCGTGCGGGCTCGAAGGGTCTTCGCCGAAGAATCCCGGCGCGATATCGGCGGCATAGCATACGGGAGAGCTGAACTCGACGCGCGGCTCCCGCGGCACGCCGAGGAATTCGAGCCTGTCGGCATCGCGCTGGTATACGCCGCGCTCTGTGACTACGTAATCCACGGGGACGTCCCAGGGCTGGGGATGGATGGTGTCGATCGCGGCGAGTTCGAAGCTCACGCCGATCACCAGCGGCTTGCGCGCGAGGCTCGCCAGCGTGCGGTCGAAAAAGCCGCCGCCGTAACCGAGGCGATAGCCCTGCCGGTCGAAGCCGTTCATCGGCAGCAGTACCTTGTCCGGAACCACTTCGGCGCTCGCCTTGGGATAGGGGATATCGAGCTTGCCCACCGCCAGCTCCACCCCGGGATGCCATTCGCGGAACAGCAGCGGCGTCTTGGGTGCGACCACCACTGGCAACGCCGCAATCGCGCCCTGCTGGCGCAGCTGTCGCAGCAGGTGGCGCGCATCGTACTCGTTCTTGATCGGCCAGCAGAAGGCCACCACGCCCTTGGCCAGCCCCGGGAACCCGTAAAGCAAATGGCGGTCGATCGCAATGCGCCAGGCATGCAGCTGGTCTGCGGGCACCGACTGCCTGCGCGCGAGCAGCTCGCCCCGCAGCTGCTTGCGCCAGACCATGAGTTCAGCCTGCCGCATATATAAATTGACGCGCGTCATCCATCTGTTGTGTGGAGCGTCTATACTGGTTTCATCATGGGCTTGGCCGCGGAAACCACTATAACATCGGTATTGCGTGCGCTGATACTCGCGCTCGGCCTGGCGCCGTTCGCATCGCAGGCGATGCCGGCCCGGCCGCAGACGCAGGAGGAGATATTCCTCGACGCGCGCGCCGCGGCGCGCGCCGGCGACTACGCCAAGCTTCCCGGCTACGATGCGCAGCTGCAGGGTTATCTGCTCGAACCCTATGTCGAATCATGGATGCTGCGCCCGCGGCTCGAAGACGCGAGCCCGGAGGAAGTGCGCGCCTTCCTCGCGCGCGAGCAGGGCACCGTGCTCGCCGAGCAGGTGCGCAAGGAATGGTTGAAGGTGCTGGGTAAGCAGGGGCGCTGGGATCTGTTCCGCTCCGAACAGCCACTACTGGTCAACGACGACAACGACATCACCTGTTACGCACTGCAGGCGCGCTGGGAACAGAAGGACGAGTCGGCGTTGGACGAAGTCCGCCCGCAGTGGGACGCGCCGCGCGAGCTACCGGACGGCTGCGTGCCGCTGGCCGAGGCGCTCATTGCCCGCGGTGTGTTCACCGACCGCCAGATATGGGAGCGCGTGCGCCTCTTGCTCCGGGCCGGCCGGGTCACCGCGGCCTGGCGTACCGCTGAGTACCTGCCGCGCTCGGAACAGCCCAACCGCGGAAAGCTGTTCGAGGCGGCAGCCGGTCCGAAGCGCTATCTCAAGGAGCGGAGGAAGGACCTGTCGCGCCGTCAGGTGCGCGAGCTGGTCATGTTCGCCGTGTATCGCCTGGCGCGCAGCGATCCGCTCGCGGCCGCGGGCTACTGGAGAAAGCAGCCGCGTGCGAAGTTTCCGGCCGAAGAGCGGGGCTACGTCTGGGGCCAGTTGGCGCTGCAGGCGGCGTGGCACAACCTGCCGCAGGCGCTGAGCTGGTACGGCTACGCCGAGGCGGACGGAGCGCGGCTGTCCGAAAAGCAGCTCGACTGGCGCATGCGCGCCGCACTGCGCCAGGGTGACTGGCGTGAAGTCCTGGTCTCGGCGCAAATGATGTCGCCGCTGCAACGGGACGAACCGGCCTGGATTTACTGGAAGGGGCGCGCTGAGAAGGCGCTGGGAAACGCCGCCGAGGCGCGCAGCCTGTTCGTGCGTATCGCCGGCGGACATTATTTCTACGCCGAACTCGCCCGCGAGGAACTCGGGTTGCCCTTCATCATTCCGCCCAATAATTACACGCCGACGGCCGATGACGTGGCTGCGATTGCGCGCGAGCCCGGTTTCCGGCGCGCGCTCGCGCTGTATCGGCTGGACGACCGTCCTGACGCGACGCGCGAATGGATCTGGGCGATACGCGGCATGGACGACCAGCAGCTGCTGGCCGCGGCCGAATTCGCGCTCCAGAATGACATATTCGACCGCGTCATCAACACCGCCGACAAGACGCTGGCGCTGCACGATTTCAGCATGCGCTATCTCGCGCCTTACCTCGAAGAGCTGGGGCAAAGTGCGCGCGCGCAGCAGCTGGACGTGGCCTGGGTGCTGGGCCTGGTGCGCCAGGAGAGCCGCTTCATTTCGGCGATCCGGTCCTCGGCCGGAGCGGCCGGCCTGATGCAGCTCATGCCGGCCACGGCCAGGTGGGTAGCCCGGCGCATGGGCATGCAGGACTATTCCTGGGCGCGGGTGACCGATACCGACGTCAACGCGGCGCTCGGCACCTATTACCTGCGCCACGTGCTGGACGAGCTCGACGACAATCCGGTGCTGGCGGCGGCGGCTTATAATGCAGGTCCCAGGCGGGCGGACAAGTGGCGCGGCACCCGCCCGCTGGAAGGCGCGATCTACGCCGAGACCATACCGTTCAGCGAAACCCGCAACTACGTCAAGAAGGTGATGAACAACACCATGTATTACGCCGCGATGCTCGGAGGCCCGGTGCGCTCTCTCAAGGATCGGCTGGGCATCATCCCGCCGCGCGGCAGCATCGACGGCGTCATCGCACAGGGAGAGCCGTAATGAAACTGGAACGCATAGCCGTTCTCGGCGGCAGCGGCTTCATCGGCCGCCACGTGGTGGGCATGCTCGCAGCGCAGGGCAAGCAGGTCGTGGTGAGCACGCGCCGGCGCGAGCGCGCCAAGCACCTGTTCATGCTGCCGACGGTGGAGGTGGTGCAGGCGGACGTGGGCGATGCGTCCCAACTCGCTGCCGTTCTGCGCGGCTGCGATGCCGTCATCAACCTGGTGGGGGTGCTGCAAAGCCGGCCGGGCGAGCCCTATGGCATCGATTTCCGCCGCGCGCACGCCGAGTTGCCGCGGGTGTTGGTGACGGCCTGCGAGCAATTGCACATCCCGCGCGTGCTGCATGTGAGCGCGCTCAACGCCTCGAGCAAGGGCCCCAGCGCCTACCTGCGTTCCAAGGGCGACGGCGAGAACTGGATGTTCGCCGAGGGCAGGCGGCTCGCGACCACCGTGTTCCGCCCTTCGGTGGTGTTCGGTCCCGAAGACGGCTTCCTCAATACGTTCGCGCTGCTGCAGCGGTTCATGCCGGTGGTGCTGCTGGCCTGCCCCGAGGCGAAATTCCAGCCGGTCTATGTAGAGGACGTGGCGCGGGCGCTGGTGCAGGCGCTCCCAGAGCGCGGGAGTTTCGGCAAAAGTTTCGATCTGTGCGGGCCGAAAGTCTATACGCTGCGCGAACTGGTCAGGTTCGCCGGCCGCGCGAGCGGCCATCCGCGGCCCGTCATCGGCCTCAGCGCCAAGTATTCGATGCTGCAGGCGTGGATCATGGAATGGCTGCCGGGCAAGCTCATGAGCCGCGACAACGTGCTGTCGATGTCGCTGCCCAGCACCAGCGCAGCGCCCTTTCCTTTCGGCATCAAGCCTGCCGCGCTGGAAGCGGTGGCGCCGCTGTACCTGCAGGGCAGATATGCGCGCTCGCGCTTCGGCCTGCTGCGCGGCTACGCCGGCAGAAAGACGCGCGCAGCGTGAAGCCGCTCAAGCTCGCGATCGCCAACAAAAACTACTCTTCCTGGTCGATGCGGCCCTGGGTGCTGCTGGCCCAGGCCGG
>Ga0307377_10004141_pt1 | contig 15964 bp, 9 predicted proteins | sample TR3MG_FD_202535 | JGI IMG/M metagenome (GOLD analysis project Ga0307377, IMG submission 202535) | Soil microbial communities from Risofladan, Vaasa, Finland - TR-3 | ecosystem: Environmental > Terrestrial > Soil > Coastal area > Acid sulfate soil | place: Finland: Risofladan, Vaasa | collected... | reverse complement strand
AAGTTTCTCAACACCAGCCTCTTAATTGTCGGCACCGTCGCTCCTTCCCCTAAGAAACTCTCTTCTTCTGCTCTCTGATCCAGACGGCCAGATTGTTAACTGTCGAGAATAGCCACTGCGCTCATCCAGCTTGGATTTTAGGCCCGTGTTCAGATCGGTCCTGATATACACCGCAGCGTCCAGCGGTGCGGAATTTTCAAAACAGCCCTGCCGCAGCTTGGACCAACTCGGTGGTCTTGTCGGGTGCCTCACGTCTCGACTCTGAGGCATGGGATTCCTGCAAGGCATCTCAGGGCAACGAGTACCATGAACCTTTGCCGGTTCCATGCCGGACAAGATGTTCCTTTTCAACCAAGCTGCGGAAATGGTCCTTCAACGTGTTGCGACTGGCGCCGGTGGCGCGGATCATGTCGGCCATGGTGACGCGCCCGTGCTGACGAACGTAGTCGATGATCTGGATGGCCAGTTCGGGTAGGGCGGCAATCACGAGTCGTTCGCGTTCCACCTTCGTTGCCAGCCGTCGTTCCTGCTGCTGTAAGGCCCGCAGAAAAAAGATCAGCCACGGCTGCCAGTTAGGCGCTGCGCTGCGAAGTGTGCCTTGCGTCTGGCGCAGTGCAAGGTAGTAGCCCTCTTTGTTGCTCTCGACCACGCTTTCGAGAGAACTGTAGGGGACATAGGCATACCCGGCCTTTAGCAAAAGGAGCGTGGTGAGCACACGGCTCAAGCGGCCGTTGCCGTCCTGGAACGGGTGGATCTCAAGAAGCACCACTGTAAAGATGGCAATGACGAGCAGTGGATGTAGCCGCTTCAGTTCCTGGGCGTCCCTGAGCCAAGCAACGAGTTCGGCCATCAGCCGGTGCGTGTCAAAGGGCGTGGCTGTCTCGAAAACGACCGCAATCTGATGTCCGGAGTCGTCGAAGGCTGCAACACTGTTCGGCAGCGTTTTGTACTCGCCGCGATGCCGGTCGTCCTTTTCGCTGTAGCGCAGAAGATCGCGGTGGAGCTGCTTAATGTGGTTCTCTGTGATCGGAATTTCCGGCCACGCATGAAAGACGGTTTCCATGACCTCGGCGTAGCCAGCGACCTCCTGCTCGTCGCGGGTGGCGAAGGACTTGATCTCCAGATTGGCGAGCAGGCGCTCTACGTCGCGGTCGGATAGCTTGCTGCCCTCGATGCGCGTTGAGGAGCCGATGCTCTCGATGGTTGCCACCCGGCGCAAGGCACTCAGGCGTTCTGGCGCGAGGGTTCCCAGCGCGCGCCATGCCCCTTTGAACTCATCGATCTCCGCGATGAGCGAGAGCACCTCGGGTGTAATCGGGATGTCGGCAGTCTCAAACATTCAGCCTCACCCCCATATATACACCCATAAGCACCCATAAATCCATTCAAGATGCTCGGGTACGAGGTATTCAACGCCGTCGGGTGGGCAAGATCAAGTCTGCCGCGAAGCGGCAACTCGTCAATGGGCGGGAAGACGGCGAAAGGTTGGCATCCGGCCGATTTTCAATGCTGATGGTCCAGGTATTGACTGGCCTGGCTATTCCTTCGTCTTGAGTTTGGCGTCGTTCTCTCGGATAAATGTCTCGATCTCAGGAGCGGCGGCAAGAATGCGGAGCCACTGTTCCTTGTAGAGCGTGACGGGAAAACGGCCCATTCCATACAGGGACACCGCTCCCTTCTCGCTGACCTTGAGGCTCAGCCCGCCCGTGTTCTTGTTCTTGAGCTGAGCGTTCTCTGCCCGCAGACGCTCCAACTCGGCTTTCATTTCCGATTCGCTCATCAGGTCTCTCCCAATCTGTCTATCGTTTCTACCGCTTCGTTGCTCACTGGCCGCGAGAAGCTCAAAGGTTCCGAGGTCTTGGCCAGGAGCGCCTCGATGCGCTCGACTTCGAGCCGCCGGAGTTTGGCAGTACTGGCCCACTGCTCCATCCGTTCACTGTCAGAGGTGAACTCAGGGGACATTCCAACCCATCTATTTTCGTTCTCGCGGGCAGTACGGAGCGCGGACTGAAGCGCGTCGGCGCTTTGTTCCCGTGAGCTATCCATCAGGGTCAAGTTTACAACCCCGCAGTCGCTCCTCATCCGCAGTGGCCTACACTGCAATCCAGCGTCTGGAGTGCATGGAAATTGTGAAGCTGACAACAGGAGCAAAACGCGACCGCGACTACTGCAAGAAGGCGCTGCTCAACATTCTCGAAGAACCGGCAAAACTTTCCGGCGCTCTTTCCGAATGAGCAAACCACGTTGAGCGTTTCCAGGACCGGAGCGGTGGCCGAGTGACCGGGCCGAAGAAGAACTACGACCAAAAACAAATCTCCCCAACCTAGGTATGCTCGTATCATGAAGAAATGGCCTTCAGCTTCATACACGCCGCCGACCTACATCTTGGCAGCCCTTTGGTTGGTATCGCCGCACGAGATCCAGAGTTGGCCGCTCGGTTGGCCACCGCGAGTCGCGAAGCCTTCACGGCGCTCGTTGACCAAGCCATCGCACGTCGCGTCTCATTCCTGATCGTCGCTGGTGACATCTATGATGGCGAATGGAAAGACACATCTATCGGACTGTTCTTCAATCGCCAAGTCTCCCGCTTGATCCGTGCCGGCATCCTTGTCTATACACTTCGCGGCAACCATGATGCGGTGTCAGTCGTAACTCAGAGCGTTAGGTTGCCGGAAGGAGTTTTCGAGTTTCCATGGAAGTCAGCCGATACAGTTTTGCTCGACGACCTGAAAGTAGCGATCCACGGTCGCAGCTTCTCTAATCGGGCAGTCCCAGAAAACTTCGCCACATCGTACCCTGCTGCCCGCACAGGTTGGTTCAATATTGGTGTTCTGCACACGTCTTGCAATGGCCGCCCCGGTCACGATCCTTATGCTCCCTGTTCATTGGAGGATTTGGTGAGCAAGGGCTATCAATACTGGGCACTCGGGCATATCCATGAGTATGAGCAGCTCCACGCCGACCCCCACATTTTCTTTTCCGGCAACTTACAAGGGCGCGGCATCCATGAGTGCGGAGCAAAAGGAGCTTTGTTAGTCCATGTCAAAGACGATGAAGTCACTGTGGAGAGGCTCATCTTGGACCGTGTCCGCTGGTTCGACGTTACAGTGGATGTGGAGGGACTGACTGATCTAAATGAAGTCCACGACCTTCTCAGAAGCCTAATCCGGCCTATTGTGGCGGAGGCAGACGCAGACTCACAACCACGATTGCTCCTCGTCCGAATTCACCTTCGTGGTTGCACGGCTCTTCATGGCGATCTTCGCTCGGCCAAGGACCAGCTACGCGACGATATTGAAGCCACTTTACAACACTGCGGTCAGGACATTTGGCTTGAGCAGTTGAAACTCGAAACCACAGAACTCGTTCAAGTGGACGCAGGCGCGAACTCGTCACTAGACGCTTTCGATTTAGGCTCCACGCTCGAAACCATCGCATCCTCTGAAACCTTACAGACGGACGCGAAAGAGCTTGTTGCGGAGTTGGTTCGCAAGCTCCCTGCCGGTTCTTCCGAGCAGGGGGCCTTTGGCAACCTAGATCTGCAAACTTTGATTTCAGAAGCTCGCGAACTCCTTCTCAGTCGCTCCGGCGCTGCTCAAGGAGGGAGACTCTAAATGCGAATTCTTTCCCTGGAATTTGAGCGCTACGGCTCGTTTACAGATCGCAGCCTTGAATTCAAGCCAGAAGCACGTTTGCATGTTGTATACGGGCGTAATGCCACGGGCAAGAGTTGCGCACTGGCTGGGATTACCGACCTCTTCTTCGGTATCGAAGGTCAGACCCGGTTTTCATTTCTCCACGAAGGCAAGACAATGAGACTAGGTGCGACTCTCCAAGCCCGCGACCTTTCTCAAATCCGCTTCAAGCGCCGCAAGGGTAATAAGAACGTTCTCTCTACTATCGACGGAAGGCCACTCGACGATATTGCACTCCACCCGTTTCTGGGTGGACTTTCACGAACGGTTTTTTCGCACGCCTTTGGACTCAATAGTGCGCAACTCCGCGAGGGTGCCGAGGAGATGCTTGACAGCGAAGGCGAAGTCGGGGCGACACTCTACGCTGCTGCCTCCGGTCTCTCCGGAATTACACGCCTCCGGCGTGAGTTGGATGAGGAGGCGGGAACGATCTTCAAGCCAGGTAAGGGTTCCGGCAAACGGCGCTTCGACCAAGCGGCGGATGCTTACACACAAGCCCGTTCAGAAATCCGTAAGCGGACCTTGCGGGCCGAGACGCTTGAGGGGATGAGGACGGCGTTACAGTCTCTCGAATCCCAACTGGCATTATTGAGCCAGGCTCGTGACACGGACAGAGCAAAACATGCTCGCCTAACTCGATTAAGAACCATAGCTCCTCAGCTTCACATCCTCGATACCGAGTATGAGAACATTCGGGAGTTTGCCGATCTTCCAGAACTTTCCGAACAAGCCATTAACCGGCTTCGCACAGCGATTGCCGAATCAGGAACTTCTCTTCAGAAGCGAGAATCCGCAGCTAAGTCTCTCGCAACAGCGAAGGCAGTGCTCGACGGAATAACCGTAGAAGCCGCTATCCTTGTGCATCAGGCTTCAGTGCAAACGCTTCAAACCAACATAGGAAAATATCAGAGCGCGATTAAAGATCGCGCCCGAGTCGCGTCAGATGCCGAAGGTAAACTGCGTGAAATTGTCCTCCTGGCCGCCCGTGTAGGTATTGCGGAAGATCATCTTGATTCCTCCCAGCCTATAGATGCCGTGTTAGCAGAGCTGGAAGATTTGATCACAAAGGGGCAAAAGCTATCCCAGGACCGGGAAAGACTAGAGGATTCAATCTCTGAGGCAAAGACGAAGCTAGACGAACTGGAAGGCGATGGGCAAAATTCAGAATTGCGGGACCCTGCCGCATGGCGAACCCGCTTCGATGCACTTGAACCTAGTCGCGAACTCTTGGAGCGCAGCCGCACTCTAGCCCGTGATTCTTCTGCGACCCGACGCAGGCTCGAAGAGCGTTTAGCACGTTTGTCACCTTCGGTGTCCGAGTTAGAGAGTCTCGCGACACTAACACTTCCCACCCCGGAATCCCTCGCCCGGCTAGGAAATCGCTTTTCGGAGATTGAAGATAGCCGGAGACAAACCGAGACAGCAATCAAAACGCTGGATTTGGCGATTGAAGAGGCACAGAAAACACTCAAAGCCCTTGTGTCCGGTGAACCCGTAGCATCAGCAGATCGAATCGCCGATGCCCGTCAAGCGCGAGAAGAAAGCTGGCAGGAACTCCGGCCATTGATTCTGAGCAATGACGCGCCCATCGCACTAGCTTCCAGACCCGTGGTCATTGACCTTTTTGAAGCGCGTGTCAGTGAGGCTGATCGTCTGGCAGATGCTGCCACGCGAGATGCCGATAGAGTCGCGCAATACAACACTGGGCAAAGGGCTCTTTCAGACAAGCTGAATGAACGATCTAAGCTCAGGGAGCAACAGACGGAAACGGCTTCTCAACTCAAGCAATCTGGTAATGAGTGGTTGGCTCTATGGGCATCCGTTACGCCATCGCCAGGAACGCCGGGAGAAATGGCCTCTTGGATCGAGAGCGTCAAGCTCCTTACAGAGCAACGTGAATCGCTCATCGCCGATGAAGCGGCAGCTGCTGCGCTCAGTCCACAGATAACAGAGTTACATAAGGCTCTCGAAGATCTGTCGATTGAAGCTGGGCTGGAGAAAACGGCCGCTGTCCCGACAGAAAATCTACTTGTTCTGATAAATAAGCACCTGAAGGAGCTTTCGACCGCTTGGAATAATAGAGCTGTCGGTCAAGGTCTAGCAGCAAATGCACGCAAGGAATTGGCTCGGTTCGAGAAAAACTTAGTGGCACACGCATTGAAAGAAGTCGCGTGGATAGCCTCTTGGAATGTCGCTACAGCAGCACTCGCTTTCGATGGTCAAGCAAGTCTGGCCGCGGTTGGAGCAGCCGTGAAGGTGTGGCGTGATCTCCCAGCACGCCGTCTTTTATATGAGAGCGAGATGAAACGGGTACGCGGGATGGACCGTGATATCGCGGAGTTTGAACAAGAGGTAAACCGCCTTACGCAGCTGATTGCTCCTGATTTTCCGAAGCTGCCTCCAGTTGACCAGGCCATCCGGCTCAACGAGATTGTGGCGGAGCAGGCCCGTCAACAGCTCCTCTATGAGACTGCTGAAAGCAATGTGGAGCAAGAGTCTTCCAACCTTGAAACAGCGGAGAGCAATGCTGATCGGGATTCAATGCTGGTACAAACTCGAATGTCCGAATTGGCGCTTTCAAGTGAGCCCATCGCGACTTTGGAACGCCTTGAGCGAGCAACTGCCATTCGGAGCAGAATCATTGCAGCGCGTTCAATCCTGATCGCTCAATCTGACGGTCTCCCAGAGGATCAACTTCGCACTGAACTCGACGGATTTGATTCTCAAGCTACCCTCGCCGAAATTCAACTTCTAGCTCAGGGATTTCCGGCACAGGATGGCGCAATCAATCAGGTCTTTGCTGATAAGTCTGCCCAAGAGAAGGCGCTCAGCGACGCAGAATCCAGTTCCGGCGCAGAAGTCGCACTGCAACAACTGAAGAGTGCGGAAGTGGAAATGGAAACGGCTGCCCGCGACTACCTCACATTGGCCTTGAGCGTTACCATGCTGAATCGCGTGATCGAGGAGCACCGAGCAACTCAGTCTGCTCCTCTAATTCAATCAGCCGGAACCCTCTTTCAGAATCTCACTGGTGGCGCGTTCACACGCATCGACCAAGAATTCGATCCAGAGAACGATCAACCTCAACTAGTCGGCGTGCGCAACACAGGTGAAACCGTTTCTATACACGGACTGAGTGAGGGGCAGCGCGACCAACTATATCTAGCCCTCCGATTGGCTTATTTGGATGATTACGCCACAAGAAGCGAACCCGTTCCGTTCATTGGGGATGACATCTTCACAACCTTTGACGAAGAGAGCACACGCGCTGGTTTGTTGGCTCTTGCGAATGTCGGTGTACACCTTCAACCCATTCTTTTCACGCACCATCGCTTCGTCGCGGATATCGCGCTCGAAGCACTTGGCGATCACGTCGATATCATCGACCTCTGATTCTTTTGGTGCCAATTCACGGTCAAAGCCTCTTTGGGGTTCAAGCGCGGCGGGTGGGCAAATCATGGCGCTCCGATCTTGAGGAGCGACCTTCAGGGTGGGAAGACGGGCGCGCATAAAAATGGAGGCCTGCCGCAGAGGCAGACCCCCGAATTGATTCCTGACCTTAAGCCGCTTTCTTGGCCTTCGGCTGTGTGGCCTTCGCCGCTGGCGTCGGTGCCATTTTAGCTTTCTCCTTCGCGGCGAACTCCTGCTTGACCTTGAGGCTGATCGCGTCCACATCCACTTTGTAAGCTGTGGTTGCGTCGCGGAGAACCTGCGCCGCGTTCTGCCGGGTCGCCGCGTGGAGAATCGTGATCTCTACCAGCAAGCCGCTCAACGCTCCTTCCTCGGCGCCCCGCAGATAGGCCGTAAACAGCTTCCCGATTGAGTCGCTGTCCTTGGCCTTCTTGATGCCGCGTTGACGGGCGACAATCTCCAGACGGCGTTCGTCCAGCAACGCCGCCAACCTCTCGACCACAAAAAGCAGGTCGCGCTTCATCAAGCGCACCGGAACCGCTGCGACTACGGCGGCAAGAGTGCGGAGTCCTGTCGCCTGTGCGAGTGCTTCCTCGCGGCGGCGCTTCTGCTCTTCGGCGTTGCCTTTAAGATCGCGCACGCTTGACTGCTTTTTGGCATGATGCACCGGGCAATCTGCCTGAGTGCAAACCTTGCGGAGTTCGCCCTTCTCGCTGCCTTCGGAGACAATGGCCTCGGTGGTGTACTTGCATGTCTTGAACTCTGGCCGGGTCGCCTCCTCTTTCGTCCTGGGCTTCTCCTGCCGAACTTCAACATACTTGTTTCGCGGAATGGTGGTGCTGCCTTCCTGCTGCTTGCCATAGCCCGTGCTGATTTGTACCAGCTTCGGTTTCGCCGCGATGCTCTGGCGAACATAGCTTTCCAGTTTTGTCGCGTAGCACTTCGGGTCCGAACAGGAATTCGGATGGGCCGTTCCCATGTCTGCGAAGAGCAAAGTATTGTGCCCGGTACGCTTCGGGCAATCAATGCAAGAGCCCGCCTCCGGCACAAGCTGCGCATCTTCTTTCGAGAATGGCGCGGTGGCAAGTTCCAACAAAATGTTGTGCTCAATCCACTGCTGAAGATGGCGCAAGGGTAGCAGGATGCGCTTCGTTTTGTTGCCGCTGCCGTACTGCTCCTGATAGCAAGCGGTGAGGGCTTCTTCCTGCAGCGCGGGTTGCAACTTCGCCAGCAAGAGCGCATGTCCGGTGCCGATCTCATCGCGGTAAAACGCTTCGACCACTACGGGCGCAAGCTCGGTCAATTTCAGCCTTGAAGCCACGAACGCGGGTGTCTTCCCTGTTCGGGCTGCGATTTGCTCGATGGAGTATTTCGGCTCTTCCAAGTTGAGAAGGGCGCGAAAGCCGCTGGCCTCCTCCATCGGATGCACATCGGCACGAATCAAATTTTCGACTAGCTGTGCTTCAAGTGCCTCCGCGTCGGTTAGGTTGACGATGCGAACCGGCACAGTGTCGGCCTCGGCCATCTGCGCGGCACGGTAGCGCCGCGCTCCGGCAACAATCTCGAAGCCGCGTTCAGTTAAAGGCCGCACAAGCAAGGGCGAGAGAACTCCTTGAACGCGAATACTCTCGGCAAGCTCTTTGAGGGCGGCATTCTCAAAGATGCGGCGGGGGTTGGTGGTGGACTCGGTGAGGACGGCAAGGGGAAGGTCGCGGTATTCGGTCGTGGTGTTCGGGTTCATGGCTGCTCTCCTTGAGCGGGTTGGTGTTCCGGTGATGGTGGAGCGGACGGCATAAGGCCGCCCGTCGCTGAAAGGGGTTGGCTAGCTGGCTTTCGCCAGTTCTGGCTCCGCCTCCTGCATCTGTTCCGCTCCGGGTGTTTCGAGTGCGGAGAGAATCACGGCTGAGGTGCGCTGGATAACCTCCAAGCTCTCGGCCAAAAGTGCCGCATTCCCGTGGTACAGGTGGATGTAATCCGCGGATACCTGGCCGGTGTTGAGACCGATGGCTTTTCCGACTACAAAGGCGATTGCCTCGGCTTCGGTTTCGCGTACTGTCTTGGTGGTTGCGGTGCGCCGGTCGGCTTTGTGCAACATCTCGTGCGAGAGTTCATGCACAAGGGTTGAGAACTCCTCGGCTTCCGACTGGCCGGGAAGCAAAGCGATCTTTCCGCCGTAGCTCACTCCCAATGCAGGGGCGATAGACTCCTTGAACTCAAGCTCGATTCCCTGAGAAGCAATGAAGTCGATCAGCCGTTCCCGGCGTTCGCCAACATCGCCGCTCACTTTGGTTGAGAGTTCGGGAAGCTCTTCGCCATCGGTCTGGCTCACATCGAAGACATAAGCCGAACGGAATCCAACCAACACGGCTTGATTCTGTGTGCGGATGTCCTTCTCGGCTTCTGTGTCCTTCTTGCGCTTGATGCCAATCACCGGAGCAAGAATGCGGATGCCGCGCTCTCCCTTCCTCACTCTCCGTTTAAGCTGGTTCCACGCATACAGGCCAGCAACGCGGGTTGCATCCGGCTTCTGCCGCGCAATCTCCAAGATGTTGCCAAACGAGTAATTGTGAAATCTGCCCATCGCGGTTAAATAGGCGGTGAGTCCTTCCGAGTGTCCCTGCTCTAGTTGCTCGATCAGGGCTTGGACATTGGCCGCGATTACTTCTTTCGCGGTCTGCTTCTGTTGCGACTGGTTGGAAGTCGGTGTGGGCGAGTTGACGATGTTTGCGGAGTTGATGGCTACGGTCTGCATGGGTGTTGCTCCTTTGTCTTGGCTTTTGAATGGCCGTGCTGTTGTTGTTCACACAACAACGCCTTGGCCCAGGCCCACGCCTGCGGGGGTAGCAACTGCAAGGGGAGGGGAATCTCCCAGGGCTTGTAACGGAGCGCAGCGAAAGTGGAAAGCCCCTTGGTCTGCACAAACGCAGCGCAGCGCAGTGCGGAAGACTGGGGAGACCCCTTGCGGGCGCGAGCGGGCAGAGCCCCTTAGGAAGGGTTTTTGCTGTTGCTGTTCGTCAAGGGCAGGCGTTGCGGACAGGACACAGGTCCGCTAGAGGGGTAGCGCAAGACGCGCCGTTTCTCACTGCGTCGCGGCTGGAGCGTAGGGCAGGAGCCCTCACTGAAACGGGAATAAGTTATGAAGGCATGTTGAAAAAAGCAATTTGACCTATCACTGGTCATGCTTGAGTCAATCGAGGTTCTATTCTCTTTCAGCAACCCATGGACAGTATCAGGCGTCGTGCTACTACCAACTCCAAATCAAGTAGTGTGCCGCTTGACAAGGCCGATCTCCTGTTGGCCGACGAACTCAGGGCCGATTGACAAACGAATCGGCCCGATTACATCAATGCGTGCATTGGGCTGTTATAAACACCTGAAGAGTCATTCACCTGTCCGAGACAGCCGACATTGCGTCAAAGTGGCGAGATGCGCTTTTCTGAGAATTAATCGATTCGGAAGGCCTGGTCTAAAAGCGACAACTGACAATCTATTTGTCGGGAAATTTGTGCTAGTGCAATAGGACGCGCGACGCTACAGTTATTTTCCTACGAGGTGACTGCGCCTTAGTGATATTGCTGGCGGGAAAAAACTGAAGCCGCAATCATATGAGGCTACAACTCACGGGTTGACCTTATTGATAAAGTCAATCGCCGCACTAGTCATGACATCGTTGATAATTGGCACCCACTCATCGCGCCATGGCAACTGTGCACCCTGAAAGACCCGTGAAATGAGACCGAGGACTCTGATTCCGTCACGCCTCGCGGCAATTGTTTCTAGAAGGCTACGGATGACAATGGCTCGCTCTTTATTATCTGCGACCTCGCGAATGGTCTCTGACGCAATCCCGCCGATGATGGCAAAGATGTTCTCAGTGATGCGCAGATTGATAAAGGGCACGAGCGCATGGCTGAAGGGAGAAACGCTTTTATCAAATGATGCGCGACGGGCAGATTCAACGAAGATCGCGGGAGTGATTGTCACAACCTCATAGCGGTAACCGAGCATCGTGGTCACGGCTGCAACCGCGTCTTTGCGGGACAGTAATCCTTTTGATTCCAAGTTGGCGACGACAAGCTCTGTCCAGGCGACACGGACGCCATACTCCTTGATAGCGATGCTGGACTGGACGAAATCGTCGGACCACAAAACGCGGCCTGGTTTCTTGGCAAGCAGTATTGCTTGCGTGCCGTACCTGCCAAATATGGCAATTAGAGGCTTCTTGGTTTCCTCCGCCATGGCCGAAAGCTCTCGGCATGGCTCTATCACAGCGATAGCGCGTACTTTCTCTAGTTGCTTCGCGAAATGCTGGTCTCTTTCGGCATGTTGTTGTTCCGTAACCTCGAATCCCACCATCTGCTCGTCCTGCCAACCAATACGAAGCCCGGCGCGCGGTGAGCCGTCATGAGTCTTGCCCGTGATCCTGTCGATCTCTTCGGCACATCCCTGAGAGATGATGATGGGCAGGTTTAGCTTGGTCAAAAGGTCCATAGCATCGCAAAGGAACAGTGTGGCGATGGCTGAGAGGTCAAGGACAACCTCCGCCGCCGCACTCAATCCCATTGCCGCAAATACTCGTTGCTGCTGGTTCTCTGGTGCGCACCGAACGATGGACTTGGGATCATTCGCCAAATGAAGGACTGCCTCGAAGGAGCTTGCACCGAGGATTTCCCCGACGAAATGCAGTGGCAGCGCTTGAGCAGAATACCCTTGTATCGCTTGCCGCTTACCGAGAAGCTGTTGCTCCATCTTGGTGCGTAGATCGGTGAGGTCAAACTCACCATCCGGCTGGCGCGGCAGTTGCATCGATTGCAGCTCGGTTGCTTCGGGGAAGCGAAGCTGCAATTCATTCATGCAGCACTGGTAGCGGTAGACGTATTTATTCAGGACTTGCCTGATCGTCGCCGGGCGTTCCGAAATCCTGCCGGGCGCAAGTAACACTACATCACCCGCACCCTTGCCGAGAAGGGCCTTTGAAATTGGGTGATCCGGTGCAAACTCATTCAGCTTTGAGTCGGATTTTAATACATCCTCAATCACATGCCAACGAAACATGTCTGTGCCGTGCTCAAGGTATTCAACAGCGCAACCCGGCCCAGCCTTGTCGGGCGTGGCGATCTCGATGGGCGGCCCCAATGGGGCGAACAGAAGCATGTAGGCACGGTGGGCATCAACGTCATCGAAGTAGCGATGCAGCACCTCGTAACCGTAGCGAAGGGCTTCCTCGTGGCGCTTTGTGCACTTGAGGAAGTAGGTAACAGCGCGGGCGAAGTACGGCGTCACCATCGCCGTATCAGGAAGCGCATCCTCTGGACGCTGAAGAAGGTCCGGGCGAGCGTGCTGGATTGCTGCGTAAGAAATGCGCAAACGAATCACGGCATTGTCAGGATGGCGCTCAAGGAACGATTTCAAGATCGCGATAGCACCCTCGAAGTCGTCCTCCAGAAGCAGGTCCACTTCAGCCAGGGTTGATTCTTCCGTGGCCGCTCCGGCCTCACGCACTTCCCGGCACAAGTCAAGAACAGTTGCGTGGTCGCCAAGGCGTTGAGCGCAAACCATGGCTTGATGCGTGGCGAGCGGATTATGGACGCCCGCCACGCGCCGCCACAAGCCGAGGGCCTGGCGATACTCGCCGATGGCGGTGTAAGTCGCCGCCATAAGCTCGATCTCGGTATCGACCGAATCGCCCGAGATTGCTGCTACGGCAGTTTCAAGGCAAGTATTGGCTGATACATTGTCCTTCATCAGCCAAAACAGCCGAGCAGTCAGGGCCGAACGCGCCACCGAACTCAGCATCTGCGAAGTGGCGGCATCGATCAGAGCTTGCCCCTCGGAGATACGGCCCAATTTTGCGAGCACGCCTAACGTTTCCGCGAATGTGGTGTATCGGAAGTCCTGACTAAGTGGCTCGTCTAAGAGGCAAATTTCCTTGAGCAGATCAGCTGCACGCTGTTCGTCATCGTTACGCGCCCGGCTCAGCAAGAACCCAGCAAACTGACGCTTGAGGCCACCGCCACCGGGTCCGGTGTAGGGTGTTTGCTCCATAATGGAGATTGCACGGTCTGTGTCGCCCAAACGATGTTGCAGCAGAGCGTATCCCGCTTGCGTATTCGGCTCATCCGGGGCGAGACGGTAGGCATCTTCGACGAGCAGTCGAGCGCCTTTTTCATCACCGAGTCGTTCTGTTATTCCCGCGCGCTCCATCATAGCCTGAGCGGCGATGTAGTTCTCATCGCGCTCTAGTGCACAGGCAATCCCCTCCTTGAAAAGCTCATCTGCCTCTTTCAGCAGCTTCCTGTCGGTTTCGGAGAACCCATCTATGGGTTTGGCCCCACTGCCCAACAGAAAGTCATGAGATGTGCATTGGGCAAGCGTGATCTTAGAAATGGGCCAAGGGGTATCGCTGCTGTCTATCGCGTCCTGAGCATATTTTCGGCCTGTCTCATAAAGACGAGCACTCAAAGCCCGGATCGCAATCGTGATGCAAACCTCTTGCCGCACCAAGTCTGCGTTAGAGGCTCGGGCAATGAGGTCGTCAAGCTTCTCGGAAAGCGGAGCGCTGTGGATCAGCAGCATCGTTGCTTTCCACGACTCGGGGTGATCGATCTTCAGGGCGCTCGCCAATTCGTAGGCTTTTTCGTGCTCATTGCGAAGGGCGTAGGCCTGGGCCTCGACCTCTCGATTTTTCATGGTGCCCTTGGCGTACTGGATCGACTGGAACAGAAGGGCTGAGGCTGGTTTGGCAAGGTTCTTGGCAGCCTCGATATGGCCGAGGTTGGCAATGACCAGAAAGCGCTGCTCGTCGGTGAGATTGTCCCATTTATCGCGGCGCAGCCGAGAAAGCTTCTGCTTCGCAAGTGCAAAGTCCCGGCGCTCGATTTCCTCCTTCGCCTCTGAAATCTCCGCATCAAACTGGTTATTCGTGACGGTGCTTTTTACTTCGGCAACGGCAGAGGCGATACCCGCAAGGTTGTCGTTTACTGCCACAAGCTGTGTGTTGGTGATAGTCGTGAGCTTGTCCTGCGCGACCTCGGGATGCTGGTCCAGAACCCGCTCGATCTCTTCCCATCCCTTGAACTCGACAATGAACTGTCCGATTTCCATGTGCTCCGCGTTGATCTGCGAGATGGCGATCTGCAACTCTGTCGATGTCTTGGAGATCGTGAGGACAATGTAGCGCTTGAGCTTGAACGGGGCAGTCAGCGCCTTATCTACCTCAGCGCGCAGACTTTTCTCGGTATAGACTGCTTCGAGGTCTTCTGCTTTGCATTGAATCGCGATATGGGGCGGAGGGGATTCGAGGTCGATGATGTCTATGCCATGCTGGCGCTGGCCACGTCTGCCATACCGCTTGAGTCCCGGCATCTTCAGGTGAGCCTGATAGAGGGCGAGGCAAAACTCTTCGAACTCGTCGTCGGTCTTGGGGGCGCGATAACGGAAGGATGCCAAGCCACACCGCCAGCCCGAAATCGGGGCAAAGGAACTGTCTAAGAGTAACACTAGGCCGCCAACCCATTCATCTACATTGATTTACCGATAATTCGGCCTTTGTTTACTGATCCTCGGCAGTCCACTTAGACGATTAACCGGCTTTCTGGACAAATGATCGCCGGAACAGAGCCTAATCTCTGTCTCGACGAGCGATAATCCGCCGAGTCACTCAGGGAACACCCCACGGGACAGCCGAGTAGCTCATTGTCTGCGGCACAGTGCAAAGTCATACGGATGCGGTGGTTAGCGAAGGCGCTACCCGGCACCGGATGTTTTTTAGTGGGCATAGAAATGGCGGCTCCGAAGAGCCGCCTCCAGGTTGCGCGGGTGCTACTTGGCCTTCTTGGCGGGCTTGGCCGCCTTGCTGGCGGTGGCCTCGCTCGGTGCCGAGTAGTCGATCTTGCGGATGTAGTCGGCCTTGATCGAAAACGTCTTGTGCTCCACGCCGTCTGCCGTGTACGTCTCGGGCTTGATCTTGCCTTCAACGATCACCGGCGTCCCGGCCTTGAGGGTGGCGGCGAACTTCGCCAGCGGCCCCCAAACCTGAATCTGGAACCAATCGGTGTTCTTGTGCTCGGCACCGTCCTTGTCTTCCCATTGCTCGTTGACGGCAATGCTGAAGTTGACTACATCGCCGTTTGGGGTGGACTTCTTTTCGGCGTCTTTGCCGAGGTTGCCTTCGAGGTGGACGTTGTTTTTGTAGCTGGACATTATGTTCTCCTTTTGAATTTGGTCGCGAGTGACTCGGGACATACTGCCGGAACGGACATGGGGCGCAGTGAACTCCCAAGTGCCAAGGAAAGTCTTTTGCGGAGAGGGACCACTGCTTGCCTGGGGAGAGGAATCCGCAAAGCGCAGCGAAAGAGTTTGCGCCGCGCCGCAGGGCGAGAGCGTTCTTGACGCATCCATGATGGCCGAGTTGATTGTGACCAAAAAGGAGATCTGGCCTCAGCTCAAAAAGTCCACCCGGAACCTCGCGGGGTCAGGCCGAAAAGCCCCGTCGCGGGTGGTCACCGATTGCCGTTGGCGGGAAGACTTCGGGCCGAGCAATCCATTCTTCGATCCGTTGGCTCCTGGGTTTGGGGCGCTTTTGGCGGCGAGATTCGCTGCCTCAGTTCGGACGCCGCTTGAAGGGAAGATCGGAGCGGATACGCCGTCGCGGAAACAGTTCATTCAAGGCCATTCGCAAGATCAGCGGCATGGGAGCCCTCCTGTCGGACAAGAAACTCGCAGCAGCGGTGCGAGTTTTTGCCGCAGGACGCAAGGCCCGTAGCCAATATGAAAAACCCGCGCCGGCGAAAGCCGACGCGGGCGTGCCCAGCTAATACTCGCTGGGCAGGTGAATGACGTTGTTGGCGAAGTAGAGT
>Ga0307377_10004138_pt1 | contig 15971 bp, 17 predicted proteins | sample TR3MG_FD_202535 | JGI IMG/M metagenome (GOLD analysis project Ga0307377, IMG submission 202535) | Soil microbial communities from Risofladan, Vaasa, Finland - TR-3 | ecosystem: Environmental > Terrestrial > Soil > Coastal area > Acid sulfate soil | place: Finland: Risofladan, Vaasa | collected... | reverse complement strand
TCAAGTGGCAGAAAGATTTTTATGACCATGTAATAAGAAGACACGAGGATATCACAAATCAAATAAAATACATACTGGATAATCCGGTTAGGAAAAGGTTGGTGTCATCGTGGCAGGAATATCCTTTTAAAGGCTCTATCGGATGCAAAATTGAGGATGTATTGAATGGGATTCTTTAGATACACGCAGGCTAAAGCCTGCGGCTACCCACTGAGATGATTTTTTTACGAAGAGAGAGATATGCATAAGTCCAGCGAAAAAAAGAATCATCTAATCTATGTCTCGGGATTAATATCTCTTTTTTCTATTATCACGTTGTTTTTCCTGTACAATAACTTTCCGAATGAGCGAGAGAAAACATCAGATACAAAAGTCCTCTTTCTCTATGCATATGCAGCAGATGAGCCCCGATTTACAAAAGAGGGTGAGTTAACATTTCTCAGCAAGACCGGGAGGGGGAAAATCATACACATAGACATAGAGATTGCCGGCAACGACTATGAACGGGAAAAAGGATTGATGTACCGGCACTCGCTCCCTGACAATGCAGGGATGTTATTTATCTTTGATCGATCCGGCCCCCTTTCCTTCTGGATGAGAAATACGTATATCTCCCTTGACATTATCTTTGCCGATGAAAACAGGCAGATAGTAACAATACAAAAAAACACAAAACCATTATCCTATGTACAAGTCCCATCGAAAAGGAATTCAAAGTATGTTGTTGAAGTGAATGCCGGATTTTGTGATAAATATGGGATCGTGATTGGAGATTTTATAACATTCTGAGCGATCACCCCACAGCATCAAGCTTTCTCACCCTGAGCCGCACACCTAATTCCCCGGCAACTCTCCTGCATTCCTCGATATCAACTCCTGGGAGGGTTACAGCTGTCACCTGTACATGAGGGATGAACTTCTGTGCCTCCCTGATGAAAGAGAGGACCCCTGCATAAGCGTTCTCAAAGGATGGCTTGCAGATTTTATTGTATGTTTCCTTGTCCTGGGCATCAAGACTGATGGAGATACTGTCGACAATACCCTGTAACTCGGGAAGTATATTTCTTCCGTATATAAGATTGCCGTGACCGTTTGTATTGATCCTGACTTTTCCGTTACGCAGCTTAATCCATTTTGCGACATTTTTTACAAGATCAAGTCTGAGCAACGGCTCCCCGTAACCGCAGAAAACAATTTCCTGGTATTGTGCCGGATCACCGATTGCTTGTTTCACTTCTTCCTCTGTCGGTTCATCCATTAGCCTCAGGTTATGGCCTTTCACATAATCGGAGTGGAACCGGATACAGAATGAACACCGGTTCGTGCACCGGTTTGTGATGTTCAGATAGAGATTGTCCCGTATCTTATAGGCGATTTCTCCCTTGCCCGGCATCTCCCCAATTCTGAACAGACGTATTGCATTGAGCGTCGTAATCCGCGATATGTCTTCGAGGCTGACGCCCCTTAATTCTGCAATTGCCTCTGCGGTATGGATAAGATAGGCCGGCTCGTTTCTCCTGCCCCTGAAAGGCTCAGGCGTGAGATAAGGGGCATCTGTTTCGATAAGCAGGAAATCGTCCGGAATTGCAGTAGTAATCTCCTGCAGCTTTTTCGCATTTTTGAACGTCACAGGGCCTGCAATCGATATACAAAACCCCAATGCCATGGCCCGCTCTGCCATATCCATATCGCCGGAAAAACAGTGAAAGACCCCTTTGTTCACCCCTGACCCCGAGACGATCGCAAGAGTATCTCTCTTCGCTTCCCTGCTGTGGATTATCACGGGGAGATCCAGTTCTTTCGCTAATTGAAGTTGTTTCACAAATACGTCACGCTGAATCTCACGCGGAGAATGGTCGTAATGGTAATCGAGTCCGATCTCGCCAATGCCAACGATCTTACCCCCGCTTATTTCTTGCACTTCTATAGGAAAGGCTCCCACAGTATTCCCGCCTTTAGTAAAGGGGGGTAAGGGGGGATTTGTATTTTTAATGCTGCAGTCTTTTGCCCATGTCTTTATTTGATCAAATATGTCTTTTGTGAAATCCTTTGCATCATGGGGATGAAAGCCGACAGATGCGTAGATGAAGTCATTTTTTTGTGAGAGTTCAAGACCACCTCTATTGCCGGCGAGGTCAGAGCCAATGGTAATGATTGCCCCGATACCAGCATCATGAGCCCTCTTGATTACCTCTTCCCTGTCAGGTTCAAAGGCATCCATCTCAAGATGGCAATGGGTATCGATAAGAAAGGATTCGAGGGTTCGAGGATTCAAGGGGTCACGTAGCCTCACTTTCTGTCAGTTCCATATGTTGATCTTGACTTGAATCCCAAAATCCTTGACCCCTGGGATCCTTCTTTTATGCACCAAACTTCTTGAGTCTTCCTGCGTTGGCAAGGGCTAAAGGCATGAGATTGACCGTGGGAAAGATTCCGAGTTCACCCTTAATACACTCCCGTTCAGTAAACATCTGACAGGTCTGGCCAAGCACATATGGGGATTTGAGGAGAACTGGTACAGGATGCCAGCTGTGGCTTTTGAGCACAGCGGGCGTAGAATGATCCCCTGTGATTATGATGACATCCGGCTTAAGGCTCAGGATATCAGGGAGAAATGTGTCGAATTCTTCTATCTTGGATACCTTGCCTTTAAAATTCCCGTCCTCTCCATAAGAATCAATCTTCTTCACATGCAAGAAGAAAAAATCATAATCATGGTAGTTCTTTTTCAGAAAATCGATTTCGTCCTGTACATCACCTTGCAAAGCCGGCGCATCCATGCCGATCAGCCGCGCGAGCCCGCGGTACATGGGATAGACAGCAATGCAGAGTGATTTCAGTCCATATGTCTCTTCGAAGTGCAGGATATCAGGCACCTGTGCAATGCCACGGAGGAGGATAAAATTTGCCGTTGGCTCATTCTTCAAATCATCTGTGATCTTCGCAATGAACTTTTCAACAATCTGTGCAACCCTCCCCGCTTGCGGAGTTTGAGGGATTATGGGGACTGGTTCCTTTCCCTCTTTCTGCGGGTCGGTATCCTTGATTGAAGCCGCTCCCGGCGGCAGCGGCTCAGGAAATCTGAGCACCGCAGCAAACCTGTGCTCCATTCCGGGAGCAAGAATCACCTCGACATCATCTATTTTTTGAAGCTTTGCCTGAAGTTTTTCGGTAATCTTTCTGCTTTGATCAGTCGGAATTCTTCCGGCCCTCCTGTCTTTAATAATGCCGTTCTCAACTGTTGCATAATTAACCCTGATTGCGACGTCTGTTTTTCTCAGTTCTATGCCAAGCCCAAGTGCCTCGAGCACACCCCTCCCGATCTGCCACTCAACAGGATCGTACCCAAAAAGCGCCAAATGGCCGGGACCGCTTCCTGGAGTTATTCCCATAGCAACAGGAATGTGAAGCCCGCATGCAGATGCCCGGGCAAGTGCATCAAGATGGGGTTTATCAGCTACATCCAGTTCCGTCCTACCATCGAAGGGAAGTCCTCCCAGTCCGTCGAGCACGATAAAGAGAATTTTTGTATCGTTTTTTTGAACTAAATCTCTGATGAATTCCTGCATATGAATCCTCTTGGTGGAAGTTTTTCTCAGGGTACTATCCAACTATTAAAATTGAATCTGGCAGCGCTTCTTCCCGCCTCCCTCATCCTTTACCCACATCAGTGTTTTCTTGGTTCTTTCACACCAATGACGGATATCCTTTTCAAAGGTAGGACAATCAGCTGAGGCTTCAAGGATATCACCCTGATTCAATTCAGCCGACTTTGCAGCTATTTTCAGAATAGGTTGTGGACATCTGAGACCGAGACAATCTACTGTTACTGTTGTCATACGTGACCACCTCCTTCCGGTATATTTTTACCAGAAATCAATTGAGTAATCAACACCTTTATATTTTCTACCCCTGTTACTCATTATTTTATGAAAATTCCTGTCCAAGGGTCTGAATAATCTCACCATGACAGTTCCGGATACAAAGAGATGCGCCTGTGACACCCGGCAATGTGTGGGTTGCACAGGCAAAACATGGGTCATAGGCACGGAACGCCATTTCTATCATATTCAAAAGACCTTCTGAAACATTCCCTTTTTGTATAAGCCTCCGCGCAGCTTTCTCAATAGACATACAGATAGCTGCAGCATTATGCACTGTAGCAACAATCAGATTCGCTTCGGTTATAATCCCCTTCTTGTCGGTTTTGTAATGATGAATAAGGGTACCTCGGGGCGCTTCAACAATACCGATACCTTCTCTGGGAGTCGCTGAAGGAATATTTCTGATATGCGAATCGGTAATCTCCTTGTCCTGAGCCAGTTCCAGTAAATGCTCAGCAGCATAAAGGGCTTCTATCAACCGAGCCCAGTGAAAGGTAAGCGTGTTATGCGCAGGTTTTTCTCCGAGTGTCTTGAAGAGCCGTTCATATTCCGCCTGAGCAAGCGGTGTTGCCATGCCGTCGGCAACATTCAGCCTTGCCAAAGGTGCGACACGGTAGATACCACTGTCCATGCCGTCAGTAAATCCTTGCCATCCAAGCTTCCTGAGATACGGGTATTTCACGTAACTCCATGTTTCAACATGCTCTGCGATATGACGGAGGTAATCTTTCGGTTTAAATTTCACGAATTCATTTCCTTCGGGTGTAACTACCCGGATATCTCCATGGTAAAAATTCACCTTATTCTGCTGATCAACCATCCCCATATAGTATGTTTTGTGCTTGAACGTATCTCCCATCAGGAGATCGTGATAATCCTTATCCTTCAGCACAATGTCATTAAACATCGTGCATGCATACTGCATGAATTCAATACCCCCCTTTGCCACCTCCACGATTTTCAGTCTCTCATCCTCGGCCATCGGTTTTGAAACCCCCCCTGGAAGACCACAGACAGGATGGATCACCCTTCCACCCAAATAGGTAATGATATCCCTGCATTCCTTTCTCAGTTTGATAACTTTCTTGGCAACATCTAATCCTATTTTTGAAATTACTCCGAGAATATTTCTTTCAGCAGGTGAAGCCAATGGACCGGCAATGAAATCTACTCCCCCGAGAAAGAAGAAATGGAGCATATGGTCTTCGAGCATAAAAGCGGAATACATCAATTCCCTCAGTTTCTTTGCAGTAGGTGGTGGTTCAACCTTGTAGAGGTCATCAAGTGCCTTTGTGGCACAGATATGATGGGCAGTTGGACAGACGCCACAGATCTTTGAAGTTAACCTCGGCATTTCCTCAGCAGGCCTGCCGACTGAGAAAGCCTCAAACCCCCTGAGTTCGGGCACCTGGAAGTAGGCTCTCTCCACATCACCTTCTTCATTGAGGAAGATTTCTATCTTCCCATGCCCCTCAAGCCTCGTGATAGGATCAATGGTAATACGCTTGCTCATTCCTTCATCTCTGCACCCTTGAATCCTGGAATCCTTGACCCCTTTTTTACACATCTCTTCTCCCTCTCAGCATGGATGACGGTAAAGAGTAGAAATAGAATATTCCCGCCGGATCCACGATCGAGTCTGTAATCTTCTTTATTTCCTGCTCGTCATTCGCATCGATAACCGAGGCGAGTGCTGAAAGAAACTTTGCACCTTGATCCTGAACCCCGCCTGTCGGGCCGAAACATCCGCGGCAAGGCATATTTGCATTGATGCACCTTTCACCGCAACCATCACGTGTTGCAGGTCCGAGACAGATGATGCCCTGTTCAAGGAAGCACCGGTCAGGGTCAAGCAAAACTTCATGAACCCTCCTGATCTCCCGTATGACAGATTTCTCAGGCCTCGTAACCTGCCTCCTGCAGGAATCGCACAAGGATTTATCAGGGGCAAGAACAGTCCCTTTAGCAGGAAGGTTACCGGAAAGAATACCCTCTACAGCTTTCATAATAAGATCCGGCGGAGGTGCGCAGCCGGGGAGATAATAGTCGACATCGATAACCTGATCAAGCGTATAGACAGTATCATAGAATGCAGGCAGCGTTAATATTCCCTGTTTAGTGTTCGTTAGTTCCTGGGGCTCTTTTTTATCAGGATTAACAACAGAAGGCGATGCATGGTATACATACTCGAAAATATCAGAGCGTTTCACGAAATTAGCAAGTCCGGGTACACCACCCAAATGAGCGCATGATCCGAAAGCGACAACAAGAGCTGATTTCCTCCTTAGGAGCTTAGCAACGTGCTCCTGATCTGATGTTCTTATCCCCCCATTGATGAAACTGACGGTTATTTCCCCGTCCTGAAGTACTTCAACATCTTTCAATTTGAAGTCCATTGCCACCGGCCAGAATACAAAATCAAATGCTCCAGCAATTGTCAGAAAGTCCTCAGCAAGATCAATAACAGCTTCTTCACATCCGCCGCAGGATGCACACCAGTAAAAGGCTGCTTTTGGCTTAGGCAATGTTATAGAGGGTATCATGATTGAATAGACATTTACCAGAAAATCTCCCCTTGCCCCTCTTTACCAAAGAGGGGTATTATTCCTCCCTTTGGTAAAGGGAGGTTAGGAGGGATTTTGCAAATCAATGTAGATTTTATTTTGCGCCCGTTAATATCTCTCAGCATCATGGGTAATCCCCTTTTTCAGTGGTCCTATTGCCTTGATTTCTTTGACCATGTCATGAAGTGTGTCCACGAATTTTTCAGCCTCACATGCTGATATCCATTCCAGCCTTAACCGTTTCTCCTCGATACCAAACTGACTCAACATGCGTCGCAAGAGATAAACCCTGCGGAGAGTGTTATAATTACCTTCCTTGTAATGGCAATCACCGGGATGGCATCCGAGTATCACAACTCCATCCGCACCGGATTGAAATCCCTTCATGACAAACTCAGGATCAATCCTGCCAGTACACATGAGCCTGATGAATCTCACATTGGGCGGGGATACCTTCCCTGAACTGCTCACAGCGTCTGCTGCTGCATAAGAACACCAGTTACACAGGAATCCTATAATTTTCGGCTCAAAGTTCTTTATTGTAATATCTCCTCGATCTCAGCATATACCTGCTCTGTTGTAAAGTGTTTACTCTTTGCAGAACCGCTCGGACATGCCGCCACGCAGGTCCCGCATCCCTTGCAAAGAATGGTATTCACAACAGCAACCCCTTTCGCCCTGTCAAAAACAATGGCTTTGTATGGACAGAGTCCCAGACAAATCATGCAGCCCGAACAGGCATCTCCATTGATTTCGGCAGTCATCGCATGCAGTTCTAATTTCCTGCCGGGAACAAGCATGGAGAGAATCTGCCCTGCTGCGGCAGCCCCCTGGGCGATCGACCCCTGGATATCCTTTGGACTCTGCGCGCAGCCTGCGATAAATATCCCTTCAATCGTTGTTGATACAGGGGCAAGTGTTTTATGCCCTTCAGCGAAAAATCCATCCTTACCCTGAGAAATCGAGAGGATCTCCGAAAGCATGTTTGAATTCGTCGCCGGAATCATAGCTGGGCAGAGCACCACCATATCAACAGAAATATTCTTCCGTTTCCCTGATACATCAGTGCAGGAGAGATTGATTCTCTCTTTGCTCTGTTTTGTGATTACATTCATTGGAAGTGACGTCCGGATAACCTTGAAATTTTTCCATTCCCTGATAGAATCCAAAAAAGACTGATTGTCTTTTCCCGGGACACACCAGTCAGCATAGAGATCATATACCTTTACAGCAGGTGAACGTTTTTTTACCATGTGAGCAAATTTCACTGCATACAGACAGCAAACACCCGAACAATAATCCTTCACGCCCTTATCCCTGCTTCCCACACAATGGATTATTGCAAGGGATTTTGGTTCTCCTGCGTTCTTCATCAGGAGTTTCCCCCCTGTGGGGCCGTTCTGGGACAAGATTCTCTCGAATTCAAGGCTTGTATATACCTCGGGTATCTTGCCATAGCCGAAACGAGGGAGAGCCGAAGGATCAAACAGTTCAAAACCGGTTGCTACAATTATTCCACCGACATTTCTCTCAAGGATTTCATCCCTGTCATCATAATCGATTGCATCAAAGTGGCAGGCCTGCTTGCAGATTGTACAGTCCTGACCGTGAAAACGCAGGCAGGTTTTTCTGTCAATCACAGGCACGTTGGGGAGCGCACCGGCAAAAGGCAGATCGATAGCTTTCCTGTCACTCAGGTTAGAATTGAATTCATTTTTGGTAGTGATCGGACACTGTTCATAACATGCCCCGCACCCGACACACTTGCTCTTATCCACGAATCCGGCCTTTTTCTCTATCCTCACAGTAAAATTACCCACAAACCCAAGGACTTCCTGAACTTCACTGCAGGTCAATAATTCTATGTTCTCATGATACAGAATCTCATCCATCTTCGGCTGCAGCATGCATGAAGAGCACTCCATCGTAGGGGAAACATCTTCGTACTGTATGACCTTTCCTCCGACGAAAGAATTTTTTTCCACCAGATAGACCCTTCTTCCAGATTGAGCTAATATCAGTGCAGCCTCCATCCCCGCGACACCCGCTCCTATAACAAGCACGTCTGTATTGCAAGCGATCTCTTGTATCTCTAATGGTTCATGCAGTACCACTCGCTTAACTGCTGCCCGTACGTAACATCGGGCTTTTTCACCTGCCTGCGATTTATCAGCAGTCACCCATGCAACCTGCTCCCGGAGATTTACCATCTGAAATAAATACGGGTTGAACCCAGCCTTCTGGAGGGCGTTTCTGAAGGTTTTTTCGTGCTCTCTTGGACTGCAGGCAGCAATGACAACCCGGTCAGGCTTGTGATGCATGATATCATCAGTCAGAAAATTCCTGCCTTCTTCAGAGCAGAGGAGATTATGGATTTTGACGTATGCAACATCATCAAGGCTGGATGAATATCTGGAGAGTTCGCTGAGATCTAATTTTTCAGAAATGTTCGTGCCGCAGCTACAGATATAAACACCGATACGCACGCTCATCAATTGTGCTCGCCTGCCGTTTTCAGGAGACTATGCATTTGCCGATCCCCGATCTTTTTATTAGGATCTCTCTTAAACTTTGTTATACTCTATAGCACATCAAATAGCTTGTGGATATATGTATCACAACGATATGATATTATATCAGAAAATAGTATGGGCGGTTAGCTCAGCTGGGAGAGCGCCACGTTCGCAACGTGGAAGTCGGGGGTTCGAATCCCCTACCGTCCACCATTGAAAATCTGCAGAGTTATGCTATGATTGAAATAGTGAAAATGGGAAAAGCAAACAATTTAATACTGACCGTGCATCAAAAACTCCGCACGGCCCTCTGCAGTGAAAAGGGGCAGACCCTTGTTGAACATTCACTTATTATTGGCAGTATTTCAGGTTCCTTTGCAATCGTTCGGGACCATCCGTACCTTATTATCGGCATAGCAATACTGCTGCTTATTTTCTTGCTCTTCTGGAAACCGAAGCTTTTCGCTACCCTGGTTTTTATTGCAGTTCTTGTTGCCATAGTATTCTTCATTTACCGTTGGGTTGAACACGGACATATCTGAGCGCAAAACTGCGGGAATACAGAGACTCTCCACCGGGAAGTAATATCAAAAAAACGCCTTTCTGAATGACAAACCGTGTCATGTATTCACTGTGCTTGACGAATAGTTTCCTGAATATCCATTGTAATTCAATATATTATCAGCTAATCTGAGTTGGCACATAAAATGCGTTAAATATAATTAAGTTTGAAATTTAACTCCTTTCTCACCTCCCCCTGGGCTCTCGGCAAAGAGAGCCCCTTTTTTATAAGCGATAATATGATGTCCTCTGATTTACTTGACTTAAAAAAAGCTTATTCTTAATATAGAGCATTGAATGCAATGAAAAAAGCTCCTTCAGATACAATTCCCCTTTCCCCGGACATTCTCCGTCTTATTGTGAATTTGGAGAAACAGCTTGCGGAACAAAGAGACCAGATAAAAAAGATGGAGGGGAAAACAGCCCAGCTTGAAAAAAATTTCAAGATTTTAATCAGTGAGTTAATACATTCAGGGTGTATTAATGTGCCTGAACGAAGAAAAATGATTAAAAGAAGCATTCTCGATCATGAGGCACTTATCAATCTTTTAAAGAAGAAGGGCATTGTCAGTAAAAGGGAATTCCTCAAAGAAATAAAGCAACTCGTACAAAGAGAAAAGAAAACCAGTAGCGAGTAAAAAAAGATTTGCTCACCGTAAACCGATCTCTGAGATCAGAGATTTATGAGGTAAAACAAGCCTCCTCTTTCTGCAACTTCTCCCATTCCCAGTCGATATCTGTTTGAATTTTTGCTAATAACCCTTCATTTTCTGGTTTGAAGAGATGTTTGAATCTTCCCTGTGGTTTCAGGAAATCGACAACCGGTTTCTTTTCTTTCGGCTTGAAGGTTATTTTCGTCACACCGTTTTCAATTTCATACAGTGGCCAGAAACAGGTCTCGACCGCCAGTCTGCTCAGCATAATCGCGTCGTCAGTCCTTGTTCTCCATCCCCTGTTACATGGTGCCATGATATTCATAAATTTCGGGCCGCTTATTTCCAGTGCCTTTCTTACTTTCTTCATAAGGTCACTCCAGTGACTTGGAGATGCCTGTGCAACATAGGGAATATTATGAGCAGCCATGATTTTTGTCAGGTTCTTTCTCTTCTCAGTCTTTCCCGGCACAACACTTCCTGCAGGTCTCGTTGTAGTATCAGCTCCAAACGGTGTAGCGCTTGAACGCTGTATGCCTGTATTCATGTAAGCACCATTGTCATAACAGATGTAGAGCATGTCATGACCGCGTTCCATGGCTCCTGAAAGGCTCTGCAGTCCGATATCGTATGTGCCACCGTCGCCTCCAAAGGCGATAAACTTGATATCCTGGCTTATTTCCCCCTGCTTCTTCAATGACCGGTACATCGTCTCAACCCCTGAAAGAGTTGCAGCCGCATTCTCAAAGGCATTATGAATCCATGGAATCTTCCAGGCTGTGTAGTCTGAAATACAGGTCGAAACTTCAAGGCATCCCGTAGCATTTGCAGCAACAACAGGATAATCGGATGCAAGGAGAACCATTTTTACGACTATTGGCGCCCCACACCCTGAGCACAACCTATGGCCCGACGATATGTTAATTTCCCTCTTTGAGATCTCTTTGAGTGTCAGTGCTTTTGCCATATTATTCCCTCACTCCTATGTATTCTTTGTAATTCCTCACCGTTCCTGTTTGTGCAACATCCACAAGCTCATTGAGTACAAGCTCTGCATGCCCTGGCAAATAATCCCTCCCGCCAAGTCCATATATTTTATTGATCAGTATTGGTTTTTCCCGGTATGGATAGAGGCTTGTGGCAATGTCCACAAATACCGGCCCGAAGGAGCCTCCGAAACAGTCCGCCCTGTCGAGTACACAAAGTGCTTTCAGGTGTTTCAATGCTTCCCCTGTCTCTTCATAGGGGAAAGGCCTGTATAATCTGGGCTTGAACAAACCTGCTTTAATTCCCCTGTCTCTGAATTCATCAACGACATCCTTCGACGTACCCGCTGCTGAATTGAGGATAACGAGCCCTATCTCTGCATCATCAAGCCTGTATGTCTCGAATAATCCGTATTTTCTCCCTGACAATTGTGCAAAGTCATCAGCAACGTCAAGGACGACTTGCGCAACCTTCGTGGCAACTTCTGCCTGTGCCCTTCGGTACTCCATGTAATAGTCAGGGAGGATAAGAGGGCCATAACTGACCGGATGCTCAATATCCAGAAGTGGATTCAACTGCTTGAATGCGCCAACAAAAGCCTGCACGTCCTGGTCATCCAGATATTCCAGTCTCTCTATCGAGTGGCTTATGATGAAGCCATCCATACAGATCATTGCCGGAAGTCTTATGTCCATATGCTCTGCAATACGGAATGCCTGTATTGTATTGTCATACGCTTCCTGCCCATTTTCAGACCAGAGCTGTATCCATCCGGTATCTCGTGCACCCATTGCATCTGAATGGTCACCATGGATATTCAATGGAGCGGAGAGAGCCCTGTTTACGACAGGCATGACGATGGGGAGTCTTGTCCCGGATGCAATAAACAATATTTCCCACATAAGTGCCAGCCCCTGCGATGAAGTCGCGGTGATAACCCGTCCACCCGCTGCAGATGCACCGACACATGAGCTCATCGCACTGTGTTCACTCTCTACAAGGATCAACTCTGTCTTCACCTGGCCGTCTGATACAAAACTCGAAAACCGCTGCATCATTTCCGTTTGCGGGGTTATGGGATAGACAGCACAGACATCCGGATTTACCTGTCTGAGGGCATTGGCAACAGCTTCATTTCCTGTTACTGCAACCACCTTTGCCATTATTTCCCCTCCTCTACCATGATAATCGCCTTTTTGCCTTTTTTACCGGGACATTCAAGTGCGCATAGTCCGCAGCCCTTGCAAAAATCATAGTCAAACTCAGCCCTCTTTCCGTCCTTAACTTTAATTGCCATATCAGGGCAGTAAATCCAGCAGAAAAGACACTGGATGCAGTTCTCTTCGATCCAGACAGGCTTGAATGACCTCCATGAGCCAGTCTTAAATTCTCTTGAATTCCCGGCGTCGGTAATTACCGCTCCTGGATTTACCTCTTTCCAGCTTTTCAGTTTCATCCTTCCTTTACCTCCTCATATCCACGCCGTGTAGCTTCAAGATTGCCGTCTATGATCTTCTGGGCAAATTTTTTCCCAAAGCTTTTCTTTACTTCCTCAAGCAGATGTTCGAGCGTAATAAGCCTGGTTATCTTACATAGTGCTCCAAGCATTGGAGAGTTCGGTAGTGCTCTCCCGATGCAATCGAAAGCAATCTTGGTTGCATCAACAGAAAATACTCTCTGTTTTGGCCCGGCGTGAAGCTTTGCCCTTATTTCCTGAGGATCTTTAGATGAATTGACAATAAACACAGCATCCTCAATAGCGCCATCAGCAACATTTATGCTATCAATGAGGGTTGCATCGACAACGCTGACAACCTGTGGTTTCAGCACAGGGCAATGCATTCTGAGTTCATGCGAACTGATTCTGTTATATGCCCTTAACGGAGCACCGGCTCTCTCCGGGCCATATTCCGGAAATGCCTGGACATGTCTTCCGCCACTCAGACAGGCATCTGCAAGCACCTTTGCAGCAGTCACGGTCCCTTGGCCTCCTCGTCCATGCCATCGTATTTCTACTATCTCAGCCATTTCAATTCCTCCAAATCATTAGAACTGCTTAATAATAAAATAAAAAAATAACCAGATGTTTCCTTGTTCTGGACAATTGTTCATGAGGGCAAAAAAATCATTCTTACGGCTTTATCTTTTTATGATATTTACATCAACCACTTATGAGCATTTTAGACCATCATAAAGGTTTTTTCAAGCACCAATATGCAAATTTTCTTCATTTGACTAATTTTTCTGAGTTTTTTATAGTGTAAAGTACTATGGTACAGAGTATGACAGGATTCGGAAGTGCCTCGAACGCTGATTTTTTCGTCGAAATACGCTCTCTGAATCACCGGTTTATCGACATATCGATTAAGATGCCCCAGTTCATGAGTCAATATGAGATACCGCTGAGGACTATCCTGAAAGAAAATTTTGAGCGAGGGAGATTTGACGTTTCCATTTCGCTTAATGCGCAAAAAGCACCACGGCTGAAATGTAACAGACCGCTTGCAAAGAACCTGCACTCTGCCCTTAAGGATATGCAGAAGGAACTCTCTCTGCCCGGCAGGATAAACATACAGACATTCTCTGAGTACAGGGATATCCTGATAGAAGAAGAACCTGTATATGATGTCGATACGTTATACAGTGTTTTTCACCAGGCAGTCTTCAGCCTCAAGGAGATGCGAATACGGGAGGGCAATCTTCTCTCAGACGAGATCCAAAAGAGGACAGGTGCACTGGATAAGATGATCAAAACAATAAAATCAAATGCCCCGGATGAACTCGTCAGGTGGAGGGAAAAATTCTCTGCGAGACTGAGGTTGATGGTCGATGCCGGAATTGTGGATAATAACAGGATCCTGCAGGAGGCTGCCATCATGGCAGAAAAACTCGATATCTCAGAAGAAATAAGCAGGATAGAAAATCATCTGAAACAGCTTGCAGAGATTCCCGGTCATGGCGATGCTGTAGGGAAAAAACTTGATTTTCTCGTGCAGGAACTAAACAGAGAGGTTAACACCCTGGCATGTAAATCAGGTGAATATGCCATATCGGCTATTGTTATCGAGATGAAAACCGAACTCGAAAAAATCAGGGAACAGGTGCAGAATATCCAATGAGTCATATATGCGAAATTTCAAAATCCAAAACAATGCCAGCATATTATCGCAGAGGATTCTTAGGAGGATGAAGATGAAGAAAGGTGATTTGAGTCCCGTACTCGTCAATATAGGGTTTGGGAATGTTGTAGCAGCCTCGAAGGTTGTGGCAATTGTAACCCCCGGTTCTGCACCAATGAAGCGGCTTCGTGAAGAGGCAAAAAAGACCGGCAGACTGATCGATGCGACCGAAGGCCGGCGCACCCGCTCGATCATCGTGACAGACAGCAATCATATTATTTTGTCTGCAATACAGGCAGAGACTATTACCCAGCGGTTCTTTGAGGCAAAGGAAGATTTTGCAGGCGAAGAAGAGTAGAGGCAGCCTGTTTATTGTCTCTGCGCCTTCCGGAGCAGGGAAAACAACCTTGTGCACCAACGTACTCTCTTTCATGCCGGATCTGCATTTTTCAGTCTCTTATACAACGCGCCAACCGAGACCGGGAGAAATCAATGACAGGGATTATACCTTTATCTCACGAGAGGATTTCAAATCCATGACCGAAAAAGGTGAGTTCGTCGAGTGGGCTGAGGTTCATGGAGAATTGTATGGTACATCCATGGACAGAATTGAAACTTTGATGGATTCAGGCAGGGATGTTATTCTTGATATCGACACCCAGGGGGCCCTGCAGATAAAAGAACAATACCGGGAAGGCATTTATATATTTGTACTCCCACCCTCATTCGGCGTATTAAAAACAAGGCTTGAAAAGCGCATGACCGATTCACGTGAGGAGATAAACAAGAGACTCCGGACAGCACTTTCAGAAATAAACACGTATGCCCAGTATGATTATGTTATAATTAACGATATTTTTGAGGATGCGCTCAAAGAGTTGGCGTCGATCATCATTGCCCAGAGGGTAAGCGTAAAAAAGATTAATCCCCTCTGGATTCAAGAAAGTTTTTCAAATCAGGAGGAAAAGTAATATGGATATCATTTCTCTTCCGATTGAGTATGACCATCAGAAGATAGACGGAAGATTCAGGATCATAGCGATAGCATGCCAGAGGGCAAAGGAACTCGCGGTCGGTGCTTCACCCAGAGTTAAGACAAAGTCAAAAAAAGTCACAACCATCTCACTTGAAGAGACAATCAGCAATACCATCGAATTCCTCACAGGTGAACAGGCCAAGAAGGCAAAAGAAGAGGCACAGAAATTTGACTACAGAAAACTTCTTGAAGAGAAAAAGAGAGAGATGGCCGGTGAAGATTTGACAGAGTTCGAAAAAGATCTGAAGGTCTATCTCCATGAGAAAGAGACGGTAGATAAAAAAGCTCTGGAGGGCCTCTTCATTGAAAAACGAGAGGAAGGTACTGAGGAATAAATCCATACTCCTTGGTATTACCGGTGGAGTCTCTGCTTACAAATCGATAGACCTGATACGAAGACTCAGGGAAGAGGGTGCACTGGTCACTGTTATCATGACAGAGGCCGCAAAGCACTTTGTAACACCGCTGTCTCTTGAAGTTGCATCCCAGAATAAGGTTTTTTCAGACCTCTATGCCGACACCATGGCGCATATTTCTCTTCCTGCAGGTGCAGATATCATGGTTGTTGCACCTGCAACAGCAAATACCATCGGCAAATTCGCTCACGGCATTGCCGATAATTTGCTCACTCTGAGCTTCCTCTCTTTCAAAGGA
>Ga0307377_10004136_pt1 | contig 15974 bp, 9 predicted proteins | sample TR3MG_FD_202535 | JGI IMG/M metagenome (GOLD analysis project Ga0307377, IMG submission 202535) | Soil microbial communities from Risofladan, Vaasa, Finland - TR-3 | ecosystem: Environmental > Terrestrial > Soil > Coastal area > Acid sulfate soil | place: Finland: Risofladan, Vaasa | collected... | reverse complement strand
GGTATAAGCAAATTCAGTCCAAACAAGTATAAGTTTGAACACTACTTTCATCTCCCAGAGATGGAAAACTTCCTTAGCTCGAACAACACAACTGCTTTTGCTCAGGACGAACGTGGTACTATCTGGATTGGCACCGCAGATGCTGGTCTAAATTCCTTCGACATGGAAAAAGGGGTATTTACCAACTACACCACTAATTCTAAAAGCATTAGAATGCCATCCAATGACATAACTGCTCTGTTTTGTGATGGTAAGGGAAATGTTTGGATAGGTTTTAAAGGAATAGCCGGGCTGGGACGACTAAATTTCTTCAAATCTGCTTTTAAAATGTACTATCCTAACAGTAGGCATCTAAGTGCGATAAATGAAATTACTGCTGGTGAGAATGGGAAACTTTGGATTTCCGGATTTGGCGGGGATGGTCTGCTAATATTTGATACCAAAACAGAGAAATTCACTCCCCATCAGTTTATTCCGACCAACCAACCGCTAGGAAAAATCATTACCAGCCTCACCGCTGATGTGAGCCGAAATGAATTATGGATAGGAACCTATGCTTCTGGCATTTACCTTTTTGATAAGCAAACAGAACAGTTCAAATATATTTATCATGCATCAGCCTCCATCGAACAATTACCAACTATTTTAACTTCAACCTACAGCAATAATGTTGTTTGGTTTGGAACTTCTTCGGGACTCATAATGGTTGACGCTAAATCGAAGAAGGTCACTAGCATTCCAATATACAGAAAAAAATTTCCGGTAAGCGTAAATTCAATAACACCCAATGCCTTTAAAAATTCGCTTCTTCTTGGCACTGATGAGGGCCCCTACCTTTTCAACATATCTACAAAAGGAGCAACACCATTCACCCAATCCGATCAGGCCATTAACATTCTCCTTGGTAGGCAATGTACTACCTTCTATGACGAACAAACCAACACTGTATTTATTGCCGCTGAAAACCATATAATTATTTTTAAGCCCAATGACAGCAACTCATGGAGGAGGCTGAGCCTCGACGATAAGTTCATCATCTCCAAGGTTGCAAAGTGCGGATCCAATATCTACATCACCACTAACTTGGGATTGAATATCCTCAACATTAAGTCATTGAAGCTTGAGGAAGTTTATGCAAGGTCGCAATCCGAAAACGAAAAACGTCCCCTGATTATCAAGGACATTTTTACGGCAAACGGGCAAAAGGGATGGTTGCTGTCGAACCACAAAATATTCGAGGCAAATGGAGAAAACTCCTTCGTTGTTTTTAATTCAGATCATGGAGATCGTGTAAATGCTGAAATGCTGTGCGGAGCCTACCTAAATGGAGATTTTTTGCTAGGATCAGAAAATGGTTTAGTGACATTAGATCCAGGAAAGAAGACAGTCAAATACTTTAATACCCCAGACACTGTAAATATTTTCTCAAACAAGCTCACCGCGGCATGCAAAGTAGACAATCAACTTTGGGTTGGGGATGAATATGGCACTATTAGCATTGTAAATATGGACAACCTAAAGGTAAAGCACCTTTTCCTTAGTCCCGATAACCAACCTATCCAAGGTACCTCTCCCATCGCTCAGATTTACGAAGATTCGCAGCAACGAGTTTGGGTAGTGAGCAATAAACTATTCTGCTACAATCGGTGGGGTCAGAAACTCTCCTTACCATTTATTGAAAACCTCCAGAACCAAAAGGTAAAATCTATTATTGAAGATTACGAAGGTCGCCTATGGGTTGCCACAGACAATGGACTCTATGCTGTTAATCCGGAAAATGGGACTAATATATCCTACTTCGAATCGGATGGACTTCAGGGCAATAGTTTTAACCGATGGTCGATCCGGCTGCATGATGGCAGCATGGTGGTGGGTGGCAAAAATGGGTTTAACATCATCAATCCATCGAAAATAACAATCAACCAAAAACCACCACAAGTAGAACTTTCTGGAATTAAGGTTTTCAATCAACTTTTGGGTAACGATTTTACCCAAAACAATTCTATAACTCTCCCACACAACCAGAACTACCTCACAATAAACATGGCCTCCCTCGATTTTACAAATTCCGAGAAAATAAAATATTCTTACCTTCTCGAAGGGCTAAATAACAAATGGATTAATAACGGTAACCAATCAACCGCCATCTTTACCAATCTTGCGCCCGGAACCTATCACCTAAAAGTCAAAGCCTCCAATAGCGATGGTGTTTGGAACACTGCACCAAAGGAACTTACCATCATTATTCAACCACCCTTTTGGAAGTCGTGGTGGTTCTTCTCAATTTCACTTCTTGCCATTAGTTTCGGCACCTACAGCCTGATAAAAATTGTTAGGGAACAGATTAAGTTTAGAGAAAAAACGATAGAACTTGAGCAGCGGCTCCTGCTTAGCCAAATGAATCCACACTTCATTTTTAATTCCCTTACTGCAATACAAAGTTATATTTTTCGTAACGATCCAAAATCGGCAGGAAAATATTTGGCTAGCTTTGCCAAGCTAGTACGTTTGATCCTCGAAAATTCTAGAAATAAGTATACAACCATCGGCAAGGAGATAAAAACCCTTGAGCACTACCTAGAATTGCAAGCTCTACGATTTGATGAAAAATTTGAGTTTGCAATTGAGGCTGATCCTGAAATTGAGCGGGAGAGTATGACTATTCCACCCATGCTTACCCAACCATTTATTGAAAATGCGATAGAACATGGGCTTACCTCGGTCGCAGGGAAAGGTCATATTGTAATTCGCTACCTACTGAACGACGATCTTATTTTGATTGAGGTGGAGGACGATGGCATTGGCATTAACAAAGCAATGGAATTACAAAAAGAGGGACAAAAGAGCCATATCTCCCTCGCCACCAAAATATCGAAAGAACGACTCGAAAATCTAAATAAGTTGGAAAAAGGAAAAATCAGCATGGATATTGTAGACCTTGGTAACATTGATAATTCACTGCATGGCACTAAGGTAACATTTAAAATTCCCTACAAATGGGTTGAAACATCATTTAGAAATCCCTAACTTGAACAAAATTTTAGCATATGTTGAAAACTCTAATTATCGACGACGAGGTGATGGCCAGAGAAGCCATTGGCAACATGGTGACGCTATACTGCCCAAATCTCGAATTGACTGCTACGGCTGACGGCGTAGCCTCCGGTTACGAAGCTATCAAAAAGCACAATCCAGACCTCGTGCTTTTAGATATTAAGTTGACCGATGGAACAGGCTTTGACCTGCTTCAAATGTTTGAGTCTATAAACTTCAAATTTATCTTCATCACCGCGTATGAAGAGTATGCCATACAGGCATTTAAATTTAGCGCGCTCGATTACCTGCTAAAGCCCATAGATCCAAACGACCTAATCGCTTCAGTTGAAAAGCTCAATGAGTCCATCCATAAGGAGGACGAAAACATTAAGCTCAAAGCCTTCATGGCCAACATTCAAGGGGTTACCCCAGAACTTAAGAAAATTGTACTAAAAACCGCTGAAAGCATACATCTGGTTAACGTTAAGGATATTATTAGATGTGAATCCAGCTCTAACTATACGCTCTTCTTCTTCACGGATAATACGAAGCTTCTCGTTTCTAAAACGCTGAAGGAATTTGACGAGATGCTAAGCCCATACGGTTTTTTCAGGGCGCACCAGTCACATCTTATAAACCTCAACTTCCTCGACCGCTACGATAAAGCCGAAGGTGGAACACTTATTCTCAAGGACAAATCCTCCATCCCACTCGCCGTAAGAAAACGTGAGCAGCTGATGAAGATTTTTGAAAACTTGTAATTAGAATAACCCCTACTAATGTATTTCATAGCAGGGGTTTGTTCTTGGTATGGCTATTTGTTGCAAGAATAAAACCACCGAACAAATTTACGGTGTTAACCTTATGTTAATATTCGCTTAGCTTAATAATAACAACCAACATTAGTGCACTGTCTAATTGGAGATTACCTTTGGACAAACTTTATGAAAACCTTTACAAATGGACAATTTCTATTTGATAGCAGTTACTGTTTTGATAATATTGGCAGTAATCGACCTGGTGGTAGGCGTTAGCAACGATGCAGTTAATTTTCTTAATTCGGCCATAGGCTCCCAAGTCGCTCCACGCTATATAATTCTAATTGTAGCATCGCTAGGTGTAATTCTCGGCTCAATCCTTTCGAGTGGTATGATGGAAATTGCACGAAAGGGAATATTCCACCCAACGGAGTTTTACTTTTCGGAAATTATGGTCATTTTTATGGCTGTGATGATCACCGACATCATACTTCTTGATCTGTTTAATACATTTGGACTTCCTACCTCCACCACAGTATCCCTTGTATTTGAACTGTTAGGCTCAGCTGTTGCGGTTGCCTCCGTAAAAATACTTAGCCAAGGAGGTTCACTTTCCTCCTTGAGCCAATATATAAACACCGATAAAGCTCTTGCAATAATCTCGGGTATTCTCATATCGGTAGTCGTCGCGTTCGTTACGGGCACCGTAGTGATGTATATTGCGAGGATTATCTTTTCATTTAACGTAAAGCGCACTTACCCCTATTTTGGTGCAATTTTTGGCGGTTTTGCCATTACCGCTCTTACCTATTTTATTATCATGAAAGGGGTACAGGGAACAACACTTGTACCGCAAAGCATTGTTGATTATCTCAACAATGAAACATCTCTAATTCTACTGATAAGCTTTTTAGGATGGTCAATAATACTTCAGCTTATTACCATATTTTTCCGCTTCAACATATTCAGACTAATTGTCCTTGTGGGCACCTTTGCATTGGCCCTCTCCTTTGCGGGCAACGATTTGGTTAACTTCATTGGAGTATCAATGGCTGGCCTCAAGTCCTATCAAATATTTGCTGCGTCAGGTGTTGCCGCTGACCATTTGGTAATGTCGCAGCTAGCCGGACCAGTCGCAACCAACACCTATTATCTGCTTATTGCAGGCCTAATAATGGTGGCAACCCTTTTCCTATCAAAAAAGTCTAGAACGGTTACCGAAACGGAAGTGAACCTTGCACGACAGGACAGCGGTGTAGAGCGATTTGGTTCTTCGCAATTCTCTCGCTCACTAGTTAGGCAAACAATGGCAGTTACAGCTTCTCTTGCTCGAATTGCTCCAAGGCCCATTGTTCGTTTTATCGAAAGTAGGTTCGATCAAACCAAGACCCATAAGGTTTATCCGCGTAAAAATGCCGCAAATGCCTCCTTCGACCTCGTGCGAGCCTCCGTTAACCTTACCATTGCGAGTATTTTAATATCGACGGCAACCTCCCTGAAACTGCCTCTCTCCACAACCTACGTAACCTTTATGGTAGCCATGGGATCTTCCCTCGCCGACCGAGCATGGGGGCGCGAGAGTGCCGTGTATAGAATAACCGGTGTGGTTACAGTAATTTCAGGCTGGTTTTTTACTGCGCTCATTGCGTTTTCAGTTGCGTCAATGATTGCAATCGCACTCTCTTTTGGTGGAAAATGGGCAATGGTGGGATTAATTGTTTTGGCTGGCTATATTTTGCTAAAAAGCCACAAGTTGCATAAGAAAAAATATGCTGAGCGTCACTCTGCGGAGGTGGATGAGCTAGCCTTTGAAGATTCTAACATTGTTCGCAAATGCATAAAGGATGTGGAGGAAATGTTGAAAAACTCCATTGAAATTTATAATCAAACGCTGGTAGGCTTATCAACCGAAGACAGAAAGTTGCTCAAAAAAATAAATGCAAGGGTTGACGATCTGAATTTTGATGCTAAAAAGTTAAAACTCAACTTAACAACTACGTTACAAAAATTCCGCGCCGATTCCGTTGAGACTGGACACTTCTACGTGCAGGTGATTGACTACCTCCGTGAAATTGCTCATTCACTTACCTTTGTAACTGGGCCAAGCTTTCAGCACATCGACAACAACCATAAAGGCTTTAATAAAGTTCAGCAAAATGAGATCAAGGATATCAACCTAAAAATATCTAAGCTCTTCGAACATATAATTAAAATGGTTTCTGACAATGACTTTACTGATATTCCAATAGTTATCAACATGCAGCAAGATATCCTTGAAACCATAAATATTGCTCGTAAGAACCAAATAAAGCGCATTAAGTCCAATGAGACAGGAACTCGAAATAGCATTCTCTATCTGGGTATTCTCAACGAATCGAAAAACATGCTGTTACAAACCATAAACTTGCTTAAAGCACAGCGAGACTTTATTCTCAACAATTACGACGAATAGCCTAATAATATCCAATAAAAAAGGGTGCCGTCTGCACCCTTTTTTATTCTTATCAATTAGTCAACTTAACATTCACATCACCTACTTAAGCCCCATCTTAGCCTTGATAGTTCCTTGGTATTTCTTATCAATAACCATAATATGGTTAACAAGCCATTCTTTCAGGAACTTCATCATTTCAATTGCTACACCTTCAGCACCAGACTTATGCTTCTGCTGAAACTCCTTGATCTTTTCAATGAATAATTGGTGCTGACGCACATGAGATTCAAGGTCGTCATAATTTGCGCTTTTCAGCAAAAATTCCTCTCTCCTAAAATGAGAGATGGTGTAGTCCGATAACTTTTTAAGTAATGGCTCAGTGATTGACTTGCCTTTCCCTTCTGAAAGAGCACCAATAAGTTCATCGATTATTCTCACCAAATTTTGGTGGTCGCTGTCGATACTTTCTATCCCCAACTCATACTTAGAATTCCAACTTGTGTAAAACATCTCTAAACATAATTAGATAGGTAAATAAATAAACAAGCATGCAAACATAGTATTTGTTGTCGAAAATAAAAAGAGAACTAGTCCACAAATTTATAACCAACTCCCTTAATGGTCTTTATGTAATCATCGCCAATTTTCTCCCGGAGCTTGCGTATATGTACATCGATGGTGCGATCCCCCACAATTATATTATCACCCCAAATAGAAGAAAAAATTTCCTCCCGTGTAAATACCTTATTGGGTTTCGAATGTAGTAACGCGAGAAGTTCAAACTCCTTCTTCGGCAAAACTAAATCTTCTCCCTCCTTAACCACCATGTAGCGTTCCTTGTCGATAACAATGCCGGCAATATTAATTAGTTGACTTTCTCCTCTCGTATCAACAATATTGCTGTCAAGACGCTTTAGCATGGCTTTAATCCTACTCACCAGCACTTTTGGTTTAATTGGCTTTGCAATATAGTCGTCGCCACCGGCTTCAAACCCTGCAATTTGAGAGTAGTCCTCGCCTCTAGCTGTGAGAAAGGCAACAAATATATTCTTCAGCTTAGGGTTATGGCGAATCACCTCGCAAGTTTCGATACCATCCATTTCAGGCATCATCACGTCGAGAAGAATTAGGTGGGGCATCACCTCCTCAGCCAACCGTATAGCCTCCATACCGTTGCTTGCTGTATAGACATCAAACCCCTCCTTCCTTAAGTTATACCCAACAAATTCGAGAATATCATTCTCGTCATCTACCAACAAAATCTTATATACCTGCTCCATATCGCGCTAATATTAAACTTTTTAAAGCTACCCATTATCTTGTTTCAGCGCATTAAGATAAAGCTAATAATCGTCCAAGTCAAGGAAATGTTCTCTTAATGAAACGATAAAGCAGTAGTAATAATATTCCACAGTATAACGCCTTCCTTTGCATTCAATTATCAAAACAACCTAAGCGTCATTCCAAAATGAGAATAAAAATACTGTGCATTGGTATCACTCTACTTCTTACCAGCGTAATAAACTTGATGGGACAAACAGGCAGCATTGAAGGAGTTGTTTCAGATAAAAAAACAGGCGAAACGCTTGTAGGTGCAACCATAGTTATTGCGGGTACAACAACAGGCACCACCACCGACCTTGATGGAAAATTTGTTCTTGGGAATCTAGCACCGGGGCTTTATAACATCAGCGTAAACTTTATTTCCTACCAGCGACAAACCTTTTCAAGTGTTGAGGTGGCATCAGGTAAACCAACCACGCTAAATGTGACCTTGAATGAGGTATCACAGAAAATTGATGAAGTTGTAGTAAGTGGTACCAAAAAGACCCACACGGAGGTTTCGATGATTGCCTCCATTAAAAGCAGCCAGCTGGTAGTGAGCGGCATTTCGAGCCAACAAATAGCAAAGTCTCAGGACAAAGATGCTTCCGAGGTTGTTCGACGAATCCCAGGAATTTCCATACAAAATGGCAAGTTTATCATTATCAGAGGGCTATCGCAGCGTTATAATAATGTTTGGATGAACGGTTCTGCAGTTCCTAGTTCAGAAGCCGATTCTCGTGCATTTTCATTCGATATGATTCCTAGCTCACAAATAGACAACATCACAATTGTTAAGTCACCGGCGCCCGAATATCCTGCCGATTTTTCAGGTGGCTTTGTGCAAATAACCACTAAGGATGTTTCTGACTCCAACGCGGTGGAAATTGGCTATGGACTTGGGCTCAACGATCAAACTCAATATAAAAATTTCAAAATTGCCCCAAAAGGTGGGCTCGATTATCTTGGGGTTGACGATGGAACCAGAGGCCTAAGCGGAATTGTTCCATACCGTTTGAATAACGATTTACCAACAAACTCAGCGCAAATTAATGACGTTTCCCAGCATGGCTTTAACAATAGTTGGACCGTAGAAAGTTTTAAGTCGTTTGCCCGGCCCGATCAGCGCATTTCTTTCATGCTGAATAGGAAATACTCCATAGCCAATAACAAGACACTTGGATTTTCGTTTGCCTCCGGCTACAACCATACCTATAGAGCATACCATAATATGGAAAATGCTCTTATCGGATCGTATGACATTGTCAACGATCGTCCAAACTACTTTTTTAAATACAACGACAACCAGTATACTGTAGAGTCGAAATTGGGAACCATGCTCAACCTTTCCTATATTCCCAATAGCAGAACAAAAATTCTATTTCATAATATCCTTAACCTTGATGGAAAGAACAGGTTAACTGATAGAACCGGATATCAATTCAATAGCGGTTTTTACCAAGAGCAACAGGAATTTTTATATAACAGCAGGCTAACCTATTCCGGGCAGCTGAGTGGAAATCATAAATTGGACGAAAATCAAAAATTAGACTGGGATCTTGGATACTCACTATCAAAGATGAATCAACCCGACAGGCGTGACATTTCTCGCGATAGAAGTATTACCGATACTACTGCCCCACTAGCAATCGATTTTAACGACACCAAGCGCCTATTCCTCAAACTCCAAGAAAATGTTTTTTCGGGAGCAACAAATTACCAATACAAAATTACACAGTGGGCCAATTTTGCTCCAACAATTAAGATTGGCGTATACGGTGAATATAAAGATCGGGACTATAACACTAGGTCATTCTACTACATCCTAAATTCGACAGCCAACCAATCGCTAAACTACCTTTCGAACGGTGAGGTATTTAGCGAACCCAACCTTGGAATTAACGGGGTCTATATTTATGAGGATACCCGCAATACCGATAGCTATAAAGCCAGCAACAGGCTTGCGGCTGGATACGCAGCCATCACTATTCCTCTAAAAAAGTTCAACATATACGGCGGAGTACGATTGGAAAACAATGTAATGGAAATTACCAAGTATGTGTCGCTTGACCCCACCAATTTCAACACAAAAATGACCTCTTATAGCCATTCTGACATTTTTCCATCAATAAATGCAAGCTATAACATTACTGACAAGCAGCTTGTGCGCCTGGCTTATGGTGCCTCTGTAAATAGGCCTGAATTTAGAGAACTATCAACCTCAACATATTACGATTTTGACATTTTCAGCTTTGTGGTAGGTAATGCCAACCTTAAAATTGCATACATCCACAACATTGACCTACGATATGAAATATACCCCAAATCAGGTGAGATGGTGTCGTTCGCCCTATTCTATAAAAACTTTAAGGACCCTATTGAATCTACCTACTACGAAAACTCCGGTGGCTATACCTACTCCTTCACCAACGCAAAATCGGCCAACAACATTGGTGCAGAAATTGACCTAAAAAAAGGACTTGAGGCAATTGGCATAAAGAATCTTTCACTCTCATTCAACGCTGCCTACATATACAGCCGCGTAAAATTCGACCAGAGCAACACCTTAGAGCATGACCGACCAATGCAAGGGCAATCACCTTACCTAATAAACGCCGGATTGTTTTACCAGAACAATAAAAATACACTTAACTGTGGTATACTTTATAATGTTATTGGAGAGCGCATTGTAGGTGTTGGACGTGTTCTTGCCAATAATCCAAACATTTCCGTTCCTGACATTTATGAACTCCCACGCAACTTGGTTGATGTTACCTTCAACATTAAGCTCACCCATTTCATGAGCCTGAGTGGTGCAGTAAAAAACATCCTTAACGATGACGTGGTTCTTCAGCAAACGGCAAAATTCACAGATTCCAATGGAGCCTCACAGGTCAGAAACCAAATCAAGCAGAAATACAATCCTGGGCGAAACTACTCTCTCTCATTGTCATTTAAGTTTTAACTAAATTAAGTTTCCATCATAATCTTGTTTCAAATCTTAACCATAAACTCTATGAAAATGAAAACTTCAACAATGAACATCGTGCTCGCAATAGCGACTGTGGTGACGCTGGCTACTGGATGTAGCAAAAGTAGTGACTCAACTCCATCGGGTCCGGTTATTCCAGGTGATGCAACTACTTGGGTAGGCACCACCATTGGAGATGGTTCCGATGCTTTTGAGATAAAGGGTAAATACGTTATTAAAAAAGGTACATACTCACTTAAGGGTTGGGTATATGTTGTAAGTGGCTCCCAACTTTATATTGAGCCAGGTACCATAATAAAGGGAGACAAGGCTACCAAGGCAACTCTAATTGCTGAACCAGGTGGCCAAATTTTTGCAGAAGGAACTGCTGCTGAGCCTATTGTTATGACTTCTGCTCAGGCACCGGGTAGTCGCAAACCTGGCGATTGGGGCGGTTTAGTGGTGTGTGGTAATGCTGTTAACAACCAGGGCCAAATGACCATTGAAGGTGGTTTGCGTACGGTTTTTGGAGGCACCAACAATGCTGACAATTCTGGCGTTTACAGTTATATCCGTATTGAATTTGCAGGTTATCCCTATGCAACCGATCAAGAAATTAATGGCATGACCTTGGGTTCGGTTGGTAGTGGCACAACTGTTAACCACATTCAGGTATCCTACTCCAACGACGACTCCTATGAGTGGTTTGGTGGTTCAGTAAATTGCAAGTATTTGGTTGCGTACCATGGATGGGACGATGATTTTGATACCGACGATGGTTTCTCAGGAAATATGCAGTTTCTTCTTGGTGTTCGCGATCCTAAGATAGCCGACCTGTCTCTCTCCAACGGTTTTGAATCGGACAACAATGCCAGTGGCAGCGCTGCTACCCCATTTACCTCAGCTGTATTCAGCAACGTTACCCTCATTGGTCCCATTGGACAAGATGCCAATTTTGCCAACACAACCAATTACATCGATGGTGGTGGCATGAATCCAAATAACGGTTCTCGTCTAGGTCAATTCCAAGCTGGCGCACAGATTCGCAGAAATTCACATGAAAACATTTTTAACACTGTAATTGCTGGCTATCCAGTTGGCCTTATCGTTGAGAACGACAAGGGCAGCGCTACCCAGTCTGCTGCCACCAACGGTAATCTGTTTGTTATGAACGATTATTTTGCAGGAATGACCATTATTGGTAGTGATAAGAATAAGACTTGGTTAGATCAGCTTTCCACTGATGCAACAACGCTCGATCCAAACCAACTCTCATTTTCACATACCTTCTTCATGCTGCCAGCAAACGCCAACGATTCTCTTGGCTTTGTTGCAGATATTAAGCTCAATCAGCCAAACAGCACCGTTTCAAATCCAAACTATGGTCCAACGGCTAGCAGCCCACTGATTGGCCATTCAAACCTTTTTAGCAACAGTTTACTCCAAAATAGCTGGTTCGACCAAGTTAACTATGTTGGTGCTTTCAAGAGCGATGCTGATGCCGATAACTGGATGAAGGGATGGACCAATTTTGATCCTCAAAACACTGTTTATTAGAATTGCAGCTCTGGATAAAGTTCGATAATGAATAGTCGAAACCGGCCTTCCATAAATATGGCAGACCGGTTTTGATTTCTTAATCAACGAAAACCCTTTTAATGGCGAAAGTTTGGCCATGAGCAAAACTTAGCTTTGACTGCTAAATTATTTTCGCTATGATTGCAACAAATAGAAACAAGTATGAAGAAATTACTGATTTTGATCGTTGCTATGTTTTTCAGCCTGCCTTCATTTTCTCAAAACATTTCCGAAGGGAAGGATGGTTTATACTACGATAGCCAAGGAGCACTATACACAGGCACCTACCACACCCTTTTTGACAATGGTCAAGTTAAATCAGAAATTCCATTCGAGAATGGGCAGAAAAGCGGCTCCATGATGATCTACTTCCAAAATGGACAAGTCAATGAGATTAGATCATACAAGGATGGAAAAATGGATGGAACTTGGCTCACCTTTACCGAGAAAGGATCGAAAGTGGCTGAGGCCAACTACACCAATGGTCTGAAGAATGGGAAGTGGTTTATTTGGGATGAGAATGGCGTTCTCCGCTACGACATGACCTACAAGAATGGCCAAAAAGTTGGCTTATGGATAATCTACGACGAAAAAGGAAATAAACTTTCTGAGCGTAACTACGATACAGTACAATAGGTGATCTCTCACTTCGAAAGTCTCACTACGCCGAAAAAACTTAACACCTTTTTCGGCGTTTTTTCATGGAACCTTCAAAAAAACAAAATTGTAGGATTGTTGTTAACAAAGCCGGCATGAACTTACAGTATTTCCCTCCATACAGTTCATAAATTCTTTCCCCTTAAGTTAAAATGATGCTATATAATAGGTTAAAGTTTCTAAAAATATGATTTCGATTCTTGTTTAAGAGCAAAACCTTTGCTAGACTTGTGTCCGCAAAAAATAGATAAAAACCTCATAAACTAACTGAAATGACAAAGATGACACCAAAGCAGTTCATGGATCGGGAAGACAAGTATGGAGCCCACAACTACCATCCACTTCCAGTTGTTCTCGAAAAGGGAAAAGGCGTATTCATGTGGGATGTTGAAGGAAAAAGATATTTTGACTTCCTGTCAGCCTATTCCGCTGTAAACCAAGGTCACTGCCATCCAAGAATTATCAATGCAATGAAACAGCAAGCAGAAATGCTTACGCTGACTTCACGAGCATTCTACAACAACGTTCTTGGAGAATTTGAAGAGTTTATAACCAAGTATTTTGGATACGACAAGGTTCTTCCCATGAACTCCGGTGCAGAAGCCGACGAAACAGCTCTTAAGCTTTGCCGCAAATGGGCATACAGTAAAAAGGGTATTAAGGAAGGTATGGCCAAGATTATAGTTTGCGAAGGTAACTTCCATGGTCGTACCATAACCATTGTATCCATGAGCACCGACCCCGATTCCTATGCGGGTTTTGGTCCATTTACTCCTGGGTTTATCAAGATTCCTTACAACGACATCCCAGCGCTCGAAAAAGAACTGCAAGATCCCAATGTTGCGGGTTTCCTTGTTGAGCCAATCCAGGGTGAGGCCGGAGTATTTGTACCTGATGCAGGGTATTTGAAAAAAGCAAAGGAACTCTGCAAAGCTAAAAATGTGCTTTTCATTGCCGACGAAGTTCAAACAGGAATTGCCCGCACTGGCAAAATGTTAGCCTGCGATCACGAAAACGTTCATCCCGACATTCTTATTCTTGGGAAAGCAATTTCTGGTGGCGTTATGCCAGTGTCGGCAGTTCTTGCTGACGACGACATTATGCTTTGCATTAAGCCTGGTGAACATGGCTCCACTTTTGGAGGAAACCCAGTAGCTTGTAAGGTTGCCATTGAGGCTCTTAGCGTAATTAAGGATGAGAATTTGGCCGAGAATGCTGAACGCATGGGCAAAATCTTCCGCGAAGAGATGGAAAAATTTAAGAAAGAGACCAACAGCCACATGGTTGACCTTGTTAGAGGTAAAGGTTTACTTAACGCCATTGTGGTAAGACCAAAAAATGGTAAAACCGCTTGGGACGTTTGCCTTGCCATGCGCGACTTAGGTCTGCTTGCTAAACCTACCCATGATCATATTATTCGCTTTGCCCCACCGTTGGTTATTACCGAACCGGAGTTGCGAGAAGCAATAGCAATCATTCAGAAAGCATTTAAACTTTTTGAATAGTTAACAGAATAAAGAGGAAAGCCACCAATTTGGTGGCTTTTTTTATTTAGTATTAGCTGTTTTTCCTATTTTTATCCACACAATTAAACGGTTAGCAGCCAAACCTATCTAAGCACCATAAATAACTTAACATTGAAGTAACATGACTAAGCACCAACTAATGATCTTAGCAGGCATGGCAACCTTGCTGGGAATAGCGGGTTGTGGACATTCAGACAAGCAAACCTCCTTGGCATTCTCACCAGCCAACATGGATTTGTCCATTAAACCAGGCGTAGATTTTTACGATTATGCCAATGGCAACTGGATTAAAAACACCCCCATCCCTGGCGATAGATCCCGTTGGGGATCTTTCGATCAGCTACAAGAGGAGAACAATGTTTTCGTAAAAGGCATTCTGGAGGAAGCTGCCGCATCCACCAATGCAGCTAAAGGCTCCAATCTACAAAAGGTTGGTGATTTTTACGCTTCAGGAATGGACACTACAGCCATTGAAAATGCTGGCTTTACACCACTAATGGGTGATTTCGAAAACATTGATAAGTTATCCAAACCGGAAGAAATTCAAGGTTATATTTCCTCCCTACAAACAATGGGTCTTCGACCCGCTTTCAACTTTAGCGTTGTTCAGGACGAAAGAAACTCCAACAGCATGATTGCTAACCTTTCACAAGGAGGTTTGGGGTTACCCGATCGTGATTACTACCTAGGCAACGACAGCAGATCAAAGGAAATAAGAGCTGCATATCTTAAATACATTGCTAAATCCTTTGAACTTACAGGTGTTGATTCCTCTAACGCTAAGCAATTTGGCCAAGATGTTTTAAACATAGAAACCCGCCTTGCTCAATCGTCCATGAGCCGTAAAGAGCGCCGCGATCCTATTAAAACGTACAACAAGGAAACTGTTACTGAGATGCAGAAGTTGGCACCCGGAATCAGCTGGAGTGCATACTTTACTGCGCTGGGCGTTAAAAACGTTGAATCCTTTATTGTCGATAACCCTAAATTTTTCACTGAACTAGGCAAAATGATTAAGAATATTCCGGTGGATAGCTGGAAAATTTACCTGAAGTGGAATGTTCTTAATCGTTACTCTCCATACTTAAGCAGTAAGTTCGAAGCCAACAATTTTGATTTCTATGGCAAGCAGCTTTCAGGCCAAGAAGTAAACCGCCCAAGATGGCAGCGCGTTTCCGCAACTGCCGATAGAGCAATAGGCGAAGCAATTGGTGAACTTTATGTAAAGAAGTATTTCCCTGCCGAAGCAAAGGCAAAAATGATTGACCTGGTAAACAACCTAAAAGAATCCTATAAGGAGCGCATTAAGCAGCTGCCTTGGATGAGCGAGCCAACCAAGGAAAAAGCGCTGGAAAAACTGGCAAAAATCAATGTCAAGGTTGGCTACCCCGACAAATGGCAAGACTATTCTGCGCTAAACATAACCAGAGACAGCTATCTACAGAATGTCAAAAATGCTAGCGCATTCCATTTTCAAGATAATCTTTCTGAATTGGGAAAACCGGTAGACAGAACCAAGTGGGAAATGACACCACAAACGGTGAATGCCTACTATAGCCCAACCATGAACGAAATAGTTTTCCCTGCAGCTATTCTCCGTCCACCTTTCTTCGATTTAAAGGCTGACGACGCCCTGAATTACGGTGGTATTGGTTGTGTAATTGGTCACGAAATGACCCATGGTTTCGACG